>Ga0209491_10010085_pt1 | contig 11441 bp, 10 predicted proteins | sample BON02_FD_187213 | JGI IMG/M metagenome (GOLD analysis project Ga0209491, IMG submission 187213) | Freshwater microbial communities from Lake Bonney liftoff mats and glacier meltwater in Antarctica - BON-02 (SPAdes) (version 2) | ecosystem: Environmental > Aquatic > Freshwater > Ice > Glacier...
TTGTAAAAAAGCAGCATACTTAGGTCATAAATATGGTCAATTTGAATTAGCATCATTTTACAATTATGGTATTCAATGTAAATGCTCTATCAATAAAGTTAAAGCATTAGAATGGTATAAAAAAGCAGCTCACAATGGTTTAGTTGAAGCATATTACAATATTGGTATGATTTATGAAAATCAAAATAAATTAGAAAAAGCCATTAAATGGTACTTTTTACCAGCACAAAAAAATCATATCAATTCTCAATATAAAATGGGATTATGTCATAAAAAACTTGCTGATATTGAAGACTAAATTTATTTTATTTTATTTTATTTTATTTTAATAGACATAAGGTATATAACTTGGTCTATCATATGAATAGATATCAACTTTAAATTTACCATTATAAGAAGGAATATCAATCATATCACCATTCATAATTTCATCACAACCTAAATCATCACTACATTTGCGTCCATCTTTAGTTATAGGTATTTTAAAATTATGAAATTTATCACTTGATGTATAATAATTCCATTTCCTAGAACCATTAAAGGTGGGTCTTCCAAATAAAGGTAAAATACTACTTTCATTATTATTACCAGGTTGTTGTTCTGTATTCGCAATTGTTTCTTTATAAAGAATACCTACTTGTTGATACGATTGAGAAGGTCCACGTGATGGTATATTAATGGGTGTTCCATATGTATTTGAATAGGAACGTTCGGGAGGTAATAATGGATTAATTATTCTTTCTGATGCTTTATTGGCTTCGTGTTGTAAATAAGAAATTTGATTAGGATTAGGTCTTTCAGGATTAACATCGCGAATATTAACATTTATGTCATATTTAATTCTTTCAGATGTTGGAGTTCCTGTTCCTTCGTGAGGGTTTCTATCTTCATCATTACTTTCATATAATTCATTTACTCTAGAAACAATATTATTATTATTACTATTATTATTATTACTATTATTATTATTATGATTACTTTCATTTGATTTTAAACTACGTAAAAGATTTAGATCATTACCATTAATAGTTAATGCGTTTTGTTTAGCAAGATTACGATTTGATTCAACAATATTACCTTGTTTAACATCATAGGGTAATTGTTGTGTATTTAAAAGAAGAACACAAATTAATATAACTGCTCCTAATAGAATACAAGTAAGAGATGTATCCCACGAAACACAACCTGATAAAAATCCAAATTTATTAGGAGGACATTTTTTTAAAGATGATGAAGAAGAACTAGAGCGTGGCATTTTATATATTATTTATCTTATTTTTTATCTTATTATTATTTATTAATATTTTTATTAAATACTTAATTAATAAAAAATTAAAATATTAATAAATAGTAATTATTAATAAAATAATAATAAACTACATAAATAAAATAATAATAAATATGGAACAAACAACTAAACCCTGGCATTTTTCTAAAGGAGATAAACTTTCTGTTTATTTACGTATGAAAACAAAATGTATATTAATTATTGCTGCTCTTTTATGTGCTGCACAATTAGGTGGTTATTATCCACTTAACTTTATAAAGAAATACAAAGTATTAAATGTTATTATACTATTATCTTTAGTTGCAAGTATTATTTATAATATATTTGATAGAAATTTCTATTTACCATTTTTAGGCTGGACTGCTTATCCTTGTGGTGGTCTTGCTGAAAAAATTCCTCGTGATTCTGATACTACGGTTACAGTTCAAGTTAAACCTAATGTAAATGTAATTTACTGGGGTAGTGAGCCAAAAACTAATGAAGAACAACCTATTGATAATCCCTGGGATGCTTATGCTAATTATGATAATTCTGGAGTAGTTCGTGCTGATGCTCAAGGTAAAGCCGTTTTACATTTTAGAAATCCAAGCATTTATCAAGTTGGTTTAATGAAAAAAACATTAAAGAAACATATACATTATCGCGAATGTAGGCATCCTGGTATGCTTTCATCTGTAAAAACTGTTAATTTATAATTTATAAATTATTAATATTAAAATTATAATAATAATAATAAAACTTTTCTATTTTTAATATTTATTAGGCTTATCCTTAAATAAACGTTGTGTTTATTAAATGATAAACCTAAAAGAGCTTTTAAAAGCATTGAATTATATTTTAATATTACATTGAATTATATTTTAATATTACATTGAATTATATTTTAATATTACATTAAAATATAGTTTGAAATTAATTATTTAATTAAATTAAATAATTAAAAATAAATATCTATTTTAAATATAATAACTGTCAAATAAGTTGAAGGCTTTTAAAAGCTCTTTTAGGTTTATCAATTTATAAACACGCTAATTTATTTAAGGATAAGCCTAATATAGTAATAATAAATTATAAATAATAAGATTGAAATAAAAATAAAATGCAAAGTTTAGTATTAGTATTATTAGTATTAGGTTTAATTATGATGGCATTAGGTTATCAAAAGAAATTATTAACCAATATGGAAACAAAAACTGTAGTAGAATATAGATTTATACCTCGTAGTATATATGAAGACCAATTTGAAAATAATAAATTAGAAAGTAGTTTTCAAGATATGTTTGAAAAACAAGATGTTTTTTTTAGAATGATTTAAAATGAATAAAATTAAAATGAATAAAATTAAAATGAATAAAATTAATATAAATAGGTTATATTATTATTTAAAAATTTAGTGTGTTTTGTCTTTTTGTTCTTCTATTTTACGTTGAAGCCATGGGTCATCTCTTTGTAATTGATCATTGGCTTCTTCAATACTAATTTCTTTTGAGTTTTCACCACCTAATTCAAGACTTTGTGTAATTGCTTTAGGTTTAGTATCTTCTTTAGTATTATTCTTATCATTCGTATCAATAGCATCAGACATATTTAACAAACTGTTAAAATCAGTATTAATTGTATTTAAATTAGCCATACTTGCTTGTAAGTTTTTTTGTAATTTCATTTCATCTTTAATAGCTAAAGTCTCATTAATACCTTCTTGATGTTTTAATCTATCTTCGGAACTTAATGCGTCTTTTTGACGTTGATTTTTTTGTTCTTGGTAAAACATATCTTTCTTGGATTCATTTGATTTATATTCTTTCAATAATTTATTTAAGTCATTATTCATATATTCAATATCATCAATTTTTTGAGGGTTAGGATCCCAAGGACACCAATACCCCATTTGACCAACAAATACATCAAATAGTGGGTCTTGACGTTGAAGAACTGATGCGCGAACATCAGCCTCACGTTTAGTATCATAAACACCACGCACTTTAACACCACGAACACTTGTTTTAAAGTTATTGGCTTTATCAAAGACTTCACCAATTTTCTCTTCGTTGCTAAATTTAAAATCTTCAAACTTATCTTTAAATTGTTCAAAAGTCAAATTATATTCTTCACAAGTTTTAGAAACATTTTTTTTGAGAGCAATAACATCAGAAACATCAATATTACCATCTTCAGATTTATCAATTAATGATACTAAACCTTCATCAATCATAGTTGATATTTTTTTATTCAATGCTTTTTCATAATGATAGAACATAAATTTATCCTTTTGTTCTAAAATTTTATCAGGGCTTACAAAAGAAACACAATAGAAGTTTTGACCTGTAATAGGCTTATCAACATCTAAGTAATCTTCTTCAATATCACTTTCTTTTAAAGCTGTAGTATTATCTCCACGGCGGTCGCGAGGCATTTTATAAAAGTATATTAGATTAAATTAGTATATAATAATAGAATATTTATAATTTAATACAATTATTTATAATAAATAATTATTTTTTAAATTATAATTTTAAATAATTTATATTTTTAATTAATTATTTTTAATTAATTATATTATTATTATTTTTAATTAATTAATTTTAATTAATTATATTATTATTTTTTTTTATTAATACCGCAATTATTAAATATAATATTAATATATAGTATATAAAAAAATAATTAATTAAAAATGATAAATCTATTTGATAATAAATTATCTAAATCTTCTAAAAACTCTAACCTCTCTAAAAACTCTAACCTCTCTAAAAACTCTAAAAACTCTAAAAACTCTAACCTCTCTAAAAACTCTAAAACTTCTAAAACTTCTAAAATCTCTAAATTTTGCCAAAATTATTATGTTGATATAAATGGTAATAAAAATAATAAAGTTTATAAAACCTGTAATAAATATAATCATTGTAGAAAAAATAGATGTAATAATATAGATGCAATAATAGAAGCCAAAAAAGAAAGTGTATTTGGTAAAGATTATGATAATTATATTAAAAGTAAAATAGAAAAAAAATGTCCTTTGACATTAAAAACAAAACAAAGAAAACAATGTGAAACTATAACATTAAAAAAACTATATAGTAATCATAATATTATTAATTTATATAATAAACAATTAGAATGTAATAGAACATTATGTTTAAAAGATAAAAGAAATTTTTATAATGCTATGTTTAAAAAAAATACTATTAAATTAACAAAAAGTGAAAAAAAGAGATTAAATGAAATTAAAAAAATAGAAAACCCTAATTCAGATATGTATTTAATTAAAACAGGAGATTCATAATAATTATTATTAGTATTAATTTTTATTAGTATTAATATTAGTATTAGTATTAATATTAGTATTAGTATTAATATTAGTGTTAGTATTAATATTAGTGTTAGTATTAATATGACATTCATTGACACGACCACTAGGGTCAGTTGAATTAATACCTTCCCATGAGGTATTTGGGGTCCAATATTTTACAGTTTTTTCACGATTAGGATATAGTTTTTCAAATATTTGTCTATAATAAAATGCTTCTGTTGTATGTGGTGTATTATAAGGATATAAATATGCTCTATTATTATAAGCACTTAAATAATTATCTTTAATTTCTTTATCTGTAAATTCTTTAAGTGTATCAATCCATCTATATGTGATTGAATCACTAAATTGTTCTTTTTGTCTCCATAAAACATCATCTGGTAAATATATATTATTACGATTTTCATCTTTAATATCAAATGCTTTTCTAAGAATATATTTTTCAATAGGTTTTCCATTATAACATTGAGTTTTAACATCTTTATGTATATCAATACACAAATTTACAAAATTAGTATCTAAAAAGGGTACTCTAGATTCCAATCCATTACTCATAGTTGATTTATCAGCACGAAGACAATCAAAATATCCTAAATCTAAAACTCTTCTTTTACATTCAAGTTGATGTTCCATATCATTTGGTGCTTTATGAAAATATAAATAACCACCCAATATTTCATCACTTCCTTCACCACTTAAAACCATTTTAAAACCCATAGATTTAATTTTTCTAGACATTAAATAATGAGGAGTTGATGCTCTAATAGTTGTAATATCGTAGGTTTCTAAAACATTAATAAGTTCATCAATCGTATTCATACCTTCTTCTACAGTAAAATCAATTTCATGATGTTTAGTTCCTAGAAACTCAGCAACTTTACGTGCGTAGGGTAAATCAGTACTATCTTTAGCACCTATACTAAATGTATTAATAATAGGTATTTTACCATAGAGTTCAGGATGTTGTTTAATATATCTAGTAGCGATACTTGCTACTAATGAACTATCAAGACCACCTGATAATAAAATACCAAATGGAACATCGCTCATTAATCTATCAATCACTGCTGTTTCAAAAGTTTCTCTAATTTGTGTCAATAAAATAGTTTCATTTTCACTAATTAATAAATTTTGATTATTATAATTAAATTGTAAATTATTACTATTATTTATATTATTAGTATTAGTATTAGTATTATTAGTATTAGTATTATTAGTATTAGTATTAAGTTTAGACCAAATACCATTTGATGTATCTTGAAAATAGTTAATAGGATTTAAAACAGGTTCTTGTACGTTAAAATATAAATAATGACCTGAAGGCATATAATTTACTGTTATACAATGATTTAATGCTTTCAATTCACTTGAAATATGAATACCTCCATTTTCATCCATACCATAATAAGATTGAGTAATTCCAAAAGGGTCTCTTGCTACAAATACCATATTATTTGTTGTATCGTGTAATATAAAACTAAATTGTCCATTTAATTTTGACATTAAATAAACAAATTGATGATGTTCTAATTTATCATTTTTATTATATTTATTATTTATAATATTTTCATATAAGGCTAAAATAACTTCACAATCACTACCTGTTTTATATTTATAATTTGTAAATTCATTTTTAATAGTTTTATAATTAAATATTTCACCATTTACACATAATACAATAGTATTATCTTGATTAGTTAAAGGTTGAATACCTGAATTAGGGTCTATTATACTTAATCTCATATGTGAAAAACATCCATATTTTGTTTGATAATATCCTGTACCATCAGGCCCTCTGTGTCTTATTTTTTGAGAGGCTTTTAAAGCATTTCTTCTAAATTTACTATTTGAAATAGGTTTAGATTGAATATAAGCATAAATCCCACACATTATTAATTAAATAATAATTAATAAAATAAATTATTAATAATAAGACTAAAATAATATAAATAAAAATAATATTAATATTTTTAAATTACAAAAATATATAAAAAATAAATTATTATTAATAGTTAAATAAATTATAATTTAATTTAAGGAATTACAGTAGAATATGATTCTCTAAATCTTTGTGAAAAATCAAGAGAACAAGGCATAACAGATAAACCATCTTTATTTAATTGTAAGCATTGGTCTTTTGTATCAATAGGATTAATTACGTTAAAGCCAAATAATGTGCTTGTATTATCTTTTAAAATTCTATCTCCATTAGTTTCAGAATTAATAAAACGATTATACGTATCTATATTATCTATTTTAGTTGAAACAAATTGTTGTTTTTTATTATTAGCATCACAAGATTTAAAATTCCATGTTGATGATTCTATACCGTTTTGTTTATTATATTCAAGACAACCATTATTACCATAAATAAGATAGTTTGGATATTCAGTAGAATTATTAGGATTAACCTCATTATATAATTCAATATTAAATGATTGTGAATTATTCATACTTTTAAATGATTTAATAGCAGGTATTTCTTTTTTATTGAGACTTATATTTGTTTGTAATATGTTTAATTCTGCTCTCATTTTTTCAATTTTTTTATTTTGCATATGTAGATATGCATCAAATGTCTTTTTTTTTAATTCATTAGGATCATCTAATAAAGCAACATTTTTATTATATATTTCCGCATAACTTTTAAGTTCAGGAAAAGTATCAGAATTTAAAGTAATTGTATCAACAAAAGCTTCAACAGTTGCGTCATCTTCATTATGATTATAATTTCTTATAGTATTTAAAAAATCACTAAAGTTTGTAGTAATAGTTTTTAATTTCTGTTTAAAATCAGAACCTGCGCCTATTAAACCTATTATACGATTATATTGCTCTTTTGTCATATGTTCAGGAAAAGTAATAACTGGTTCAGTAGGAATTTCAACAATAGGTGGTTGTGTTGCTCTAGGTGTTACTGTAGGTCTTGCTGTTGGTGTTGAGGTTGGTGTTGAGGTTGGTGTTGTTGTTACTGTAGGTGTTACTGTAGGTATTGCGGGTGGTGTTGTAGTTGGTGTTGAGGTTGGTGTTGTTGTTACTGTAGGTGTTACTGTAGGTATTGCGGGTGGTGTTGTAGTTGGTGTTGTAGTTGGTGTTGTAGACGCAGAAATAACATTCATTGTTCCTTTCATAACAGTTGAGTGATTATCACAAACATATGTATAAGGTGATTCACTGGATTTTGCTGTTAATTTAATATTTCCATTATTATCAATACCCACACTATTTGCATCTTTATCTTTTAAACTAAAAGGATGGTTTGAATTATTAGCAGTATTATTAAATATATAAGTTTTTCCATCTTCTAATGTAAGAGTTGGGTTTAATATACTTTCATTAGTTTTTAAATAATTATTAATACTATCTTTAAATTTATAACTATTTATAGTATTAGATACATCAACTTCAACTGTATAAATAATATCTACACTTGTGGTGTTCTGTGTTGTAAATGTGTCTTTAGTTTTAAAATATAAATATAAACTTAATCCTATTATTACTAATAATAATAGAATAATACTAATTAATTTCATTGTATTTTTATTTATCATACTATTAGGCTTATCCTTAAATAAACGAGTTTGTTTATAAATTGATAAACCTAAAAGAGCTTTTAAAAGCCTTGAACTTATTTGACGGTTATTATATTTAAAGTAGATATTTATTTTTAATTATTTAATTTAATTAAATAATTAATTTAAAACTCTATTTTAATATTACATTAAAATATATACTATATAATAACGGTAAGTTCTTTTATTATTGACTTGTATCATAGTATATGTAGTTTCCCTTCTGTCAAATTCATAATATTTAAATTGCTACTATATCAATGCACTATATACTAATTACTTTATCTAAATCGAATTAATTATTAAATTTTATTACTTAATTATTAATAATATAAAAAAATAAAATTATTTAATTATTAATAAATAAAAATAAAATTTAATACAAAATGACAACTTTAAACAAAGATGATTGTCATTTATTAAACACATTTACATCTAAAACTAATAAATTTACATTATATGGTTATAAAACGTATACCAAATGTGTAAAAGTATATGATGGTGATACTATTCACGTCGTATTTAAAATGTCTAATAATAATGAATGTTATAAATGGGTTATTAGATTAAATGGTGTTGATACTCCAGAAATAAGAACACGTAATAAATATGAAAAATCAATTGGATACAAAGCCCGTGATTATTTACGTTCTTTAATACTTGATAAAATAATTATATTACAGTGTTTAGATTTTGATAAATATGGTCGTCTTCTTGGAGAACTATATATTGAAGGAAATGAAAAATCTATTAGTAATCAAATGATAGAACAAGGACACGCCAGAGCATATGATGGTGGGACTAAATCTAAATGGTTAGAACCTGTAGTAGAACCTGTAGTAGAACCTGTAGTTAATACAAAACCATTATAATTTGTTAAATAGTTTTTATAATTTTTTTATTTTTAATAAATATAAATAAATATAAGTATATATTAAATATTAAATAATTTAATTATCAAAAATAAAATGACTAACCATAATTCACATTTAAAAATAGAAACTTATTTAAAATCAAATCCATGTACTGATAAATTAAGTGACCTTGAGTATTTAGAACATATGATACCACATCATCAAGTAGCAATTGATATGTCTAATTTATTACAACCACAAACATCTTCTGATGTAATGCTTAATTTATGTAGAGAAATAATAAGAATACAATCTTATGAAATATTTGAAATGTCAAAAATGAAAAGATATGATGGGGAACTTTTTACAAATGATAAATGGAAAAAAGAAACTATTAAAACTAAATTAGATATGTATAATCCTATTTTATCAAAAGCGGATGATGGTGAATGTAATCCTTTATTTTTTAAACCAAATGACCATTCAAAACATATGAAAGGAATGAAAATAACAGAACAAAGTTATTTAGAACATATGATACCACATCACCAAGTAGCAATTGATATGAGTCGCCGATTATTATTATATACAAATAATTCTTATTTATTAGATTTTTGTAGAAAATTAATATTAGCCCAACAAGCAGAAATATTATATATGAATAATTTACTAATTAATATTAATTTTTTATATAAAAGTGAATTATTAAAAAATTAATTAATTAATTAATTATTTAATTTTAAAATTAATTTAAAAAAATATATTATTATAATAATAATTATAAATTAATTTAATAAATAATATAAAATTTAATAATTAACTAACTAATTAACTAATTAACTAAATCACTAATTACATATAATGTCTAATCAAATTGATGATTGTTTTAATTTAGATAAAAATAAAGATAATCATTATACATTTTTACCAATTTACAATCATAAATATTATGAATACTATAAAAAACAAGTATCTACCTTCTGGACTGTTGAAGAAGTTGATTTAAGTAAAGACCGCGAACAATTTAATACAAAATTAAGTGAAACTGAAAGAACCTTTGTTAAAAATATATTAGCATTTTTTGCGGCAAGTGATGGTATTGTTGCTGAAAACTTAGATATGAATTTTATTGAAGAAATAACATATAAAGAAGTTAGAACGTGTCTTCGTTTTCAAGCAATGATGGAAGATATTCATAGTGAAATGTATAGTCGGCTTATTGATACACTTATTAGTGATGCAAAAGAAAAAGACCATATTTTCAATGCAATTACTACAATACCTTGTATTAAATTAAAAGCCGAATGGGCTAAAAAATGGACGTGTACTGAAACGGCTACTTTACCTCATCGTTTAATTGCTTTTGCGTGTGTTGAAGGTATTCATTTTAGTGGTTCATTTTGTGCCATCTATTGGTTAAAGAAACGCAATTTAATGCCTGGATTAACACTTAGTAATGAATTTATTGCCCGTGATGAAGGGTGTCATACTGAAACTTGTATTTCTCTTTACAATGATTTAAAGACTGAAATGAGATTAGATGAAAAAGTTGTGAAAACGATAATTGAAGAAGCAGTATCTATCGAGTCTGTTTTTATTACAGATAGCATTAGTTGTTCTATGTTAGGTATGAATGTTGATATGATGAAACAATATATTAAATTTGTTGGTGATAGATTATTATTACAATTAGGTTATGATAAAATTTATAATGTAACCAATCCTTTTGATTTTATGGAAAATATTAGTGTTGAAAATAAAACTAATTTTTTTGAAGATAGAGTTAGTAATTATAGTAAAGCAGGTGTTTGTGGTACAGAAGAAGATAAAGAATTTGATTTAGATGCTGATTTTTAAGTTTTAAACTGGATTCTTATATTATCAGTGTGTTGAGGGGGGTATATTTTGACCACCAAAAATATTATATTGTTTCTATATATGAGAATTCATGATCGTTAGGAGTTTGATGTTTCATAGATCTGTAAAATACCGTTCATTTTGATTTGTATAGTTTTATATTTTTACTTTATAAATGGTGTAAAAACACTACACCTTATAAGTCTTAAATATAAATAAGTTTATACATAAAAAATAATAAATGTTTATAAAGATAAAATAAATTTTTACTAAAATAAATTATTCTTGTAAAATATTAATATCGTATCTATGTGTATTAAAATGTGCTTCTTCAATTGTATCTTTTGTAATAAAACGTACTACTTTAACAGGTAATTTTTGTCCTAAACGAACAGCACGTCCAATAGCCTGTGCCTCGACAGCTTTAGTAGTTTCCGCTTCACTTTGTAATGCGTCAATAAATATGATGTGGTTTGCTTCAGTAAGATTGCTTCCACTATTACTACGTTCACTACTTAACATAATGATACGATAAGTATAATCTGTTTTAAATTTATTAA
>Ga0209491_10010086_pt1 | contig 11441 bp, 9 predicted proteins | sample BON02_FD_187213 | JGI IMG/M metagenome (GOLD analysis project Ga0209491, IMG submission 187213) | Freshwater microbial communities from Lake Bonney liftoff mats and glacier meltwater in Antarctica - BON-02 (SPAdes) (version 2) | ecosystem: Environmental > Aquatic > Freshwater > Ice > Glacier...
GTGCAAATAGACAAATCTATCTGTGTCTATTTGCGTAAACACATATTTCTGTCATCTGAACTGACATTTATTGACATACTTCCAACTCCTGGCAGCACTTCTAACCCTATATACATACGGACATATTGATAGATCTATGTGCGTACATGTCAGTGCATGTCACACATATCAGCTATACCCGCGTCTATGTACGCATATTTTCATGTTCTGATTTGCTATGTATACGTCTATTCATCTATCTAGATGTGCCTACGTAGCATGATGCATGTAGGTATGCACATACGTATGTTTAAATCAACAGTGTGTATTTATATGTACATATGTATATGTATATATGTATGTATATATATCTGTGTGTGTGTGTGAGTGAGTTTGTGTCTGCTGCTGTGTGTGCTCGCGTGCCTCTGTGAGAAATGGACACTGGCATGATGTCGCACCAAAGATAAGATCCAACAACACTTGACAGCACATACATGTTTTTTAGTCATCCTGGCGATATGTCCATGTGATTTAGTGCACAACATTTAGTAGCCTTGTCGACATATACATGTGATTTAGTACACAACATATCACATATCGTTTGAACTTTGAGCTTTTATTGCATCTGTTACAATCCCACTGCACTAGGGGGCTATAATACCCCGACATAATATTGACAGGGTCAAGGCTGTTGACAGGTTTAGACACCGACCATCGAGATTCAATTAAATGTCATACTAGTTTAATTTAGTGGTGAACACATTAATTTTTATTTGATTTTCTAAAACACACGTATATGTGATTTAGTAACCTCGGCGACATGTATATGTGATTTAGTACACAACATATCACGTATGTGGTTGTAATTAAATGTCATATATATGTGATTTAGTGCTAAACACAATAAAAAGTTAGTTAGATCTTTTAAAGTATACATATATGAGATTCAGTTTTTGAGAATATGAGACTGACTGTTAAATGTAATATATATGTAGTTTAATATTTCAAAACACACATATACGAGATTTAATCTTTGCAAATATGAGATTTACTATTAAATGTCATATATATGTAGTTTAACTTTTAAATCACATTTTATGGTAGTTTAAATTTTTAAAAAACAAAAAATGAGATTTAACATTAAATGTCACATATTTTGACTTGTATTTTTCTGATGATCTCCAGGATACTCTCTGTTTTGTTTGTCTTCTTGTGTTTCTGATTTGACTTATCTCTTCTTGTGTTTCTGATTTGTCTTGTTTCACGATTTGTCAATGCTGTTTTGTGCAAATTTTGTTGGTTAGTACAATGAAATAAAAAATTATTTTACACTGAAATATAAAAATTATGTTATGAAACAAAATGCTTCATAGGTAAGATTTTCTACAAAACGAAATGCATCTTAACAAGCAAGATGTTCTTCTAAAAAATGTTTTACAACAATTGGGCGCGTGACAGCGAAGATGCTTGGGCGCGTGGTCATTGGGCGCGCGGCAGCGAAGACGCTTGGGCGCGTGGCCACTGGTGAATTTTTGAGAGAGAGAGAGAGAGAGAGTAGCCATGTGGCAATTCAGTACCCTAGGTCCTAATGCAGACTGAAACCCATATGCAAAGTTGGGGGACCGCTGGTGGCTTTCACGAATTCACAAGTTTGTCTGTTAAAGCACAAGTTTGGCACTTTAGGCTGACCTACGTTCTCGAGCTATTGATCAAGTCTCTCCGAGCATGATCGAGACTCCCTAACTTCTTAAGATTGTTTGTCACTGCCTCGCCCGCTTTCAAATACGTTCCAAGACAATTACATACATCGTAAGAATCCATCGCAGTTCATATGTTGCACAAGACACGGATTAAGTGTTTTGTAAGGGCTTACACAACATATGGAGCCATAGAACTCCTACTGACGCACCTATATGTTGTACAAAAAATTGGTATGTTGTTTAAGAATTAAACAAGATATGAAAATATGCTACACAACATATGCAAATATATTACACAACATATGACAATATATTACGCAACATATGACATAATCTACAGGGTCGTCCCGGGAAGTAGAAACCACGGTTTTTGACCCAGCCAGCGTGTTTCTAAGCACACACTGATGAAGTCAGCAATTCAGCCTGCCAGTGTTGTTTCTATAAACCATTAAGAAACTGCCACCCCAGCCAGCGAGTTTCTACAAACCCCCTAGGAACCAAAGAAAATCATAAAAATCAGAAAGATCATATGATTTTCCCTTATGATTTTTTTTTGTGATTTTTCTATGATTTTTCCAATCTATGATATTTCAGAATTTTTCTATGATTTCTATAGAATCAAATAGAAATCATAGAAAAATGATAAAAAAATCCTCAAAAATCATAGAAAAATCACAGACATCATAGAAAAATCATAGAAAAATCCTAGAAAGGCAGCTAGCCAGTTTCTAAACCCAGTTTGTATGAATCTTAAGAAACTGCCCCAAATGCCTGCCAGCAGGTTTCTAAAGTACACTGGAAGAAACTGGCCAAATCCAGTTTGCAGTTTCTACTTGCCAGTTTCTACTTCTCGGGGCGACCCTGTATGCAACATATGAGAAAATTTTAAACAACATACGACACATATCGCACAACATATGATCACAAATCAGACAAAACATGGCTACAATTTAGGTATCATACTACAAAAAGAAACACACCATATAGTTGTTGAATAACGAATTAGACAACATATCAGGAAAATTGGACAACACATTTGAACAAATCAGACAACATGTGATTGAGTTCTAAGCAACATTTGTTTTGTCTTCAATTTATCCATACAACTTTCCTAAAGGCATCCAAACAGTTTCTTCCTCCCCCCCCCCTTCAATGTAGATGTAACTTACTCCTAATTATCCTCCGACCTCACCCTTTTCTCACTTGTACTTTGAGGCACAATTAGATTTCTTTCCACCTTTTGGACTGATTCTTTTGGGGTGACTGGTATCATGCCACCACTTCCACCCACTTGAAGCCACGCACACTATTACCTTGGTTGGGATGTTCTATCTTGAACATGGTGTATGTGTCGCAACATACCTCCTACAGAATGGGTTTAAGTATGCGGTGGATTTGGTCAGTCCACTCCATGAACGCATCCACATCGGTATCCTTACTCGGCATTTCAGTCATTCACTGCTGAGACTTGAAGGCCATGTCTGCCACTTGGCCTAACTCTTTGATCTTGTCCACGCTCGTTTGGTTTCATTCACGGTTTTGAAAGGTAATTTTCTCTTGTACTGAAGAATATCCATTGTATGATGCACCATTTGAAAAAGGACTGATTGCGGCTCCTGCGCATCATGTCAACACAATTCTGACTTGTCAACAATTGCGTGTTAGGTTGGGTTTCTTTTGCTGTGACCTTGTTTGAAAAATTGCTGATGGGCACGCGGCGCCAGGTGTACACCCTGGCGGTGCTGCCTGTAGGAACCAAACCCGCTGTGGTGCTCACAGCCGCTGAGTGTGTTTGGTCTTTACAAAAATTGCCAGTGCGGGCGCTGCGGTGCATGGGCCTTAACCCCTATGCCGCGGCGCGCTGTGCAGTAATAAACTTTCTGAGATGAACACAATTGTAACCATGCGATCCCGGTGGATATTCTCCCAGGGGTTTCACTTTCCTCACAGGGCGGGAGGTAAAGTAAGGATTTTCGGGGTTTATGACAACAAACAAACAAACAAAGAAACAATTAAACTCGTGTCCTTATTCTAGAAATAGTGATTACCCTTCGGCGGACCTTATTTTAGTCAAGGGAGCAAGAGACTTGACCCCAACAACACCCAGCGCCAAAGATTTTTTTTGAGGGTCCCTGGTTTTGGGTGTTGCTGATGGGCGAGCGATGGCACCAGTTCTCCACCCTGGCACAGCTGCGCACCACAGGGGGTTGGTTCCTACCAAATTGCTACTACGTGCGCTGCGGCACAAGCGCCCCAAACCCTATGCCGCAGCGCGCTGTGCAGTCATAATTTCTCCGAGTTGAACACGAGGGTTCTTGTGTCCTTATTCTAGAAATTGTGAATGCCCGCTCGGTGGTGCAGGGGTCTTGCCTTGATCAAGGAAGCAAGACAGACACACATCCAGTGAATGAACCTTTTTACGCTCATTCTATTATGTGTCCTTAGGCTAGCTCTAACAATGACAAATGCGCGCGCCCAGACACAAGAACCTTGACCCCAAGGTCCTTGTGTCCCGTGAAAAAAATCACAGAAGCAAGACTTGACTTATTAAGTTTGGCAGATGCCAAACAAAAGGATTCACATGTGGCAGGATTAGATGCAGCCTTGGAACTAGCCAAAAGGCACGCAACCTACAATAAGGGTCAAGACGACACAATAAAGCACTTCAACACAGCCATGATGGAGTTCCTGGAACAGAGCAGGTTGATGAGGGAACAGGAGACAAAGTGGTTCGACTTGGCAACAAATTGTGACCTTGATGATGGGTCAAATGGAACTGTAAACTGAAACAAACTTGCACTCCAACAGTGGCTGCTCGCAAATGGGTGGCACGGACAATCATTCCTGATTTACATATTTTGAATTCCGCAGTCAGCCTAGACACGTGTCGCATCACAACAAACACACAAGGAGTGTGGAAATGTAATCTTCCTGTGACCAGTCTCCCTCTCCAACGACTGGCAAAATCCGCACTTTTCATGTCTGACCTCCAGAAAATGCCTCGGCAATAATGTAATAGTCGAGTTACAAACTCCAGACACTCATTGAATAAATTGAAAAGAAAAGAAAAAAATACCCCGTTGCCAGTACATTGTGCATTCCTAGTATGCGGGTGTAAGTTGATACGTTTGAGAAGAGTATTGACTCATTCACAGTCTCGTGTACCGCGACTCCGGTTAATATGTTCACACGAGTTGTGTGACAAAAAACGTTGTGTTGACGGGATGAAAGTGGTCAGACAACCAAATATGTGTTACCTACAGACAACATATGAAAAAAAGTGATACAACATGTATACATAAAAGTAAGAACATATGACCATGTTTAGTGTTAAAATGAAGCCATATGTTGTGTAATATTATTTCATATGTTGTGTAGTGTAGTAATATGGTGTGTAATAATTCTGAATATGTTGTGTAATAATTACACAACATGTGAATGTTGTTGAGTGGTTACAATATGTTGCTGAGTGATCATAAAACTGTCATATGTTGTGTAAGAAACTTCATATGTTGTGTAAAATCAGAGAACATAAGAACTACAATGTATCTTTATGCAATTTACATTCCGCCGGACCCAAACAATCATTTATGTTCCCTTTACTGGTAAATAGAGTTGAGAAAAGTATTTTAATAATCGTTCAGTACAAATATCTAAAATCCTGTACTGGAGATTTTATTCTCAAGAATCTGATCCTCCGCACAAGATCATGCGGTACTGGTTTTGTTACTCAATCTGGTTGGATTTTTCATTTCCACCCGACCATCATGGTCGGGTGGAAATGTTTTGTACCACAGCTGTACCAGTTCCGAAGGGGCATCTCGGGGGGGCCAGCCCTTAGATATTTTTACATGATTCATTGGGGCGGGCTGACATCGTCTTTTGTTCCTTCTTTCAAGTTTCTTTGTGCCTGAAAACCTGACCATTAAGATAGCCATGTTGTTTAAAAACCCAGGAACTTTTGCAATCCACAACTTCCAAACAAGTTTGGGAGCCCTCAAGTGGCTTGCCCCCTCCCTAGCCTTTCTCATGCTTGATCCATACCTTTTTGTTGTCTCTTTCCTTTTCCCAGGCGCAGAGTTGCTTTGCTTTTTTTCTTTCTTTCTTGGGTGGCGAAGGCCCAATTTAATCAATGGACTAAGTGGGTGGTGTGCAATTAATAAAGTCAGAAAATCTCCACCAAAAATAAAATTTGAAATTCCATAACAATCATCAAAGTTTTTCGAATAATTTTGCTGTGTTGTGTTTAAAAGTCGAAATTCTGGACGATAAGGAGTGACTATCTGGATGGGTAATTGATTTCAATCCACACATTTTGAATACGCAGTCGTTCGCAGATCCTCGTTCAAATAGTTCAAGAGCAATTTATAAAAATTTCTTTCTGGTGTTAAATTTTTTTTCATGCTTTAGGGCTGAAAACCTGCCGGGCCACCCGTCCAAGGTTCATTCAGAGCCTGGATAGTGCCAAATTGTGTTGTGTTTCCTGTCCGCCGCACCGCAGGATAAGTCTGGCCATTACAAGCATGACTGTGGGCAAGAATTGGGAATAGCTACGGCACCGGGTATATTACATTTTGATGAACACCAATGACGGCAGAGGTGTGTGGGTGTCAAACCGGCGGCGCTGGGAGGCTTTCTAGTACAAAACGAGAGAGGTTTTGTTTGACAAGAATGCATCTGTTTAGCCTCGAAATTTGGTATCAGATGTCTTAACTTTGGCGCCGTGCATTTGAAATTTGGCCATATTTGTCAATTTTGGTACCAACTTCTCAAAAAGAAACGTGTCTTTCAGACGGGGGGGAGGGGGAAGAGAGGAAAGTGGGCCCAAGTTTGCCAGAACCTGTTTGAGGGGTTGTCATCAATGTACAGTTGGTGTCAGGAAAAGGTGTGAAGGGCCCACCCCCCTTGATATTAAAGATCCACATGCAAAAGCGACCCACCTCATTTCATTTCCATCAAGAATAAAGGCAAAAGTCAGAATTATCAGTTGTGGTGTTCGTGAGTGCTGTGGTGGTAGTCGGGGGGATCTAAACATGTGTCAGAGTTGCTGGGACACACTTTTCTGGGAGAGGGTCCTGCTGGGCTTGATTTTATTTCAACTAAACCCCAATTTACCGCAATTTTTCGTATGCAGTCCGGGGTGCGGCATAATTAGCAATGAACACTGAATCAAATGGGTGGAGGGGGAGGGGTGAGGGGCTTGAAAAACAGCATTGTTTCGTGGTGTGCGAGTGCTTTCGTGTTATTGAAAAGGGAGTTGGTCCAAATTGGGAATATTCTACAATTTATTTTTGCCATCAAAGCCCGCTCGAACAGCAGACTGCCGACCCACTTGCAGAACATCTGCTTTGCTAAGACTAGCCACGAGTCGAAAGAACACTGCCGGCTCGTTTGGGATTATGTCACTGGAAAGGGAGAGGCTCTAAAGAACAAGTACGCTGGTGTTCTGGACCACCAGCACCTCACCTTCACCGTCACGAATCCCATGACGAACGCACAGATTGCATCTCCGCAGGGTGTCATCCCATGGGTCGTGAAGCTCCCGCTACTTTTCATCGAAGGTATGTACCCCTCCCACACCTCCCACCTCGACTCGACTCAAATTCGCTGCCTTTTACCCCTCCGATGTTACTGTGTGTTTCGCAATCTAACGCACTGCTTGCTGCAACATTCTGCACACACAATCAGACAAGGAAGGATTCGAAAAGTACTACAGCACGGGGTGATGCACCTATCTTCCGAGCAGTGTACATACTGCTGGTATCCTGCACATGCGCTTCTGTACAGCCACTTGTGTTTGACTTATTTCTCCTTGACTTTTGCTTTGAATAATATGTATGTGTCATCGAGTGCGATCGTTTTTGTAATTAGAGCGTTGGCGGTGATTTTTCATGACGTTGCGGGACAATCTCCTAGCGTATCTAGATATCTGTATTCCACTCATCTCTCTTTGATTCGTACATTGTATGCGTTGTCGATGTTATCGAGTGCGAGCTTCTCTGCCAGTAGTCATGCGACTGTACTCTCTCCTTTTGCGGGGCACACTTTTTTCGCATTTGGCTATTTGTGTTTACTCTGTTTCCCTTCGGTTTTATGCATTGGATACTGTGTCTATGTTGTCGAGCGCCAGTTTCCTTGACAGGAACCTGGTGACTGTGATTTTCCTTGACTGTGCGGGACAAAAGTCCTCTCTCACAATGCGCATCAATTCTGGTTACGCTCTTGACTCCGCGCGCTGCCTTTCTCCCTGCTCACTCGATGGATTGAAAGTGTTCCCACTGTCATTTGTCACTGTCCCCTGCCTCTCCCGTTCCTATAACACTGACGATCAACCTGCTTTACCCCACTGGACTGTTTGTCTGTCGTTATTGCAACAGATTTTGGCGCATCAGAACTTCTCTAGGGTCTGTACCACCTTTTTTCTCCGCCACTTCCGTGCCTCGCCAGGCCGACTTAGACTTCTTAGGCAATCGAACCGTGGTCGTAAGCGCTTACATACACTTAATTTGGAGTTGCTCCAACACCACCCATTTATAGAGACTAGAACTTCTCCGCACACTCAGCCACTTTCTTCTGGTCCTCCAGACCCCAACAGTCGGCCCCCTCCTTCCAACCCTTCTCAGCGTTCCCACACACCGTCTGGACCCTTACGACAATCATCACTGCCCACATCTGCACTTAGTAAACGGCCTATTCCAGTATCTAGCAATGTTGATGGTAACAAAAAACCAAAAACCCAATCGTCTCCCCCTCTATTCGATCTCTTCATGGTCTCACTCTCAACATTCGTGGTATGACTCCCGAAAAATGGGAATCTATGCAGGATCTCGACATCTTTCCGTCTCTCGACTTTATCATCTTGACTGAACATCAATTGAGCGCTCAATTTCGACCTGATGAGATTATCCGAAGTGGATGGGATTTTCATGCTGTCTCTGGTGCAGTTACAAATTTGCCCCGAAAGGGATACCGCGGTCAGCGACACAGGGGCGGACTTGCACTCCTGACTCGTAATAGTAAACACTTCTCTGTTAAGATGAAATCGCTGAGTGGTGCTGTGAATAAAATCACGGGTGATAATTGTAAATGTATGGATAAGAGACGAGGCGGTCATGGGCATGGTAGCGGGTCCTTGCCAATTTTACATCAGGCGGTCACCTGGTCACTCACCTCCCCCCTCTTTAATGATACTACCCACTTGACTGGCGTCTACATCTTCCCTGATGAGAATCATCTTCAAGAATTTGTCGACACTCTCATCGCATACTCCAACCATCCTCCCTGCGAACCCCACATCTACGCTGCCAGTGGAGATGTTAATGCTTACACTGCTGAAGAACTAGAAAATCACGTCACGCACCACGAACTACGCACCCTCCTCCGCCGCTCAGGAGATGTTAACCCGGCTCATTCCCCTGCTCCCCTCCCTCACATCTGCTACTGTACCAGCCGCCGACTACAAGGGACGTCTACTCTTGAATATGATCAATTCTCTAGAATTTATTATCACTAATGGCCGTTTTCCTGTCCCTCCTCCCACCCTCCGACCCTACACCATTTTCCGAAAACCGAACACCCACTCTGTCCTTGACTACAACCTCATCGCTAAACATCATGTCACCCTCATCCAGAAGTGCGAGGTACTCCGCGATTCTCTCCCCGCCGGTGTCACAGACCATATGCCTATCCATCTCCACCTTGCCCTGCCCACCTCACCCACCCCTCCTCTCAAACCCTCTTCTCACTCATCCCCCCCTCGCACCCTGTACCATTCTAAACGCCTCAAAGACAAGGAAACCAAGGATTCATTCACAAAAGCATTAGCTAAAAAAGTGTCACGTATCACACCCATCATCCAGAAATTGCACACCCAACTTCTAGGAAAAAAATCTCCCCACAGTCCTTCGCAGACACAGCAAACTTTGAAATCACATCCATCTTACAAAAAACAGCCCTCGAAATCCTGACACACATAGACCCCTCCCCACACACACGTACCACCGCAAACTCACACGTAAAACCCTCCAACCACCACTCTTCTAAGGACCCACACGAGGCTCTTCTCCAACGCACTATCCAACTTCACCGAGATGCTCTTGCCACTCTACGACAAGATTTGAGTCTAGATGACATTGACACACTCACCTACCATCAGAACAAACTCAAACAAGCGCCAAACGAACTCCTCAAATCACAAACGAAAAAAAGCAGGACAAATTATTGGCCAACGTTGCATGCGATTATGGAGATGATGGAGTACCTGCAGGACAAAATCTTGGCTCTATGTGGAATTATCTCCGAAAATACAAAAACAATCACGCAAAGAATTCCCTACCACCCGAAACTCGCTCCAACGCATCTACTGATGCCCGAATCTGGGAAAGCGGACCTGCTGCCCTCAACCCCCTGAACTGGCACTACTACAGATTCGCCTTGGGTCACCACCTCTTCAACCACAAACTTTCCCCATACGATGAGAAAGAAGCGAAACTGATTTCTTCCCGCCACGCTTCCGTACAAGTACAGGCGTCCAATGCCTCACCAAGCACCCATCCTCTCTTCATGCTGCCCTTCACCCTACTTGAACTCACCACCCAGAACAAGAAACTCTTTCCAGACAAGTCTCCTGGCCCTTTTGGAATCACTAATCGAATGTTACAAGTTGGAGACGCTGAATTTCAATCCCTACTCTTACTACCCTTCAATGCCATATGGGAATCCCTACCAATTGGCAACTCTCCCTCATGCAACCCATCTATAAAGGCCATGACAAAGACAAAACTGACCCTGCCTCCTACAGGGGCACATACACCTTGGCCAAACTTTTTGAGGGTCTCCTCCTAGCCCGACTGACGACAAACACTGAGGTCGACAACACTCTCGCCTCTAACCAACTTGGCACCAAGCCTTGCACACAGACACATGACGCTATCTACTCTCTCATTTCCACCATCCAATACAACAAGCATACACTCCAGAAACCTACATATGTGGCATTTGTTGACTACTCCACAGCCTACCCCTCAGTGCACCGAGACAGACTGTCATCTATCCTCCTGCACAACGGCATTGTAGGTCATATGTGGCACCACCTCCGTGCTCGCATCGACCATATTCGACTTCGAGTCTTGCACCCCAACATTCAAGAACATCAAACTGTTGACATCCTTCGCGGACTTCCCGAAGGTAGCCGCCTCAGTCCCACCCTATTCGGCATATTTGTTGCTGACCTCATCCATGAATTGCAAACTAAATCCCCCACGCTGTTATTAATCTTGCACCTGGTCTGAATCACAATGGGACCACGCAAATCTGGATTGGAGGGTTACTGTACGTTGATGACCTCACGCTCATACATACTTGCCCGCGCGAGCTGCAAGCCATGATACATGTTTGCCAGGAATGGAGTGTCCGAAATTGCATGCAGATCAATACACAGAAGACAAAAGTCATGGCTTTCTTCGAGACCCCCTCCCTGCAAAAGGCCCGTGGTGGCCAGCACCGACCCGGCCCAACCCTACCCCCATTCCACATCCACGCACCCTTCCCAACCTCCTCCCCTTGCTCTTACCTCATTACTGAGGTACTCCAATTTGAATACTTAGGACTGATCCTCGACCCCAAACTCACTCATATGCACCTCGCAACTATCAAAGCCATCCGGCGCGTTGCCCACGGCCAGTCAAAAAACTCAGGCTATACCCTTCGCTATGATTCAAAACGTTCGCAACTCACCCCAACACAAAGCTTGGGTCTATGGAA
>Ga0209491_10010089_pt1 | contig 11439 bp, 9 predicted proteins | sample BON02_FD_187213 | JGI IMG/M metagenome (GOLD analysis project Ga0209491, IMG submission 187213) | Freshwater microbial communities from Lake Bonney liftoff mats and glacier meltwater in Antarctica - BON-02 (SPAdes) (version 2) | ecosystem: Environmental > Aquatic > Freshwater > Ice > Glacier...
GAGCCGAGGCAGATCGACGCGACCGATCTGGTCAATGAGGTGATAAAAAACTACCCCTACCAGTCCTCCCGCGAGCGCGACTGCGTAAGGCTGCACGTCCAGAGCAACTTTTCTTTCCTCGGCTCTCGCGCCTTGTTTGCGCAGGTGCTGACCAACCTGCTCAAGAACGCGCTGCATTCGCTGGCCTCGGCCAGCAGCGCCCCGAAGCCGGGCGGCCTGCGGCTGGATGTAGGCTTGCACCAGGGCAAAGGTCGCATTGCGGTGAGCGACCATGGCGTGGGCATTGGCCACGAGCAAAAGGCGCGCATCTTCGAGCCCTTCTTTTCCACCCAGTCGGGCGTGGGGCACGGCCTGGGGCTGACCTTCTGCAAAAACGTGGTCGAGGCCGCAAACGGCAGCATCAGCGTGCGCTCTGAGCCCGCCATGGGCGCGGTGTTCATGATCGATCTTCCCTTGCACCTGCCCCCCACCGACGCGCTGCGCCCAGCCTGAACCCGGCCTTTCAAAATGTCCCTCACCTTCTCCCTGTTCCACCGGCCTGGCAGCGTCCTGTTTCTGGACGACGATACCGAGTACCTCGACATGCTGGGCATGGTGATGCCCGGCCACTGGCAGATTGAGCTGTATTCCCGGCCAGCGGCGTTTGCCCGGCGCATGCAGGGCGAGCCGGCGCGCTGGGAGGCCGATGCCGCCGCCCAGCTCCATATGATCGACCGCTGGCGCCAAGGCCAGCCGCTGCTGCCGCAAATGCTGCGCTATTGGGCCAACCACCCGCAGCGCCATCAACTGGCGAAAACCAGCGTGATCGACTACACCATGCCCGGTACCAACGGGCTGCAGGTATTGGAGACTCTGATCGACTGGCCAGGCTCGCGCGTGCTGCTCACCGGCCAGGCCGACGAGCAGGTGGCGGTGCAGGCATTCAACCAGGGGCTGATCGACCAGTACGTGCCCAAACAGGCGCGCGACATCACCCGGCTGCTCATGGGCGCGCTGCGCAAGCTGGGGCAGGCCGCGCACCCGAGGGTCAACACGCTGTGGCGCGCCACCCTGCGCACAACGCAACAGTCGATCCTGCAAATTCCCTCGGTTGCCCAGGCGCTGCAGGCCTTCACCGAAAAGCACTGGGTGGAATACGTGGTGCTTGATCAGCCGTTTGGCTTGCTGGGCATGGATGTCGCTGGGCGCTGCCACTGGCTGCAACTGGAACCGGTGGCCAGCCTGGGCGACCTGGCGGAGCTTGTCGGCTCGGCCGGCCTGGGGCTGGAGACGGTGCAGGCGGTGGCGTTGGGCCAGCGACTGGCGGCCGTTGAGCTGCACCAGCAGCTGAGCCTGCGCGGGCCGGTGCGCACAGCCCCAGCCATGCCCATGGGTGAGGACGGCACCTTGTGCGCCGCCCTGTTCACGCTCGACCCGGCCGATCTGTCCGCCCCGATCTACCCTTACCGGCACTTCCTCGAATCCCAGGGCGGGCGGGCCATTCACGACGATTGAGCAGCGCCGGCACGGTTGCGCCGCGCGATCGGCCAGTCCCAGGGTTTTACGATCAGCGCGATCTCGCGCAGGGAACTCACCACATGGTCCAGCTCTGCATCGGCCAGCGAAGCATTGAGGGTGAGCCTCACCATCGCACGGTTGCGGCTTGTCGCGGGGGCGCAAAAGATGGCGCCAAATACACCGCGCTTTTCCAGCTCATCCCGCAGCTGCATGGTGGCGGTCTCTGTGCCGGCCTCCAACGAAATAATTTGTTCAGTGCCTTGGTGAATCGGGTAGCCAAGATCGGCAATTGCCTTTCTCATGCGAACCGTCAGTGCCTTGAGTCGCGCGCGCTCAGCGTCGGCCCGCTGAAGCACACCCACGGTTGTCCTCAGCGCAGCGACCTCCGGTGGCAGCAGGCAGGAGCTGAAGATGTTGGGGTAGCTGGAGCTGAGGATGTAATAACGCATGCTTGCTGGCGCGCTAAAAAATCCTGCGCGCCCTGCAAAAGCCTTGGCCAGGCTTGCCGTGATGAAATGAACCCTGTCTGTGAGCCCGAGTTCGGCGCACAAGCCTGCGCCCATCGGCCCGTGTGTTCCAAGTGAATGAGACTCGTCCACCAGGATCATGCCGCCATGCTTCTCGGTGACTTCGACCATTTCCTGCAGAGGACACATGGCGCCCGTGGTGCTGTACACAGAATCCACCACCACGATGCCCGGCCCTTTCCGTTCCATTACACGGTCCAAATGGTCTGGGTCGTTGTGCCGAAACGCGTGGGAAGGCGCTCGCGCCGCGTGAGCGCCTTCCCACAAAGACGTGTGAGCGAGTGAGTCAAGAAAGACGGGCGTGCTGGCATCGGCAATTGACTGCAGCAAGCCCATATTCGCCGCGTAGCCCGATTGACAGACGAATCCATCTTCCTTGCCGATCCAGTCACAAATTGCTTGCTCCAGCGCGCGCGTTGGATGTTGTTGAAGCAAAAAAACACCGGACTGAACGACGAACTCCGAACCCTTGGTGACTGCGGCGACATGGGCAGCAACGATTTCGGGATGCCCAGTTACGCTGAGATAGTCATTGCCGTCCAATCTCACCGCGTTGGGCCCGGGTGCGCTGCCATGCAGCACGAACTTGCCTTTCCAGGGTCCGTTCCAGCGCGGCGTGAAGTCGCGCTCAATACGGGCCTGCAAAGCACCGGAGAGCGGTGGGTCAACCGCGACACAGTTTGATGGACGTTCCTGAACCTTCATGGCGTTTTCCTTCAACGAAGCAAAACTCCATTGAAAAAAAAAATTCGTGAAAAATCTCACGCACCCTGTCAGCTTTAGCAGGGGATATCAATCTTTAGAATTCATTTTTTTTGTTTGCAGCCGATAACGCACCCCGGCAACCCCGAAGAGCACAGGGTTTCGCCGCCGAGCCTGGGGGCCTCGCGGTCCCGCTGCCTCAGTGCTGCCGCCAGGGCAAGCCATGGTGGCGCCAGCCGCCGGTCTGGCCCCGGTGTGCCTTTGGATTCCGATCGCCTTCGAAGCCCCCGAAGCCCCCGAGGATGTTGTGGGCCTCCAAACCCAGCTGCGTGGCGCGCTGGGCGGCAGCGATCGAGCGCACGCCGCTGTGCCACAGCAGCACCAGCTTTTGGCTGTCTGCTGCGGCTTGCTGCACCGCTTGGCCGAATAGCGGACTGAGCGCCATGCCGGGCCATTGCTTCCAGGACGCCACCACCGCGCCGGGCGCGAAATCGACCCACTCGCGCGCGGCATCGGTGTGCACGCCCACCAGCACCGCCTCGCCAGCCTGCACCCATCGCCAGGCCAGCAGAGGCGAGACGTCGCCCGCCTACGAGCCCGCCAAACCAGCCTACAGCGGGCGCGGCTGCATGAGAAAGGCACCCTCGAGTTTGTAGCGCATGCCAGAGTTCAGGCTGACCATCACCGCTTCGTCGATGCTTGGGACGCAGCAGCTTCAGCGCGGCCATGGCGGGCACAAACGCCGCCTCGCTCTTGCCGGTGATGTGCATGTTGCCGGCCTTTTCTTTGCCAATGCTGGAATGGCGGTGGTTCTGGTGGTCATGGCAGGGTCAGACGGTGGTGGACTCGGCCAGCGCGAGCAGCACGCGGGTGATGCTGTAGCAGAGCGCGCTGGCGCTTCCGGACTGAAAGTCGGTGCGGCCGCAGCCGTTGATCAGCAGGGTGTCGCCGGTGGACACAGGATCGCGCCAGACGAAGCCCATGCTGCCGGCGGTGTTGCCCTGGCGCGTGCGAGGCCAGCCGCGTCTCGCCGCCAAAACGCAGCCTGTGCCATTGCTCGCCTGCACGCCAGCGGTTGCGGTGCCCGGTGCCGCAACCCAACAGCGCTGCGGTTCAGGCGCCCACGAGCTCAGCCAATGGGCCAGCGCTGGTGATGTGCTCGGCATGGGCTTGGGTTTCCACCGTCCACACCAGCTTCAGGCCGTAGGCCTGCAAAACCGCCAGGTCGCACCCAATCTGCTCCTCCACCGGATCGATGGTCAGCGCCTCGCGGCTGGCCTGAGCGAACAGCAGGTAGGTGCAGGTGCCGCATGCGGGGTCGAAAAGCTGGACGGGGTTGGTGTAATTCGCAGCCGCGTCGGCACGGCGTAAAAAGCGGGCAAAGGTTTTTGCTTGCGATCGGGCACGCAGGTTCGACAAACGCCCAGAGCAGTCAGCAGACACCAGACACCAGACACGCCCCCAGCAGCTGGCGCAAGCCCCGTTTTGCAGCGCCCTATTGGTCAAGGCGGCGATGCCAGCAGCACGCTGGCGAGCGGCGTGCCGACCCCCACAACACAGCGAATCCGGTTACCATTGACGTTTACGTAAACGTCAACCAGACCGGCACAAAAAAAGCGCATCAGCAAAACGACCAGAGACCAGCATGCCCCGACCCGACGCTACCGACCTGCCGTTTCCGCTCGCCGCCATCCGGGCCGCAGAGGGCAGTGTTTGGAGCGACTGGCAATGGCAAGAAAGCAAAGCGTCACTGTCCGAATGGGACCCCGGCGCCAAGCCGTTCTCCGAAGGCAAGAAGGGTGACGACAAGGAATTGGTGGAGCTGTTGGCGCAGCAAATCGACGCCCTGCAAAACCTGTTTTTTGCCGACAAGCGCTACAAGCTGCTGCTGGTGTTGCAAGGCACAGACACCGCCGGCAAAGACGGCACGGTGCGCGGTGTGTTCGCTCGCACCAGCCCACTGGGGGTTCACACCGTGGGCTGGAAAGAGCCAACCGAGACTGAGCTCGCGCACGACTTCCTCTGGCGCATTCACCAGCAAATACCCGGCGCGGGCCAGATCATGGTGTTCAACCGCAGCCACTACGAAGATGTGCTGGTGCCGGTGGTCAACAGCCAGCTCACACCCGAGCAAACCCGCCAGCGCTATGCCCAAATCAACGCCTTCGAGCGCTTGCTGGCGGAGTCGGGCACCGTCATTCTGAAATGCCTGCTGCACATCAGCAAGGAAGAACAGCGCGAGCGCCTGCAGCAGCGGCTGGACGACCCAGCCAAACACTGGAAATTCAGCTTGGGCGACCTGACCGTTCGCAAGCAGTGGGACGCTTACAGAATTGCCTACGACGCCGCACTGGCCGCCACCCACACCGCCTGGGCACCTTGGACGGTTGTGCCAGCAGACTCCAAAACCCACCGCAATTTGATGGTCGCCACCCTGGTGCGCGACAGCCTTCAAGCGCTCAATCTGCGCTTTCCCCCGCAAGACCCGGCCCAAGCGGGCTTGCGGGTTGCGTAAATCCCTTTCTCTTGCAAGGACCTCGCCATGACACAACTCGCCGCCGACTACCAAGCCCTGGCCAGCTACCGCCCCACCAACAAGGTGCGCTTCGTCACCGCTGCGAGCTTGTTCGACGGGCACGACGCCGCGATCAATATCATGCGGCGCATTCTGCAAGGCATGGGCGCCGAGGTGGTCCACCTGGGGCACAACCGCTCGGTAGACGAGGTCGTCACCGCCGCCTTACAGGAAGACGCCCAGGGCATCGCGATCAGCTCCTACCAGGGCGGTCACGTCGAGTATTTCAAGTACATGGTCGATCTGCTGCGTGAGCGCGGCGGCGAACACATCCAGGTGTTTGGCGGTGGTGGCGGCGTGATCGTGCCATCGGAAATCAGCGAGTTGCAGGCGCACGGCGTGGCGCGCATCTACAGCCCGCAAGACGGCCAGCGGATGGGCCTGGCCGGCATGATCGGCGAGATGGTGATGCGCTGCGACAAAAACATCAGCAGCCTCGCGCCGAAAAATCTCGCTGCGATTGAGGGCCACACCGAGATGGGCTGGCGCGCGCTGGCGCAGCTCATCACCGCGGTGGAAAACGGTGGTGCGCCAGCCGAGCTGCTTGAGACGCTGCGCAGCCAGGCGGTCCAGATCAAGACTCCGGTGATCGGCATCACAGGCACCGGCGGCGCGGGCAAGTCCTCGCTCACCGACGAGCTGATCCGCCGCGTGCGGCTGGACCAGCACGACGCGCTGCGCATTGCCGTGATCTCCATCGACCCGTCGCGCCGCAAGAGCGGTGGCGCCCTGTTGGGCGACCGCATTCGCATGAATGCGATCAACCCCTGGCAGCAGGGCCCGCGCGTCTACATGCGCAGCCTCGCCACGCGCGACACCTCCAGCGAGATCAGCGCGGCCCTGCCCGACGTGCTGGCCGCTTGCAAGGTGGCAGGCTTCGATCTGATCGTGGTGGAGACCTCAGGCATTGGCCAAGGCGACGCAGCCATCGTGCCCTATGTCGACGTGCCGATGTATGTGATGACGCCCGAGTTCGGCGCTGCCAGCCAGCTGGAAAAAATCGACATGCTCGACTTTGCTGAGTTCGTGGCCATCAACAAATTTGATCGCAAAGGCTCGCTCGATGCCTTGCGCGACGTGGCCAAGCAGGTACAGCGCAACCGCGAGGCGTTCACCGTCATGCCAGACGCGATGCCGGTGTTTGGCACCATGGCTGCGCGCTTCAACGACGACGGCGTGACCTCGCTGTACCAAGCGCTCAAGGTGCGGCTGATCGAGCTTGGTCTGCCACTGACCGAGGGGAAGCTGCCCGCGGTGAACGTGCGTCACAGCACCAACCAAACACCCATCGTGCCGCCAGCGCGCACCCGCTACCTGGCCGAGATCACCGACACGGTACGCGGCTACAAAAAGCGCGCACGCGCCCAGTCCCGGTTGGCGCGCGAGATCCAGCAACTGCGTGAAGCCGCGCGCATGCTGGGCGTGGAGAAACCCAGCCGATCCAAAGCGGCCGAGGCCACCGTCGACCTGGCCCAGGAGCGGGAACTGCAGCAGGACACCGACGCGCGCAAGTTGCTGGCGCAGTGGCCCGACATGCAAAAAGCCTATGCGGGCGACGAGTACGTGGTGAAGATCCGAGACAAAGAAATCCGCACCGCGCTCACCAGCAAAAGCCTCTCGGGCACTGTCATTCGCAAGGTGGCGCTGCCCACCTACGAGGACCACGGCGAGATCCTCAAGTGGCTGATGCTCGACAACGCGCCAGGCAGCTACCCCTACACCGCTGGCACCTTCGCCTTCAAGCGCGAAGGCGAAGACCCGACCCGCATGTTCGCTGGCGAAGGCGACGCCTTTCGCACCAACACGCGCTTCAGGCTGCTGAGTGAGGGCATGCCGGCCAAACGCCTTTCGACCGCGTTTGACTCGGTCACGCTCTACGGCAACGACCCCGACCCACGCCCCGATATCTACGGCAAGGTGGGCAACTCGGGCGTGAGCATCGCCACGCTGGACGACATGAAGGTGCTCTACGGCGGCTTCGATTTGTGCGCACCGGCCACCTCCGTTTCGATGACGATCAACGGCCCGGCGCCCACCATCCTGGCCATGTTCATGAACACCGCCATTGACCAGAACCTCGACAAGTTCAAGGCAGACAACAGCCGCGACCCCACCGACACCGAAGCCGCCAAGATCAAGGGATGGGTACAAGCCAACGTGCGCGGCACGGTGCAGGCCGACATTTTGAAAGAAGACCAGGGCCAGAACACCTGCATCTTCTCCACCGAGTTTTCGCTGAAAGTGATGGGCGACATCGCCGAGTATTTCGTGCGCCACGACGTGCGCAACTTCTACTCGGTCAGCATCAGCGGCTACCACATCGCCGAGGCGGGCGCCAACCCGATCAGCCAGCTCGCGTTTACGCTCTCCAACGGCTTCACCTTTGTGGAGGCTTACCTGGCGCGCGGCATGCACATCGACGATTTCGCGCCCAACCTCTCGTTTTTCTTCAGCAACGGCATGGACCCGGAGTACACCGTGCTCGGCCGCGTGGCACGCCGAATCTGGGCGGTGGCGATGAAGGAAAAATACGGTGCCAATGAGCGCTCGCAAAAACTGAAATACCACGTGCAGACCAGCGGGCGCAGCCTGCACGCGCAAGAGATTCAGTTCAATGACATCCGCACCACATTGCAAGCGCTGATCGCGATCTACGACAACTGCAACAGCTTGCACACCAACGCGTTCGACGAAGCCATCACCACACCAACCGAAGAGTCGGTGCGCCGCGCGATGGCGATCCAGCTCATCATCAACCGCGAGTGGGGCCTGGCGAAAAACGAAAACCCGAACCAGGGCAGCTTCATCATCGACGAGCTGACCGAGTTGCTAGAGGAAGCGGTGCTGACCGAGTTCGAAAAAATTGCCGACCGCGGCGGCGTCTTGGGGGCGATGGAAACCGGCTACCAGCGCGGCAAGATCCAAGACGAGTCGATGCACTACGAGATGCTGAAGCACACCGGCGAGTATCCGATCATCGGCGTCAACACCTTCCGCAACCCGCATGGCGACCCGACCTCTGACACGCTGGAGCTCGCGCGCTCAACCGATGAAGAAAAGCAGTCGCAACTCCAGCGCTTGGCCAACTTCCACACACACCATGCGGCCGAAGCACCCGCCATGCTGGAAAAACTCAGGCAGGCCGTGATCCACAACAGCAACGTGTTTGATGTTCTGATGGAAGCGGTGCGCGTGTGCAGCCTGGGCCAGATCACCAGCGCCTTGTTTGAGGTGGGCGGGCAGTACCGGCGCAACATGTGAGCATGCGTCGGGCGGGTTGCGGCTGGACAGGGACGCTCCGTTGGCGAAAAGGCATCGCAAAAATGACCACCCCTAGGCGCTCTTCGGTGCAATGAAAGCGGTATGGGACCCTAAATTGGCGGAAATTTACGGTGCCGCCCATGCCCAAAACCGCACGACGATCTTTCAGCACGACGCCACACCAGCGCGCTGAACAGCCAGCGCAATCAGCGCGACTGAGCAGCATGCAAGTGGCCGCCACCACGCTTGGCGCCATCACCTTGGTACTGGGCGCCACCGCTGGTTTTCTGTGGGTGGAGCGCGAGCGGGTGCTGGCTGAGGCCTCTGAACTCACGACACGCGGCGCACACCGTCTGGCCACCGATTTGCAGCAGTCGCTCACCATGGCGCACACCGCCATGGATCGGTTCAACGAGCGGCGCTGGCTGGCGTCCTCGCAATCGCTTCAGACCCCTCCCGCTGAACTGGCAGCATTGCAAACCGCGCTGCGAGCGTCCCTGCCATTGCCCTTCGGGCTGCGCGCGATGGGGCCCAACAACAGCGACATTGCGCTCATTGGCCCGGCAGACAAGCCGGCAGATCTACAGACCAGAGCATTGCGTCTGTTGGCAGAAACCGCTGAAGGCCACTGGGGGGTGGGCAACACCGTGGGTCTGCCAGACAAAGGCATGGTTCCCTGGTTTGGCGCGCCGACCCCGATACGCAAGACGTTGTCGGGTACGCGGTGGGCCTGAGATTCGACGAACTTCAACGCTGGCTGGAAAGCGAGCGCCACAACGAAAGCGATCGGATATCCCTGCTCTGGCTGAACAACGATGGCAGCGCCACGCTGCTCGCCAGCGCACCTCGTGTCAATGCCGAACTGGGTGTAGACGTGACTGCCGAATGGGTGGCCCGCGCCGCGCAGAGTCCCACCGGTATCGTCGATGTGGTCAGCCAGCTCGACGGCGTGTCACGTCGCGTGGCCTTCGAGCGGCTCAGCGGCCCAGCCGATCAGCCGGTGCTGGTGTTCGGTGCCAGCACCCAAACCGCGCTGGCGGTGTGGCGCGAGCGTTTGCCCTATTGGCTGGGTTTTTCGCTGCTGCTCTCTGTGGGCATCGCACAGGCGTGCTGGCGTCTGAACCGCAATCTGCGCGAGCTCTCACTCAACGAGCAGCGTTTCCAGCTGATGCTCGACTCGGGCAACGTTTGGGACTGGGATCTGACAACGGGTTTGATGCGCTATGCCCCCTCCTTTCTGGCGCAGCTCGGGTACACCTCTGTGTCCCAAATGTCGCTGGCCGAGAAAACCAGTGAACTCATGCTGCCCGAAGACCGCGCACAGGTGGCGCAAGCGCTTCGGGATCATCTGCGCAACAACAAACCGGACAACGTCAACTTCCGTCTGCAAAATACGCAGGGGCGGGTGCATTGGTTCGAGAGCACCGGCCAGGCGTTTCGCGATCCTGCGGGCCGTGCCACCGACATGGCAGACACCACCTTCGAGATCACCGAGCGGCTGGCGCTGGCACAGTCGCGGCGGCAAACCCTGCAGCAGCTGGACACAGTGGCCAACGCCTCGCCGGTGCTGTTCTGAGCCACCGACCTGTTGGGTCAGGTCGATTGGGTGAACCGGTGCTGGGTGGAATTCACCGCGCAGGCGGAGTCGGACATCAGGGGCGGTGGCCTGGCGCAAGACGTTCACCCTGAAGATGCAGCGAAGCAACACTTGGCAATGCGTCTGGCGCTGGCGAAACGCCAGCCCTATTTTCTGGAGTACCGGCTGCATCACCACAGCGGGGAATTTCGTTGGGTGATGGAGCAATGCCTGCTGCGGCTGGATGCCGACCATCAGCAGGTGGGGTTCATCGGCTCTTGCGTTGACATCTCCGAACTCAAGCGCGGCAAAAGCGAGGTGCGCACGCGGGGCGCCATGCTGGAGCGCGTGTTTGAGGTGTTGCGAGACCGGTTGTTCGTGATCGACAACGGCAACCGCTTCATTTATCACCACGGATTGGAGGACGAGGGCCCGTACACGCCATCCAATCTGTTCTTGGGGAAAACAATCACAGAGGCATTGCCCGACCAGCTTGCAACATTGACCGCCCAAGAGCTGAAAAAAGCGCGCACAGGACAGCTCTGCGATTGCGACTACATGCTGGATCTTCCCGGCCTCGGCCTGCGGCATTTCAACGCCCGGATGGCACACATTCCCGACAGCAATCACTGCATGTTGATCACGCGCGACATCACCGAGCGCGAGGCGTTGCGACAGCAGCAGCAGCAAAGGCTGCACCAGTTCATGCAGCTGCAGGCGAGCCTGGCGAGCAGCTTCATCAACCTCCCCATTGAACAGATTGATGAGGGCATCGACCGAGCCCTGGCCGATAGTGGTGCGTTCGTCAGCGTCGACCGGACTTACATCTTTTCCTACGGTCTGGCACGTGGCATTGCGGTTAACACCCACGGGTTGTGTGCACCCGGTATCCCGTCGATCAGGCCCGATCTGCGGGCGCTGCCGATTGACGAGATGCTTGAATCGGCGTCGCACCAGGCCGGGCAGCCTTATGCGGTGGAGGATGTGTCGGCGTTGAAGCAGGGTCCTACACGCCAGATGCTTGTGGCACATGGTATCCAGAGCATGACCACGCTTCCCATGCACGCTGGCAGCACCTACCTGGGTTTTGTTGGCTTCGATTCGGTTCGCACGCCGCGCACCCACAGCGATGGAGATCTCACCCTGCTCCACCTGTTCGCACAGATGCTGGTGAGCGTGACCGAGCGTCGTATCGCCGAGGCAAAAATGCGGGATCTCGCCACCGAGCTTGAGCTGCGGGTGACCGAGCGCACCCACCAGCTCAACATCAGCGTCAAGTGTCTGAACCAAGCCAACCGAGA
>Ga0209491_10010093_pt1 | contig 11437 bp, 7 predicted proteins | sample BON02_FD_187213 | JGI IMG/M metagenome (GOLD analysis project Ga0209491, IMG submission 187213) | Freshwater microbial communities from Lake Bonney liftoff mats and glacier meltwater in Antarctica - BON-02 (SPAdes) (version 2) | ecosystem: Environmental > Aquatic > Freshwater > Ice > Glacier...
AGAGATATCTCATTAGCAGGTCGTGTTTTGAGTCAGTTTCCTGATTATCTAGAGCCTGAGCAGCGAGTGGGAGATCACCTTGCCGAGCTTGGTAAGCTTGCTAAAACTCCTGAAGCCAATATTATAAAATTACCCAATATATCTGCATCTGTACCACAGCTCAAAGAGACCATAAAAGAACTTCAAGCTAAAGGATATAAGATTCCTAACTATCCGGACAATCCTAGTACTGAAGAGGAGAAAGCTATAGCTGCTAAGTATGGCAAGTGCAAAGGAAGTGCAGTGAATCCTGTACTTAGAGAAGGTAATTCGGATAGACGAGCACCTAAGGCAGTAAAAAACTACGCTAAGAAAAATCCGCATAGAATGGGCAAGTGGTCTGCAGATAGTCAGACTAAAGTAAGCACAATGAGTGCAGGAGATTTTAGACACAATGAGAAATCTATCACGGTAGCAGATGCTACTACTTTTACGATAGTACATACAGATACTGCTGGCAATAAAACGGAACTGAGAGGAGCAAGCCCGCTACTAGCAGGTGAGGTGATAGATGCTACGTATATGAGCAAGAAGGCTCTGATGGCGTTTTTAGAAAGCTGTATAGCCGATACTCAAAAGGATGGAACGCTCTTGTCTCTGCATATGAAAGCTACTATGATGAAGGTTTCTGACCCTATCATTTTTGGTCATGCGGTGAGAGTGTACTTTGATGAATTATACAAGAAACACGGAGATACTTTTGCTTCTTTAGAGGTAAACTTAAGCCATGGCTTTGGTAACCTAGTAAGTAAACTAGACGAACTAGATGCTGCTAAGAAAGCAGAAATACTGGCAGATATAGCAGCCGTAATGGATGCACAGCCAGACCTAAGTATGGTGAATAGTGATAAGGGAATCACAAACTTACACGTGCCTAGTGACGTAATTATAGATGCAAGTATGCCAGCTATGATTAGAAATGGCGGTAGAGTTTGGGATAAGAATGGAGATGAAGGAGATACCAATGCTATCATCCCAGATAGTAGTTATGCTTCTGTATTTAGTGCTACTATAGATTTCTGTAAAACGAATGGAGCCTTTGACCCTACTACTATGGGTACGGTACCTAATGTAGGACTAATGGCTCAAAAAGCGGAGGAATATGGCAGCCACGATAAGACCTTTGAACTAGATAAAGCGGGAACGGTAGAAGTAATAGATGAAAGTGGGAATGTGCTACTGACTAATACTATAGAGGCAGGAGATATCTGGAGAATGTGCCAGGTGAAAGATGCCCCAATACAAGACTGGGTAAAGCTAGCCGTAAATAGAGCAAAAGCTACTGGAAGTCCTATCGTCTTTTGGCTAGATGAAGATAGAGCACACGACGCACAGCTTATCCTAAAGGTAAATACATATCTGAAAGAGTATGATACTGCTGGATGCGAGATACACATCATGAGCCCAGAGAAAGCTACTCACTATACGCTAGACAGAGTGAAAAAAGGCGAGGAAACTATCTCAGTAACGGGTAATGTATTACGAGATTATTTAACTGATTTATTCCCGATACTGGAACTAGGTACTAGTGCTAAGATGCTAAGTATAGTTCCCCTAATGAATGGCGGAGGCTTATTCGAAACGGGAGCAGGAGGTAGTGCACCTAAACACGTAGAGCAGCTAGTAGACCAAAACTACTTACGTTGGGATTCGCTAGGTGAGTTTTTAGCACTTGCAGTGAGTTTAGAGCATTTGAGTGACAGATATGATAATCCAAAAGCTAAAGTGCTAGCAGACGCATTAGGCGATGCTACTGAGAAGTTTTTAGAAAAGGATAAATCACCTGCTCGTAAACTGGGCAGTATAGACAATAGAGGTTCGCACTTTTACTTAGCTATGTACTGGGCAGAAGCACTAGCACAGCAAGATGATGATGCAGAGCTTAGAGCTAAATTTGGTCCTATAGCAGAACTACTAGGAAGTAACGAAACCCGAATAAATGAAGAGCTAATAGCTGTACAAGGTCACGCCGTAGATCTAGGCGGATACTATATGCCAGATGAATCTAAGACCAGCCGTATCATGCGTCCAAGCGAAACCTTGAATGGTATTCTTGGTGGATTGGCGAGTAGCTAGCACTCGTTTTTAGTGCAGAATTCTGATAACAAATCTCATTACAATAATGTAATCTGTTATTTCAAAGCGTAACAGCTTGCCCGATTTTTGGCGGAAGGGATTTGTAGTATTGATAATCTATTGCCGTAGGCTTTACATTAAGGAATCTACTAGTGGTCAGTTTGATACGAGTAGAAAGAGGAAGAAATTTTTAGTGTGTCGAAGTGATGGATTTGTGAGGGCATTAAGATTTCCGCCATGCAGAACTCTAAAACATATAGTTGACCCCGCCACTCAAAAAGGTGGGTGCACCTATACTCATCTGTACATGAGCTCCAAACTGGTCTGTTATAAGAAAACGTGCACCAATAGGAATGATCCCTAAGGAGTATCTAGTTCTGTTATTTTGTGCTTCTAGAACAGATTGTCTAGGTAGTGCTCCCGTTATTTGTCCTGTGCTAAAACTCACCGTACCCAGCTTAAAACCCGAGTATAAGTCTACACGATCATTGCGGCCGTAGTGCCATAAACCTCTAATACCAAAATAAATTCTATTGATATTGCCTTCTTCCAAAAAACGATTAGCAGAGTCAGACACTATTACATTTATACTTTGATATCCAGTTATGAGACCTACAGAAAACCTACGACCAATACGGTAGTCTGCACCTAGGGTAACTACGGGTGTTTTGGTTTTAGTTTGTTGTCTTGTAGTATCTAGTAGACCTAGACCTGCTCCTCCTGCTATGCCATTTCCTAAAGAGAAATGTGCAATGATACCACTCGTCTTATTCGTTTCTCTAGTCGTTTGCTGACCATACGATAGACTGCTTATTGCTAAGCCCAAAAGGAGTGTTACAAGGTATTTCATACTAGTAAAAGTAGGTTTTTCTACTAGCTGTGTAGAGCTCTATTTTCTGTAGCTGCTAGTGCTGCTTCTTTGGTCACCTCACTAGTAGTAGGGTGGGCGTGGCATACACGAGCTATATCTTCTGCACTAGCTCTGAACTCCATGGCCATTGCTATCTCAGAAATCATATCTGCTACACGTGGTCCTATCATATGAGCACCTAGTACTTCATCTGTTTCGGCATCTGCTAGTATTTTCACAAACCCATCTAAGTCCATTCCTGCTAATGCTCTACCGTTAGCTCTAAAAGGAAATTGGCCCACTTTATACTTTACTCCGGCTTCTTTGAGCTGCTCTTCGGTTTGGCCTATGCCCGCTATTTCTGGCCAGGTATACACTACTCCTGGTATTAGGTTATAGTTGATATGTGGTTTTTGTCCAGCCATTATTTCAGCTACCATCACACCTTCTTCTTCCGCCTTGTGAGCCAGCATAGCTCCTTTCACCACATCGCCTATTGCGTATATGTTGGGTATGTTAGTTTGTAAATGGTCGTTGGTTTCTATTCTACCTTTATCGTCTAGTTTTACTCCAGCTTTATCAGCTGCTAGTCCATCCGTATAGGGTCTTCTACCTACAGATACGAGGCAGTAATCTCCTTCTAATACTATCTCTCCTTTTTTGCCTTCGGCTTTCACAGTTACTACCTTTCCTTTGCTAGATACAGAAGTTACTTTATGGCCTAGGTGTAGTTTGAGACCTTGTTTTTTGAGTACTCGGCCCATTTCTTTACCAAGGCTAGCATCCATACCTGCTATTACGCTATCTGCATATTCTACTATACTCACTTCTGCACCTAGTCTACTATATATAGAGCTCATTTCGAGCCCTATGACACCACCACCTATTACGATGAGGTGCTTTGGTATTTCTTTTAGTGTTAGAGCTTCTGTGCTAGAGATTACGCGTTTCTTATCTATCTCCATACCGGGGAAGCTAGTTGGCTTACTACCAGTAGCTATTACTATGTTTTTAGCTGAGATTTTTTCTTTTTTCTCACCTGCTATTTCTATAGTATTTGCATCTACGAAAGAGCCCATTCCTACATACACATCTACCTTATTTTTTTTCATAAGATAGTCTACGCCTTTAGTCATTTGATCTACCACGCCTTGCTTGCGGGCTATCATTTGCTTAAAATCTATTTTAGGTGTTCCTATATTGATACCGTGATCTGCAAACTTGTGAATAGCATCATGGTACTGATGCGAGCTGTCTAGCAACGCTTTACTCGGTATACATCCTACGTTTAGGCAAGTACCGCCTAGTGTATTATATTTTTCTATGATGGCTACTTTCATGCCTAGCTGTGCACAGCGTATCGCACATACATATCCACCTGGTCCACTTCCTATTATAGCTACGTCGTAATTATTCATTGTTGTTTTATTCGTTGTTTTTCTATTGGAACACGCCTCAAAGGCTTGTTCTTACTTGGCTACTGCGTTGTCACACTGAGTGTTCGCCTGTGGCGAATGTATCGAAGTGGCTACGTCGTAATTATTCATTGTTGTTTTATTCGTTGTTTTTCTATTGGAACACGCCTCAAAGGCTTGTTCTTACTTGGCTACTGCGTTGTCACACTGAGCGTTCGCCTGTGGCGAATGTATCGAAGTGGCTACCACTAGTATATCTCTTCTTGTTGTTCTACTCTTAGGCCTGCCGATACTATGTTGGGTAATGATTCCAAACGCATATCTTGGGCTATAGTCACAGTATATTTTCCTTTTTGATTCAATATTTTTCGGTGGAGCATGGGCACTTGAAAAGTGATGACATCTCCTAGTCCTGACCCCAACCAATTGCCAGATTTTTCGGCTAGCTCTATGGGTACTTTGTAGTCACTGGTGGTACTGTCTGGGTAGGTTATACTTACTGCTAAATGGATATTAGCATACGGATAGTCGCTTTTAAGTCTAAGATTAGCAGATACTTGGTGATAAAAACCAGGTTCTGTTACTTCAAAAGAATCGGTAACTACATCTTGATATAGCCAGCCACCTTCTGGTAAAGTTTGAAAGCTATCTACCAAGACATTGGAGTTGCATCCTGAGGCCAAAAAACCTGCTGCTAATAATATAAAAATGTACCGTTTCAAAAGAATAGGACAAAGGTAGAAAAAATGGCAGACTAACTAGTGTAAAAGAAGAAGGAATAAAAGTGTTTTAGTCTTTGATGGTAAGATAAAAAACGTAATAGTCTTCCACTTGAAATTTTTGAAACATCTCTTCTGCTTTCACCGTTTTAGCAAGGCAATAAAATGTCCCAATACCGCTTTTGTAGCCGCCAAAGTATAGTGCTAATGGGACAGCCTTGTTGTATTCTACAGTCCTTATATTTTCGCCAGTTGCGTTTTGTAATACAAAGGTAGGCTGTCCATGAATGTCATATTTTTCTTTGCTGTAGTTTTTATCAATGAGTAAATGTAGGATAGAATCTTGTTGTTTCCCCGCTAAAGCTATTACCATAGAATCCATATCACCTGAGAATAGTGATGAGTGGCAAGGGTCATGCAAATAGTAAGCGGTATCTCCATTTGCCATCTTTACTGGCAATCGTATCTCTCCACAATTACTAAGACCCTTGGATATCGTATCAGGTTTTCCTTTAACAAATCTTACTAGATCTATGCTAAAATATTTGCCTTGGGCAGACTTATCTTTACACACAAATTCTACGAATTTCACATTGTTAAGGTCATTGAAGATTCTTTGATATCGATCTATATCTGTAAAATGTATTTTGGTAGATTGAGCAAAGCAGCTTAAACCCGAGAAAAAGAATAGAACCAATGATATAAGTTTCATCTTTCAAATATAAAAAAAGCCAGTGGATAGAATTCTATCCGCTGGCTTTTAAAAGATATTTTAATCTGGACTATTTACTCATTTTCTTCTGGATACTCTTTGGCAGTGCATCTTTGTGTATCATAAAATTCATAGTCTTAAGAGCTACATACGGCATGCTCGCATAGAAGTATCCGTCACAGTCATTGTTTTCTGTACCCCAGCTATTCTTTACTATGAAGTACTCATTCCCTTCTTGGTCTGTTACTAATCCTGTGAAATGCATGCCGTGATCATCTGTAGTCAGATAATTATCATAAGCAGTTTGTCTCATTTCTTGAGTTATCTTAAGCTCTGGCCCAGGACTATCGAACTGCGTACCTTCCTTATCTGCTCCCGCATCATTAAAGTGCTTGTTGTCTTTTCCTTTTACCACAAGAGCATCTTCATCTTCTGGCACTATTGCTAGTCCATTTTTAAAACTAAATCCTTTCTCGCTTACGTCTGCCGCCCAGCCTATAGAGTAACCGTTGGCTACTGCAGATTTCATAGTATTTAGCATTACATCCATGGGTACATTATAGGCACTAGCCCAGATCCAGTTATCAGGCACATCCATTACAAAGGGTTGGTAAAAAGGCTTGTGAGTAAAAGAAGAGATAATTACATAATCATCCATATTGAGACCTAAACTAGTCGCAAAACTTTTAGCCGTATAGCTTTTATCATTGTACATAAAGTTTTCTGGTACTGCCCCTAGATAGGCGTCTAGCACTGCATTGAAAGCTTTTTTCCAGCTCGTAGTAAGTTCCTTTTGTTTGTTGGCTATTACGGCATCTAGCATGCCTTTTAGCACAGATTCCATCTCGCTATGGTTATGCGTTTCTAGTCCGTAGTTTAGTCCTTTGTATGCTTCTTGTGGCAGTATACCATACTTTTTTATCACATAGGGAATATCATGAAAAGCTCCCCCTTGGCTAAAGTTGGCCATACCGTGCATTCGCACATAGTTTTCTGCTTTGTCTTCATACGCTTTACGTACGATGTACATTTCACTCAGCTTGTGCGTGCCTTTGCCCATACGCATGAGCTCACTCTCCACAAAACTAAGAGCACTAAAACTCCAGCAAGTGCCTGTTCTATTTTGATTTTGCACTTCATTGGCTTCTATATCTTTTTGGATAGTGAAAATGTAGTTGCCATCCTTTCTATTGCGAATGGTGTCTTGTGCTTGCAGTTGATACTGAAAAAGGAAAAGGCTACAGAGTAATACTGCGGATACGAATAAAAAATTTGTTATATGGCCGCTGAAATAAGTAATTATACCAAAATATGATGAAGAAAATAGACTAAGAAATCCTTTGGAAACATAAGTTTGTTGTACACGTATGAGAAAATTCGTTTTTCTAGTTTTGATTCTTCTAGGCTTTGGTGCAGCAGCACAAGATATGGAAGCTATTATAAAAGGCGAAAAAGCGGCTTTCGTAGCCAAACGAGATTTTAAATCTAAACGAAGTGGGCAAGTTTATGATATCACCTATCACCATATTAAACTAACTATAGACCCAGCGGTTCGCCTCATTGCTGGTAGTGTATATTCTGAGTTAATAGCTTCAGAAGACAACTTTACCACTTTTGCTTTTGATTTAGATGAAGCCATGCAAGTGGACTCTGTGCTCTATCAAAATGCTCCTATCAATTTTACACATCAAAATGATGAGGTATCTCTCATAATAGAGGCTAAAAATAAAGGAGAAAAGATTGCCGTAGAGATATTCTATAATGGAGATCCAAGTAAGCATAGTCAGAATGGATTTTCTTTTAGCATGCAACATGGTGGTCCTATAGCGTGGACTCTTTCTGAACCTTACGGAGCCTATGGCTGGTGGCCATGCAAGCAGCAGCTAGTAGACAAAATAGACTCGGTAGATTGTAGCATTACCATACCCAAAGGGAATAAGGCTGCCAGTTTAGGACTCTTGCAAAGTGTAGATACACTGGCAGATTCTAGTCTTGTATTTCACTGGAAGCACAGATACTCTACAGTAACTTATTTGGTGGCTGTAGCAGTGACCAACTATGTAGAGATAAGCCACTATATCCCTTTATCAGATGGAGATAGCGTGTATCACCTAGACTATATCTACCCTAATTATCAGGAAGATGCAGATACGCTGCGACTCGCTATTAATGGAATGATGAGAGGGTTTGATAGCCTTTTTGGTCCCTATCCATTTCGGAAAGAAAAGTATGGGCACGCCATGTTTGGCAGAGGTGGAGGTATGGAGCATCAGACTATGAGTTTTATGAGTTCGCTAAACTTTGACCTTATGGCACACGAACTGGCACACCAATGGTTTGGCAATAAGATAACCTGTGGCTCATGGGAAGACCTTTGGCTCAACGAAAGTTGGGCAACCTACGCTAATGCTATAGCTCGTGAAATGCTAAAACCGAGAGAAGAGCACTTGGCCTTTTTAGTAGAAAGTATAAGTAGAGCTACTCGCAATAATGGAGGAGCTGTATTTGCCTATGATACTGTAAATGTGGGCAATCTTTTTGATGGCGATACCCGCTATCGCAAAGGAAGCATGGTGCTACATCAGCTGAGGTGGGAGATGGGCGATTCTGCTTTTTTTGCTGGAACGCGTAATTATATGGCAGATGCAGATTTATGCTATGGCTTTGCTAAGACTATAGATTTTAGAGAGGCAATGGAAAATGCAAGTGGAATGGATCTCATTGGTTTTTTTGATAGGTATGTGTACCAAGAAGGATATCCCAATATCAATGCAAGATGGAATAGAAATGCAGGCACACAGGTAAAATTAAAAATAGGACAAACTACCTCGCATGAGTCGGTGTCTTTTTTTCCAGTGAAGATAGAATATAAGTTAGTGGGCGAAAACCAAGACTCTATAGTGCTAGTAGATCACAATAAAGCAGAGCAAGAAGTACTTTTAGATGTAGGTTTTAAGGTGACAAGTGTAGTTTTTGACCCGAATGTGTGGCTGCTTGCAAAAGGAGTAGTACTGGAAGGAGATCACGTAGATTTATCTTCAGTATCACTGTACCCCAATCCGAGTGAAAACACTATTTCTGTTTATGTGAAGGATTATAAATTGGATAAGATAGAAGTGCTAGATCTGCAAGGAAGAGTGCTACTAGAGTCCAAAGTCTTAGAACAGAAAAACGTGGTATCCTCTTTTAATATAGAGAGCTTAGCTAATGGGATGTATATGATGCGAGTAAGTTCGGGCAATGAGTCCGTGGTTATGAAGTTTGTGAAGTCGGTGTTTTAGTCATTTATACTCTTCATCTTACAATCCATTACTCTAAACAGATGGGCATTCAGTATACACTCCAAAATAACTAGGTAGAAGTATTAATCTTATGTAAGAGAAGTTAGACAAGTATCAAGACACGTAATATTTTTACTACCCCTTCTATCCTATTGTAAAAGAAGATTAATATGCTCCAGTTTCTTAAACGCTTTTCAAATAATGCAGAAAAAATGCCCCAAGAGCAATTACTAATATCGCTATAGCATTCATTAGAGTAATTCTTTCTTTAAAAAAAAGAGAACTAAAACCAATGGTAGTCAAGGGAGTGGCTAAGAATAGCAAACTTGCTATAAACGGATCTGTGTCTTTCAAGCCCAATAAGCTGAGTAATAATGCAAGGAATATAACCCCACTCATCCATAGAGTCGGGAAAAAGTATCTTTTAGACTGGAGCCTAAATTGTATTTTTCTTCTCTGCTTAAATGCGGCAAATCCGCCTATTAGCAGTACCATAAACTCTTGATTTAATATAATAAGCAAAGGTGAAATACGTGCAGTTAAATTCTCCCAATGTATGAGTGACGAAACGGAGAAACAGATTGCCATAAGCAGTAAAAGTAGATGCTGCTTAGTAGTTAATTTTAACTGTGTTTGTTTGCTGGAATAAAGAAAAAGTGCAAACCCAATAAGAATAATAATCGCTCCTAATAGAGATGAACTAATATTAATGTCTTTCATAGCGATTAAGTAAAATGTAGTAAATACAACCCCAATAAGGTTATAAATGCCTAGCCACTGCAGGGAGGATTTTTTTATTACCTGGAGCATAGCAAACAACCCAACTACACCGAAGAGTGATCCAGTCGTAATCTTTAAGTATTGATACACTGTAACCGGGGCAAACCCTAGTACCCCGAATAAAGCGACTGTAGCAATTAGAGTAGTAAAAAAAGCACGATAAGTCATCAAAAATGGTATGCTGCCTTTTTCTACATTTTTTTTCCATAAAACATTGTTATAGGAAAAAAGTAAGATGGATAGCAACAAGTATATCATTACAGAACCTACAAGGATATAGTGCCAGATTTATTTTCCGGTTTATTGAAATACTCTTCCAAAAATTCTTCTGAAAAATATGGGTATTGTAGTTTATTGCACAGCTGAGTATAGTCCGCTCTAACTATAGCCATCCTCTTCATATTTGTAGTATCCGCATACAAGTAGATATTATGTAAAACAAAGATAAAATCTTCATAGCTGTATCTTATGTAACGCGGATCAAAAAGCAGTGCATATTTCTTTTGATTACTCTTATCTTGAGTCAATTTATAATAGAACATACACATTAGATAAAATGAATTCTTGTGATATTTCTGGTAATAGAATGAAGTATCACCACCAATAGTATTTATTAAATATCGCATAACTGTAGTATTCTTTGTAATAATTGCGATAAAAAAAAGCTCATAAGAATAGTCCAACTGTAGCAACTTTTTTACAGAATGAACTGTATAGTATTTTTCAAGAATATCTATTGTCTCATCTTTATTGTGAGTCAGTATTTTTATAGCTATCAAGCGACTACATAATATAGGATGTAGATCTTTGCCAAACGCCAAATCCCCAAAGCTGTCCTTAGCCTCTCTATTATTCAAAAATTGTTTGAGCTCTAATATGGCTTTAGTGAAAGTTTTAATTTCTTTGGTATTGTTTTTAGTCCTAATTAAGGTTGCCCACTCTCCATAGTATCCATTTAGATTTGAATAATCGACAAAAGTTAAATAGACACAACGTAGAAAATTTGTATTAATAAGTAACGACTCCTTTTTAATCTTGACTTTCCTGAGTAGCAATCCTATAGAGTTTCCTAGTTCTAAAATCTCGGAATAAGAAAAAGTATCGTAGTTCAATTCTTTCAATCGGTATACTCGATCTAAAATAAGGTATTGGTCATTATAGAGTAATTCTCTAGTTAGATTAACAAGGAAACCAATGAAATCTTCAGAACTTTTTTTTGTGCTTTTTACAAGAGCAATTATTTCTGCTTCGTCACAACGATAAACAGCCCTATAGACCAATTGTGAGATATTGCTTTTTTTTTCGTGTATGTGCGTTTGTGTGAAATGAGTGTAATCTTTATAGTCACAAAACTTAGCAATAACGTTCAGCGTATTTATACTCGGCTTTACTGCAGTAGCTAACCCATATAATCTTCTTATAGTATTGTAGCTTAAGTCTACATCAAGCGTCTCGTAAATAGCGTTGGAGAGCAGCTCGCAATCGCCACGAGTTTTAATTTCTCTGCCAATTTTATCTCCGGCCTTTTGTAATAAAGTATCAATCATAGATGTATCAAATATGTA
>Ga0209491_10010094_pt1 | contig 11437 bp, 2 predicted proteins | sample BON02_FD_187213 | JGI IMG/M metagenome (GOLD analysis project Ga0209491, IMG submission 187213) | Freshwater microbial communities from Lake Bonney liftoff mats and glacier meltwater in Antarctica - BON-02 (SPAdes) (version 2) | ecosystem: Environmental > Aquatic > Freshwater > Ice > Glacier...
TGCGGCCTCGCCAGATGATGAGGTAGCTGCACTGCGCAGGATTCGGGGGAACGACGCGCTGTTGTGGCACGGTCGGCTGGCTCACGTTGGCATGCAGTCGGTCATTCGTACGTTGCGGCGTCACGACATTGCGTACGACGCCCACAGCAGCGACAACTGCGCGTACTGCCTGCTGTACGACGTGCGACGGCAGCCACTTCGGCAGCAGCTGCGGACAGTGGTGACTGTGCGGCGTGAGGATGCCGGTGAAGATGAGGGCCGTTTTGTGTGCGATCTTTTTGGGCCACTCCCTGAACCGACAATGGCTGATGGCATTTTCATCTTTGTCGCAGTCGCGCGGTATGACAACTACGTGTACGTGCAGGAGCTCAGCTCAAAATCTCTCACTTACCTGGCGGTGCGAGGATTGGTTCGGCGCCTTGGGCCGGGAGTGGTGCGTGTCCTGAGGTGCGACAACGAGAAGGTGTTTGTCTCCCTGCAGCTGCAACAGGAGTGTGCAGCCCACGGCATCCAGCTTAACCACTCCGAGGTCTACTGGAGCGAGACCAACGGCCTGGCGGAGCGCTACGTGGGGCTGATCTCAACCAGAGGGCGTTGTGCGTTGGCAGCCAGTGGCTTGCCCGACCGATTTGCAGGTTACGCGTACCTGCACACGGCGTCAGTGATGAACTCGCTGGTCAACGAGCGACTCGGCGTGTCGCCGACGGAGTACCGCCACCTACGCCTGCCGCGGCTTCAGGCGTTTCGGTGGTTTGGGTGCAAGGTGTACGTGATGAGGCCGAAGCGCAACGTCCACGGGAAGCTGGACAGTCGCGCGTACCCGGCTCTCTACATCCAGCAGGACCATCAGTCCAGCAACACCGTCGTGTTCGACCTGGAGAGCAACAAGCTGCGGACGTGCGCCAGCTACCGCGACCTCGAGGCCGACTTGGTCATCACCGCGCGCGCCATCAACGCGGAGTTCAGTCCGGCCACGATGAGCGCCGACGCCATACTTGACATGACACCGTCGCTGCGCGCTGACCAGTTCCCCGATGATGAGGGCAGGGCGGTGGCGGGCGACAACATGCTCGTCGATGCGGCGATGCAGACGGCAGACGAAGAACCGGCGACAACATCACCGGGCCCCGGGGGCAGCGTGGAGGCGCACCTGCCGGTGGCTAACAGCAGCGCGGCTGATTGCGGCGGCGCGGTTTCGACTTTGGGGGGCGATCGTGATGACGTTGCACAGCCCACCACTACCGCGTCTGTGCCGGCGAGTGCGTCTGCCACCACTACCTCGACTTTGGCCGCGGTACCGGCGACTTTGGCCGCGGTACCGGCGACTCGGCGGTCCCGGCGACTGCAGCCTGATGGAGGAGATGCAGTTGATATGGACAACCCGTCGTACAACGACAACATCATCCTTCGGCGGCTGCACACAGATTTGGCAGACACGTTCTACCAGCCGGCGGCATCAGTGCTGGGCATCGTCAACAGCATCCCCGTCCCCAAGTCGCTCACAGAGGCGCTGGCCGGGCAGTGGGCTGCACAGTGGCAGGTGGCACTGGATGCCGAGTACACGCAGTGGCAGCGCAACGATGCAGTGCAGGAGGTTTCCTTCTCTGACATGCGTGACCAGCCGGGGGTGCTGGCAATGGTGTTTTTGGTGTTCACCGTCAAGTACGACAGCGAGGGGGACCCAATTTTCAAGATCCGTGCAGTGGGTGACGGCCGCCGGCAGGAATTTTCCTCCGAGATTGAGCGGTTGCGACTTTCCAGTAGCTCACTGACGACGGTCCACAACATTTTGGTGCACCTGGCAGTGGCGGCAGGCGATGGCTCTGAGCTTCTGCAGTGCGACGTGACCGGCGCCTATTTCCACGGCAAGCCGGATGCCGATGCTCCCCCCGTGTATCTCAAGCTTCCACCTGGCTGGCCATCCAAATGGCCGGGCCAAGCGACCGTTCTTCGTGTGACCGGCAACATCTACGGCATGTGCGACGCTGGCGTGAAGTGGGAGGTTGCCAGGGACCGCGGGCTCAACGCTCTGGGATTGAGCAGCCGTCCTGTTGACCGCTCATTTTTCACCGACAGCAAGACTTTTGATGGGGCATCTGGTGCGAGTGCGCTTGCCGAAGCGGCGGCGCAGGGCATTGAATTTGAAGAGCTGACCAACGTGGTCAACATCCGTTTCCAGTCCTACGTGGACGACGGCATTGTCAGTGGGCGTTTATTGGATGCCATGTTGGTGATGCTTCGCACGCTGCACCATGACTATTTTCAGTTTGGCGAGCTGTCCCGATTGCGGAAGGTGCTGGGCGTGAACATCACGGAGACAGATGATGAGATTTTTCTCTGCATGAAGGACTACTGCAAGAAGTTGGAGAGTGCCGGCCTGCTGACTGTGGCCCGACCCCAACTTTGCCCATTGTCGCTGCAGGACGTGCGCAACGGCGCTCTCGATCCTGCACCTGAGGGGTTTGCAGCGCTGGCGGAGGACATCAAGCTGTACCAAACGGTGATGGGCTCATTGCTGTGGGCCGCGGTCACATTGCGGCTGGATGCGTTGCTGGCGACTGCCAAATTGGCTCAGTTTACGAAGAACCCAACCCACCTGAACATCAAGGCCAGTCTGCGCGTGTTGCAGTACCTCATTTTCACCCCGTGTGTTGGATTGTCGTACCCATCATCGCGCTCCGCCAAGATGGCTGAGGTCAAAGCGCGTGGTGAGTTTAACGTGCTGATTGGGTACTGCGACGCCGACCTTGCTGGGGATGTGGCAACCAAGCGATCGACCAACGGCGGCATCATCATGCTGAATGGCACGCCCGTGTCATTTTGGTCGCAGCGCCAGCGCAAGGTGGTGGGCAGCAGCGCTGAGGCTGAGATTTACGCCATCTACGAGTTGGTGCGCCGCATTGAGCAGTTCCGGGAGTTGATGGCAGCCATCGGCTACCCGCAGCACGCCCCGTCGGTCTGCTACTCTGACAGCCTGGCGGCACTGAAGGGCGTTTTCAAGTCTAGCGCAGGCAAGGGCAGCCGGCATTACAGTTCTGCCATTGCGTTCCTGCGGGAGGCTGCCGGGGAGCGCAAGACCGTCCTGCTGCAGCACTTGGCGGGCCGTCTCAACCCGGCTGACATCCTCACCAAGGTGGTTGACCAGACGACGTTTGACCGGCATGTCTCCTCGCTGATGACGGTTTCGGCGCAGCCGGTGCCTAAGGTTCAGCGCCAGGTGACGCTGGACGACCTGCGGCGCGTGTAGGCCGCCGAGGCCGCTGGACATACCGTATTTTGGAGACGTGACTGATGTCTGGGGCCTACAACAGTCCAACAATGTCGTCGTGGGGCAGCAGGAACCCGTGATGCCAAGATTTGGACAGCAAGATGAGCCGGCCACAACGAGTGATGTGTTTTGTGTGCCGGGGCAGCGTGAATGATAGCAAGATGAGCCGGCCACCACAACAAGTGATGTTTTTGGTGTGCCGGGGCAGCGTGAATGACAACGAGATGAGCCGGTGACACAATGACATCTGTGTGTGTGCCGGGGCAGGATGAAATTACAACAAGATGAGCCGGTGACACACGATGACATCTTTGTGTGTGCCGGGGCAGGACGAGACCACAAGGAGATGCGCCGGTGACACCAACGCGACACGACTGTGTGTGCCGGAGCTAACAGCCGACCAGGAGGGTGGGCACCCAAGCCACGCGGCGATTGTTCGACGCCGGTGACTGCAGACGTGATTGACGGCCACGCCATCGACACCAGCATGTTTGGACGTGCGAACGGCGTGACCGCGTCTGGCATTGGCCACAGCTGGGCCAGGGGGCGTGTATGCAAGTATACATTTTTTACTCGCTTCCAAGAAATATATGATCAAGAAAAGAAAATAATTGACTGTGCTGAGGATATACGACTGTGTCCTCAGCAACCATCTCACCAAGGATGGATCGTGCACAGAAGGCGACGGCCACGGCTTCACATGGAAGCCGAGCTTACCCGTCGTCATCGGGCGCTGGAGGCGCTAACGCTGGTGGTGAGGGACGACAACCCAGTCATCATTCCACCAGATTTTTCCCTTCCCCGAAGACACAGCCAAGCCGACACTCTGCCCATCAGATTTTCCCACGAATATCTGAAACTGGCAAGTGGCAGATAGGCGCGAGCGCCAACTCGATGTCTCTTGGCGACCGTGGACTTCGGAGGGAGCTCCGTAGGAGGAGGACTGCAGACAGAACATTCTGGTCCCTCCTCAACATTGCTTGTCAGCGAGTGTGATTGTGGCCCAGACCGTGCCAAGCCATTTGCAGTGGCCGACTAGCTAGATCGAAGTCAGCCCTGACCAACTCATTCGCTATGTGTCGTTTGCGGTCAAGCAGTAGAGCTTGCCGCATCAAACCAAAACTGTTAGTGACAGTGCGGGCTGTAGTCCAAGAGGGACGACAGCATTCTCTTGATTTCCGGGTCAGCGACGTTTCTGCGTCGGCTGCCCAGTACACAACTGTTTCGACAACTGTGTGTCGAGCTCCGCCTTTGCACCGGCGACCTAGCCACAGGTGAGAACAGCGTCTCTGCCTGCTAGCTACAAGAGAATCCCCAAGAGCAATCAGCAGACTCCCCAACAACGCGCTACACTTTGACGGCTGCGATCTGACATGTGATTTTGTCCACGCACGCCTACAGGTTATGGACCCAGCGCGAAGGGAGCAGTAAGATCAACGTGAATCGAGTCGGCGGCAGACTGCAGCACCTGCCCGCACGACCGACGTTGACGAGGTGTTGTCAAAGCGGACGACACCGGCGAGTGCAAAATGGCTCGCCGTGGCAGATCGGCGACAGCCGACGAAGAAGGTGCGAGTGGGCCAGAGAACCCACCCGCGGAGGATGAGACACCGTTGCCGACCCCGTCTGTGTTGGGGACCGGTCCGGATAACGTGTCAACGCCGACTGGGAGCGAGTCGGCGGCATCCACTGCACCACTGGATGTTTCGAGCGAAGATGCAACGGCGACGGCTGGCGCACTTTCAACGACATCAACGAGCACACCGAATTGCAACATGTTCGGCTGTGCGGGCGGAGGAGTTGGCGCGGCGACGGCTGCATCACCCCCGCTCGGTGCCCGGTCGCCGAATGCAGACCTTCCCACACCTTCCCCGCGACCACGCCAAGGTCGCCTCCCACACCAACCGCGTGAATTGCCAGAACATGCTGCATGCGGCGACGGAGGCCCAGACGGCTTCGTCATCCAACGACAAGATCCGTTGCGACGGTTTGTCCAAGAGAGCGCGGTCAAGAATTTCAGACTGCGCAACCAGTTTCACGAGCGGTTCTCAAGGGCTTTGAGCGAAGTGAAGGTTTTGCTGCAGATGATGCAGTACGCCGACCTCTTGCAGCTCATTGAGACTTCCACTGGCGACGCCATCCAGGAGGAGCTTCGCCAACAAGATGAATTAATTTTCCACATGGTCTACACCCAGCTCCAAGGCGAGTCGATAGAGATCGCTGCCAGTCAGCTCCGTGACTACTGCCCATCTATCATCAAGTTGGTGATGGAGTTCCGCACGCGTTACCAGCCGCGCGAGAAGCAGATGGCATCGCGCCACATGACGGCGTTCATGACGCTGAAGTTCCGCGGCGGCGCTGAGGCGGCATTGAAGGCCCACCAGTCCATCCTCGATGACTTCTGGGACACCACGTCCGAGCCGAGGTCCACCGAGAGCGAGCAGGTGTTTATCAGCGCCTTCCTGAACAAGTTGCCCGGCGAGTACGTGTTGCTGCGGCGCGATTTGTCAAGATTCATATCTTCCGACATCCCCGTGGATTGGGCGGCCTTCTGCACCGAGCTTCGCCGACTGCACCGCGACATCTACCCCGATGCCCCTGGAGCAGGCGGACATCCCGGCCTGGATCCACGTGTGGTGGCTGCGTATGGACGGGGTGAGATGACGCGGCTCGCCCATGTCACGCAGGGTGGCGGCCGCTCGGGGGGCGGTGGATCGGGGGGCGGCAGATCGGGGGGCGGCAGAGGCGGTGGACGCGGCCGCGGTCACCCTCAGCCGCAGCATCGACAACAACCATTCCACCACAACGACACCTCGGCGATGCGCGGGCGTCCGAGGAATGGGAATGGCGCTGCGCGGGGGCGCGGTGGGGGTATGCGGACCACACAGGCATCAACGGCGGGCCGGGGAGGCAGCGTCAAATGCTACCGCTGTGATGGACCGCATCCAGTGCGCATGTGCCCGCATCAACCAGTCGGCACGGTGCCGACATCGCAGCGCGATCGCCTGGTTAGAGCGCTTGCTCTCACGGGAAATGGTCAGACCACGTCATCTTCAGCAGCGCAAACATCCATCAACCACATTTTCATCGACCAAGAAGACGAACATCTGGGCACACCCTCAATCGAGACTGCTGCGAACGAGACCGACGAGGACCTTCCTGAGTTGTTGGACGCGTCACAGCCGGAGTCATCGTCGACGTCGTCGGACGAAGAGCCAGCGGCCGGGGAGTGGACTGCACCCCGTGCAGATGGGAGCTCGCAACCCGAGGCTGATGACTACAGTATTCTGTACGTCGCGGTCGGGAGACAACGGCATGCAGCAACGACAACACGGCGCCGGGGGGTGGGCACGCCGCATGGTTTCAGACCCTCTAGCGAGCACACTGAAGAGTCCATCCAACATCCAGTGCTGCTCTTCGAAGATGATGTGCTGTTGTCGCCGGCTGTGGTGGCGGTGACGATGGGGGCGCGTGCGATATCGACGAGCCACATTGAACGCGGCGCCGGCGTGTATGAGTTTCTGCTTGACAGTGGGGCCGGCGTCAGCAACACCAAGATCGACGGGCTGCTGTCTGGGTATCGAGCGGCCGGAGCGGGCGAGCATCTCGGTACTGCTAGCGGAGCGCGCGAGCCGGTCGTCGGCTATGGTTCTCTGCAATTCGGGTCGCCGTGCGATGATGGCTCAACGTACATGTTTGCGCTTGAAGAGGTTACGTATTGCCCGAGCATCTGCAACGTGCTATCCGAAGACTCGATGACATCAGCAGGCCTCACGGTGGTGCGCGGGCCTGCGGCGACCATCCTCATCACGCCCGATGGCCGTTTCATCCCAACGCGTCGTGACGGGTCGCGTGATTTTGTGTTGATGGTCATGGGTGGACCAGAAACAACTCTGGCGGCAGTGGACTTGCTTGAGCCGCCACAGGTGTTGGACAGCGTGGGCGATGGCGAAGCAGTTGAGGAGATTGCGGCCACAACGGTTTCGCAGCACGTGATCCAAATCGGCAACACCGATTGTGCCCAGGGTGAAGCAGCAGCAGGTGCAGCAGCAGAGGAGGAAGCAGCAGCAAGGGAGGCAGCAGCAGCAGCAGCAGTGGAAGAGGCAGCAGCAGGGGAAGCAGCAGCAGCAGGGGCAGCAGCAGCAGCAGCAGCAGTGGCAGAGGCAGCAGCATGGGAAGCAGCAACAGCAGAAGCAGGGCTGTCATACGAACTGGCGGCTGAGGTTGCGGCCTCGCCAGATGATGAGGTAGCTGCACTGCGCAGGATTCGGGGGAACGACGCGCTGTTGTGGCACGGTCGGCTGGCTCACGTTGGCATGCAGTCGGTCATTCGTACGTTGCGGCGTCACGACATTGCGTACGACGCCCACAGCAGCGACAACTGCGCGTACTGCCTGCTGTACGACGTGCGACGGCAGCCACTTCGGCAGCAGCTGCGGACAGTGGTGACTGTGCGGCGTGAGGATGCCGGTGAAGATGAGGGCCGTTTTGTGTGCGATCTTTTTGGGCCACTCCCTGAACCGACAATGGCTGATGGCATTTTCATCTTTGTCGCAGTCGCGCGGTATGACAACTACGTGTACGTGCAGGAGCTCAGCTCAAAATCTCTCACTTACCTGGCGGTGCGAGGATTGGTTCGGCGCCTTGGGCCGGGAGTGGTGCGTGTCCTGAGGTGCGACAACGAGAAGGTGTTTGTCTCCCTGCAGCTGCAACAGGAGTGTGCAGCCCACGGCATCCAGCTTAACCACTCCGAGGTCTACTGGAGCGAGACCAACGGCCTGGCGGAGCGCTACGTGGGGCTGATCTCAACCAGAGGGCGTTGTGCGTTGGCAGCCAGTGGCTTGCCCGACCGATTTGCAGGTTACGCGTACCTGCACACGGCGTCAGTGATGAACTCGCTGGTCAACGAGCGACTCGGCGTGTCGCCGACGGAGTACCGCCACCTACGCCTGCCGCGGCTTCAGGCGTTTCGGTGGTTTGGGTGCAAGGTGTACGTGATGAGGCCGAAGCGCAACGTCCACGGGAAGCTGGACAGTCGCGCGTACCCGGCTCTCTACATCCAGCAGGACCATCAGTCCAGCAACACCGTCGTGTTCGACCTGGAGAGCAACAAGCTGCGGACGTGCGCCAGCTACCGCGACCTCGAGGCCGACTTGGTCATCACCGCGCGCGCCATCAACGCGGAGTTCAGTCCGGCCACGATGAGCGCCGACGCCATACTTGACATGACACCGTCGCTGCGCGCTGACCAGTTCCCCGATGATGAGGGCAGGGCGGTGGCGGGCGACAACATGCTCGTCGATGCGGCGATGCAGACGGCAGACGAAGAACCGGCGACAACATCACCGGGCCCCGGGGGCAGCGTGGAGGCGCACCTGCCGGTGGCTAACAGCAGCGCGGCTGATTGCGGCGGCGCGGTTTCGACTTTGGGGGGCGATCGTGATGACGTTGCACAGCCCACCACTACCGCGTCTGTGCCGGCGAGTGCGTCTGCCACCACTACCTCGACTTTGGCCGCGGTACCGGCGACTTTGGCCGCGGTACCGGCGACTCGGCGGTCCCGGCGACTGCAGCCTGATGGAGGAGATGCAGTTGATATGGACAACCCGTCGTACAACGACAACATCATCCTTCGGCGGCTGCACACAGATTTGGCAGACACGTTCTACCAGCCGGCGGCATCAGTGCTGGGCATCGTCAACAGCATCCCCGTCCCCAAGTCGCTCACAGAGGCGCTGGCCGGGCAGTGGGCTGCACAGTGGCAGGTGGCACTGGATGCCGAGTACACGCAGTGGCAGCGCAACGATGCAGTGCAGGAGGTTTCCTTCTCTGACATGCGTGACCAGCCGGGGGTGCTGGCAATGGTGTTTTTGGTGTTCACCGTCAAGTACGACAGCGAGGGGGACCCAATTTTCAAGATCCGTGCAGTGGGTGACGGCCGCCGGCAGGAATTTTCCTCCGAGATTGAGCGGTTGCGACTTTCCAGTAGCTCACTGACGACGGTCCACAACATTTTGGTGCACCTGGCAGTGGCGGCAGGCGATGGCTCTGAGCTTCTGCAGTGCGACGTGACCGGCGCCTATTTCCACGGCAAGCCGGATGCCGATGCTCCCCCCGTGTATCTCAAGCTTCCACCTGGCTGGCCATCCAAATGGCCGGGCCAAGCGACCGTTCTTCGTGTGACCGGCAACATCTACGGCATGTGCGACGCTGGCGTGAAGTGGGAGGTTGCCAGGGACCGCGGGCTCAACGCTCTGGGATTGAGCAGCCGTCCTGTTGACCGCTCATTTTTCACCGACAGCAAGACTTTTGATGGGGCATCTGGTGCGAGTGCGCTTGCCGAAGCGGCGGCGCAGGGCATTGAATTTGAAGAGCTGACCAACGTGGTCAACATCCGTTTCCAGTCCTACGTGGACGACGGCATTGTCAGTGGGCGTTTATTGGATGCCATGTTGGTGATGCTTCGCACGCTGCACCATGACTATTTTCAGTTTGGCGAGCTGTCCCGATTGCGGAAGGTGCTGGGCGTGAACATCACGGAGACAGATGATGAGATTTTTCTCTGCATGAAGGACTACTGCAAGAAGTTGGAGAGTGCCGGCCTGCTGACTGTGGCCCGACCCCAACTTTGCCCATTGTCGCTGCAGGACGTGCGCAACGGCGCTCTCGATCCTGCACCTGAGGGGTTTGCAGCGCTGGCGGAGGACATCAAGCTGTACCAAACGGTGATGGGCTCATTGCTGTGGGCCGCGGTCACATTGCGGCTGGATGCGTTGCTGGCGACTGCCAAATTGGCTCAGTTTACGAAGAACCCAACCCACCTGAACATCAAGGCCAGTCTGCGCGTGTTGCAGTACCTCATTTTCACCCCGTGTGTTGGATTGTCGTACCCATCATCGCGCTCCGCCAAGATGGCTGAGGTCAAAGCGCGTGGTGAGTTTAACGTGCTGATTGGGTACTGCGACGCCGACCTTGCTGGGGATGTGGCAACCAAGCGATCGACCAACGGCGGCATCATCATGCTGAATGGCACGCCCGTGTCATTTTGGTCGCAGCGCCAGCGCAAGGTGGTGGGCAGCAGCGCTGAGGCTGAGATTTACGCCATCTACGAGTTGGTGCGCCGCATTGAGCAGTTCCGGGAGTTGATGGCAGCCATCGGCTACCCGCAGCACGCCCCGTCGGTCTGCTACTCTGACAGCCTGGCGGCACTGAAGGGCGTTTTCAAGTCTAGCGCAGGCAAGGGCAGCCGGCATTACAGTTCTGCCATTGCGTTCCTGCGGGAGGCTGCCGGGGAGCGCAAGACCGTCCTGCTGCAGCACTTGGCGGGCCGTCTCAACCCGGCTGACATCCTCACCAAGGTGGTTGACCAGACGACGTTTGACCGGCATGTCTCCTCGCTGATGACGGTTTCGGCGCAGCCGGTGCCTAAGGTTCAGCGCCAGGTGACGCTGGACGACCTGCGGCGCGTGTAGGCCGCCGAGGCCGCTGGACATACCGTATTTTGGAGACGTGACTGATGTCTGGGGCCTACAACAGTCCAACAATGTCGTCGTGGGGCAGCAGGAACCCGTGATGCCAAGATTTGGACAGCAAGATGAGCCGGCCACAACGAGTGATGTGTTTTGTGTGCCGGGGCAGCGTGAATGATAGCAAGATGAGCCGGCCACCACAACAAGTGATGTTTTTGGTGTGCCGGGGCAGCGTGAATGACAACGAGATGAGCCGGTGACACAATGACATCTGTGTGTGTGCCGGGGCAGGATGAAATTACAACAAGATGAGCCGGTGACACACGATGACATCTTTGTGTGTGCCGGGGCAGGACGAGACCACAAGGAGATGCGCCGGTGACACCAACGCGACACGACTGTGTGTGCCGGAGCTAACAGCCGACCAGGAGGGTGGGCACCCAAGCCACGCGGCGATTGTTCGACGCCGGTGACTGCAGACGTGATTGACGGCCACGCCATCGACACCAGCATGTTTGGACGTGCGAACGGCGTGACCGCGTCTGGCATTGGCCACAGCTGGGCCAGGGGGCGTGTATGCAAGTATACATTTTTTACTCGCTTCCAAGAAATATATGATCAAGAAAAGAAAATAATTGACTGTGCTGAGGATATACGACTGTGTCCTCAGCAACCATCTCACCAAGGATGGATCGTGCAC
>Ga0209491_10010099_pt1 | contig 11434 bp, 7 predicted proteins | sample BON02_FD_187213 | JGI IMG/M metagenome (GOLD analysis project Ga0209491, IMG submission 187213) | Freshwater microbial communities from Lake Bonney liftoff mats and glacier meltwater in Antarctica - BON-02 (SPAdes) (version 2) | ecosystem: Environmental > Aquatic > Freshwater > Ice > Glacier...
CGCCACCGAACAAAACCCCCATCAGCGGTCGTCCCGCCTGCCGTTCCGAAGCTACGCGTGGACTGTGACGGCAGGGCACCGATCGACGCGCCGCGCTCGTCAGCGGGAGAGCGCTCGCTTCACACGCAAGAGGGCGCTGGTTCGAAACCAGTATCGCCCATCAGGCCAGCGGCACAGATGTTGGGCATGGCGAGGTGGAAGGCTTCTTGCGTTTCTGTTCGCTGGCCGCAGTGAACCGGCGCGCAATCGCTTCCCGGTGAAGTAGATTATGCGTACAATCATTTTTGCTGTCGCATGGTCTGTTTACCGTCCGCAGCTTCGCGAACGAGGAAAGGATGCTCACGCGATGGTTATCGGCCGCAAGATTCCCGTTCAAGCCGCTACTGCCTTGTTGGCCGCGTTCGCTGCGTTCGCATTGCTGCTGAGCTTCGCGTCGGCCGCTCAGGCAACCGTTCGGATCTCCGTGGCCCCCGGCCTCAACGGGCCCGTCCACGCGATCAGTGAGCCGGACAGCAACGGCACCCGCTACCTTGGCGGACAGTTCACCGCCTTTGATGCGTGGGGAACTGGCGGCGGCGCGCTGGTTGGAGCGTCAAGCGGTGATGTCAATACGACATTCCCGAAAGTCAACGGCGGTATCTACGCAACAGTATCCGACGGCTCCGGTGGTTTCTACATCGGCGGCAGCTTTACCTGCATCGGCCCGAACACCAGCGGCAGCTGCAACGGTGCAGACGATGTTGTCCGCACCCGTGCGGCGCACATCAACGCCAACGGCTCAGTCGACCCCTCCTGGAACCCGACCCTGAACGCCGACGTGTATGCGATTGCGGTGTCAGGTAGCAACGTCTACCTTGGCGGCAACTTCAGCGCCGTTAGTGGCGCCGCCCGTAACGGTGCGGCGGCGGTAGGAACTGACGGCACGCTCAGCTCCTGGAACCCGAACCTGAACAACAGCGTGTATGCGATTGGGGTGTCAGGTAGCAACGTTTACCTTGGCGGCTCCTTCACTACCGCCGGGGGCACCGCCCGTAACCGTGCGGCGGCGGTAGGAACTGACGGCACGCTCACCGCCTGGAACCCGAACCTGAACAACACCGTGAGCGCGATTGGGGTATCAGGTAGCAACGTCTACCTTGGCGGAGCCTTCACCACCGTTGGTGGCCAGGCGCGTAACCGTGCGGCGGCGGTAACCACGGACGGCGCTGGCACGCTCACCGACTGGAACCCGAACCTGAGCAGCAGCGTGTACGCGATTGCGGTGTCAGGTAGCAACGTCTACCTTGGCGGCAACTTCACCACCGTTGGTGGCCAGGCGCGTAACCGTGCGGCGGCGGTAACCACGGACGGCGCTGGCACGCTCACCTCCTGGAACCCTGACCTGAACGGCTTCGTGAATGCGATTGGGGTGTCAGGTAGCAACGTCTACCTTGGCGGCAACTTCAGCACCGCCGGAGGCACCGCCCGTAACAATGCGGCGGCGGTAACCACGGACGGCGCTGGCACGCTCAGCTCCTGGAACCCGAACCTGAACAGCAGCGTGCGCGCGATTGCGGTGTCAGGTAGCAACGTCTACCTTGGCGGCTACTTCAACACCGTTGGTGGCACCACCCGTAACCATGCGGCGGCGGTTGACGCGGCTGGCACGCCCACCGACTGGAACCCAAACCTGAACGGCGACGTGTTTGTGATTGCGGTCTCAGGTAGCAACGTCTACCTTGGCGGCTACTTCAACACCGTTAGTGGCACCACCCGTAACTATGCGGCGGCGGTTGACACGGCCGGCGCCCTCACCTCCTGGAACCCGAACCCGAACAGCGAAGTGCGCGCGATTGCGGTCTCAGATAGCACTGTCTACCTTGGCGGCTTCTTCAGCACCGTTGGCGGCATCACCCGTAACTATGCGGCGGCGGTTGACACGGCTGGCGCCCTCACTTCCTGGAACCCAAACCTGAACGGCATCGTGCGCGCGATTGCGGTCTCAGGTAGCACTGTCTACCTTGGCGGCTTCTTCAGCACCGTTGGCGGCGCCGCTCGTAACCGTGCGGCGGCGGTTGACACGTCCGGCACGCTCACCGACTGGAACCCTGACTTGAACAGCTACGGCGTGAACGCGATTGCAGTGTCAGATAGCACTGTCTACCTTGGCGGAGAGTTCACCAACGTTGGTGGCATCACCCGTAATAATGCGGCGGCGGTTGACACGGCTGGCACCCTCACTTCCTGGAACCCTAACCTGAACGGCATCGTGCGCGGCAGTGTGAATGCGATTGCAGTGTCAGATAGCACTGTCTACCTTGGCGGAGAGTTCACTACCGTTGGCGGCATCACCCGTAACCGTGCGGCGGCGGTAGATATTGACGGCGCGCTCACCTCCTGGAACCCTAACCTGAGCAAGCCCGGGAGTGGCTTCGGAACGCTCGACAGGCTGTTAGCGATTGTGGTCTCAGGTAGTAACGTCTACCTTGGCGGAGACTTCACCACCGTCGGTGGCACCACCCGCAATTATGCGGCGGCGGTAAGCATCGACGGAGTTTTGCTCGGTGGATGGCCTGGCACTCCTTTACCGCCGCCAGTACTCTTTGATTTGACGGTTTCGAAGCTAGGCACTGGCGGGGGAACGATCACCTCATCACCAGCTGGAATTGATTGTGGCTCAGATTGCTCAGAAACCCTCGTGGACGGATCGTCAGTAACATTGACCGCCACACCAGCCACCGGATCAACCTTCACTGGCTGGAGCGGCGCCGGCTGCTCAGGCACATCAACTTGCATCGTGACAATGAGCGAAGCGCGGTCTGTAACTGCACAGTTCACCGCCGACCTGCTGCTCTCTGTCACGAAGTCCGGTACCGGCTCGGGGACGGTTGCCTCATCGCCTGGCGGGATCGACTGCGGATCGACGTGCTCAACAACGGTTGCGTCTGGAACATCGGTCACATTGACCGCCACACCAGCCACCGGATCAACCTTCACTGGCTGGAGCGGCGCCGGCTGCTCAGGCACATCAACTTGCATCGTGACAATGAGCGAAGCGCGGTCTGTAACTGCACAGTTCACCGCCGACCTGCTGCTCTCTGTCACGAAGTCCGGTACCGGCTCGGGGACGGTTGCCTCATCACCGGCGGGCATTAATTGCGGAGCTACTTGTTCAACAACGGTTGCGTCTGGAACATCGGTCACATTGACCGCAACACCTGCCACCGGATCATCGTTTACTGGCTGGAGTGGAGCTGGATGTTCGGGCACTTCAACTTGCACGGTGACAATGAGCGAAGCGCGCGCCGTGAACGCGGAATTTGCTGCTGCGCCGCCCGTACTCTTTGGTTTGACGGTCTCGAAGTCCGGCGCTGGCAGGGGAACAGTTACCTCATCACCAGCTGGAATTGATTGCGGAGCGGACTGCTCAGAAAGCTTGGTGGATGGAACGTTGGTTACGCTGACCGCGTCACCGGCAACCGGCTCATCGTTTGTTGGTTGGAGTGCTGGCTGTTCGGGAACATCAACGTGCACGGTGATAATGAGCGAAGCGAAAGCCGTAAACGCTGCGTTTGCTGTTGTACCGCTGGGAAGCTTTAATTTGATGGTATCGAAGTCCGGCACTGGCGCAGGAACAGTTACCTCATTATTAGCTGGAATTGATTGTGGTTCAGACTGCTCAGAGATGCTGCAGGATGGAACATCGGTTACGCTGACCGCGTCGCCGGCGGCCGGATCATCATTCACCGGTTGGAGTGGTGGCTGCTCGGGAATATCAACGTGCACGGTGACAATGAACGCAGCACGCACCGTAACCGCGGAGTTCACCATGCCCCCGAATATCTTCCCGACACCGAAGGTGGCGAAGGTTAGCGCGACAACTTTGATCTCAACTGTGCGCGTCCCCGGGCCTGGCAAGCTCACTCAGCTCGTTACGCGCAGCGGGACAGCCGCCGCCGCTCTGACCGTCTGCAAAACGAGCGCGAAAGCAACCAAGGCAGGCACAGTCAAACTGACCTGCAAGCTTAGCTCAGCAACGCGCGCCGCGCTTCGCAAACGATCACTGCGCGTCAGCGTGAAAACCACGTTCACGCCAACCGGCGGCGTCACGGCAAACAAGACGCAGTCCATCACACTCAAACGCAAACGCTAAGGACGACCACACAATGATTATCAGCCACAAACTTTCTGTTCAAGCTGCTACAGCCTTACTGGCCTCGTTCGTATTGCTGCTGAGCTTCGCGTCGGTCGCGCAGGCCATTCCCCGGATCTCCGTGGCCCCCGGCCTCAACGGGCCAGTCAACGCGATCAGTGAGCCGGACAGCAACGGCACCCGCTACCTCGGCGGAGCTTTCACCGCCTTTGATGCGTGGGGAACCGGCGGCGGCGCGCTGGTTGGAGCGTCAAGCGGTGATGTCAACACCTCATTCCCGAAAGTCAACGGCGGTATCTTCGCAACAGTATCCGACGGCTCCGGTGGTTTCTACATCGGCGGCGACTTCGACTGCATCGGCCCGGATATTGGCGGAGGCTGCAACGGTGCAGATGATGTTGTCCGTAACAGTGCTGCGCACATCAACGCCGATGGCTCAGTCGACTCCTCCTGGAACCCAAACCTGAACAACGCCGTAAGGGCGATTGGGGTGTTGGGATCAACTGTCTACCTTGGCGGCAACTTCACCACCGCCGGGGGCACCACCCGCAACTATGCGGCGGCGGTTGACACGGCCGGCGCCCTTACCTCCTGGAACCCTGACCTGAACAGCGGCGGTCGGAGCACCGTGAATGCGATTGGGGTGTCGGGATCAACCGTCTACCTTGGCGGCTACTTCACCACCGCCGGTGGCACTGCCCGCAATAGTGCTGCGGCGGTTGACACGGCCGGCACCCTCACCTCCTGGAACCCTGACCTGAACAGCGTCTACGGTCGGAGCACCGTGAATGCGATTGGGGTGTCGGGATCAACCGTCTACCTTGGCGGCGACTTCACCACCGTTAGGGGCACCAGCCGCAACAATGCGGCGGCGGTAGCAACCGACGGCACGCTCACCTCTTGGAACCCTGCCCTGAACGGCCCCGTGAGCGCGATTGGCGTGTCGGGATCAACCGTCTACCTTGGCGGACAGTTCACCACCGTTGGCGGCACTGCCCGCAACTATGCGGCGGCGGTTGACACGGCCGGCACGCTCACCTCCTGGAACCCTGACCTGAACAGCGGCGGTCGGAGCACCGTGAGCGCGATTGCGGTGTCAGGTAGCAACGTCTACCTTGGCGGCTCCTTAACCACCGTCGGTGGCACCACCCGCAACTATGCGGCGGCGGTTGACACGGCCGGCACCCTCACCTCCTGGAACCCTGACATGAACGGCGACGTGTATGCGATTGCGGTGTCAGGTAGCAACGTCTACCTTGGCGGAGGCTTCACCACCGTTGGGGGCACCAGCCGCAACAATGCGGCGGCGGTAGGAACCGACGGCACGCTCAGCTCCTGGAACCCTGACATGAACGGCGGCGTGTATGCGATTGGGGTGTCAGGTAGCAACGTCTACCTTGGCGGATGGTTCACCACCGTCGGGGGCACCAGCCGCAGATATGCGGCGGCGGTAGCAACCGACGGCACCCTCACCTCTTGGAACCCGAACCTGGACGGCGGCGTGCGCGCGATTGCGGTGTTAGGTAGCAACGTCTACCTTGGCGGATGGTTCAGCACCGTTGGGGGCACCAGCCGCAACAATGCGGCGGCGGTAGCAACCGACGGCACCCTCACCTCTTGGAACCCGAACCTGAACGGCGGCGTGACTGCGTTGGCGGTGTTAGGTAGCAACGTCTACCTTGGCGGATGGTTCACCACCGTTGGTGGCATTATCCGTAACCTTGCGGCGGCGGTAGGAACTGACGGCACGCTCAGCACCTCCTGGAACCCGAGCCTGAACGGCGGCGTGAACGCGATTGCGGTGTCAGGTAGCAACGTCTACCTTGGCGGCCAATTCAGCACCGTCGGGGGCACCAGCCGCAGATATGCGGCGGCGGTACGAACCGACGGCATCCTCACCGACTGGGACCCGAACCTGAACAACGAAGTGTTTGCGATGACGGTGTCAGGTAGCACTGTCTACCTTGGCGGATACTTAACCACCGTTGGCGGCACCGCCCGCAACCGTGCGGCGGCGGTAGGCACTAACGGCATCCTCACCGACTGGAATCCGAACCTGAACATCGGCGTGCGCGCGATGACGGTGTCAGGCAGCACTGTCTACCTTGGCGGAGCCTTCACCACCGTTGGGGGCACCACCCGCAACTATGCGGCGGCGGTAAGCACCGACGGAGTTTTGCTCGGCGGATGGCTTGGCACTCCTTTACCGCCGCCAGTACTATTTAATTTATCTGTTACGAAATCCGGTCTCGGCTCCGGAACGATCACCTCATCACCGGCTGGAATTGATTGTGGAGCGGATTGCTCAGAAACCGTGGTGGACGGAACATCGGTTACGCTAACCGCAACACCAACAAGCGGTTCATCGTTCTCTGGCTGGAATGGATCTGGATGCTCAGGCACGTCAACATGCATAGTGACAATGAGCGAAGCGCGTGCCATAACAGCAGAATTTGCTGTTGTCTTTGATTTGACGCTCTCAAAGTCCGGCACAGGAGCAGGAACGATCACCTCATCACCGGCTGGCATTGATTGTGGAGCGGATTGTTCAGAAACCTTGGTGGACGGATCATCAGTGACGCTGACCGCAACACCGGCAGCTGGTTCATCTTTCACTGGCTGGACTGGAGCCGGCTGCTCAGGGACATTGACCTGCACTGTGACAATGAGCGAAGCTCGGTCTGTAACTGCACAGTTCACCGCCGACCTGCTGCTCTCTGTCACGAAGTCCGGTAGCGGCGCCGGGACGGTTACCTCATCACCGGCGGGCATTAATTGCGGAGCTACTTGTTCAACAACGGTTGCGTCTGGAACATCGGTAACGCTCACCGCAACACCAGCCACCGGATCATCGTTCGCGGGCTGGAATGGATCTGGATGTTCTGGCACTTCAACATGCACGGTGACAATGAGCGAAGCGCGGTCTGTAACTGCACAGTTCACCGCCGACCTGCTGCTCTCTGTCACGAAGTCCGGTAGCGGCGCCGGGACGGTTACCTCATTACCTGCTGGAATTAATTGCGGTTCAGACTGCTCAGAGACGCTGGAGGACGGAACATCGGTCACGTTGACCGCAACGTCAGCCACCGGCTCAACGTTCACTGGCTGGAGCGGAGCGGGCTGCTCAGGCACTTCAGCCTGCACGGTGGTAATGAGCGCAGCGCGCGCCGTGAACGCGGAGTTTGCTGTTGTGCCGCCCCCCTCGCCCGGAGGAGGCTCGTCGGACGACGCTCCAACACCGCCCGCCGGTCGAATCGGCGTCTCGATCAACTCGGGCGCCCGGTACACCAACGATCCCGAAGTTAGGGTCGCGATCGTGTGGCCTTTTGGCGCGCGTTCAGTTGTCGTATCAAATGACGGAGGGTTCCTTTTGCCCGGCATCTTCCCCGTAGCGCCGACAATCGCGTGGCGGCTTGACTCGTCTGGCCCGGAAAGACTCCCGAAGACGGTTTACGTTCGATTCGGCGACTCCGCGCAGAACTTTCAGGACGACATCATTCTGGACGAAACCGCGCCGACGATCTCGGTCGCAAAACTGTTGGCAACCGTTGCGACATCAGCGAGGGTTGCCCGCAGGGCCCGCGCATACACCGTGAAAGTCAAGGCACGCGACGCAACGAGCGGGGTAGGAAAGGCCCAAGTGGCAAGCAAGAAGGCAAGCCCCCTGCCAGCTCAGAAATACTCCACGAAACTGAGGGTCAAAGCCAAGTCAAAGCCATCCTGGATCCGCGTTCAGGACAAGGCTGGTAACTGGAGCCGGTGGAAGAAGCTCCGCTAGAAGGTGGCGGACGCCGATCGCGACCGCGCGACTACCATCCGCAAGACACCTGATCAGCACCGCTAGCCGTCAACGACACTTGAGGTTCCCTGCGCTTGTATTGGAGAGGCATCGCTCGCTGACTGCGTGCGCCCGAGCTCCTTCTGGGCGGTCACGTCGCTATAAGTGGTGTAACTGGCCTGTAGTGGCCGGAACGTAGTTCCGGCCACCGCGGGCCCCAGACTCATTGATTGAACATCAACCCAATCGATGAAGGAGCACCACGATGGCCGAGAACCAGAGTATGACAACCGCTGAGGTCGTTGCCAAGACGCTGATCGACGAGCACGCCGACTTCCTTCGGGAGGCGGTGGTGATCGTTGCCCGCGAGCTGATGGAGGCCGAGATCTCGGCGCGCACCGGCGCCGGCCACGGCGAGCGCAGCCCGGAGCGGATCACCAACCGCAACGGATATCGCGAGCGGCGCTGGGACACCCGCGCCGGCAGCATCGAGCTGGCGATTCCGAGGATCCGCCAAGGCTCCTACTTTCCGAGCTTTCTCGAGCCGGGCACCCGCGCCGAGCAGGCGCTGGTGGCCGTCATCGTCGAGGCCTACGTGAACGGGGTCTCCACACGGAAGGTCGACCGCCTGGTGGAGCAGATGGGGGTCGCGGGGCGGGGCACCGGACACACTCCGAGTCTGCCGCCAGAAGCGGACGGGGCGGCTGGCGAAACTATTCCTCGTCCTGTGCGACGTAGCCCGGCTCTTGCAGTAGTCGCTGGCGGTCGGTGATCGTGCTCGTGGTGGGCCAGTTGGGGGCTGTCGCGCTGCGCGGCGGCCGGGAGGCTCTGGCGGCTGGCGTGGCTGGTAGTCACTGCAGCCCTCTTCGTCGTTGGTGCAGAGGTATACGGCGCAGGCCCCGCCGCAAGCGAAGCTGCGGTGCTCGTCTGCTCCCCCGACTAGGCTGCTGATTATCGAGCCATCCGCCGATCGCGTGTCTGGACCGCCATCATATCTACGCTTCGCTCAACGGCGGCTCACCGCCGTTGAGCTGTTCAGCGGCGTCGGGGGAATGGCGCTCGGGTTCGAGAAGGCAGGATTTGACGTCCTGGCGGCGGTCGAGCTCGACCCAGTTCACCTCGCCGCTCACGAACGCAACTTCTCTCTCTGCGAACCAGTCTGCGAGGACGTCTCGCACTCGATGCAGCGCCAGAAGAGGACGCGGCCTAGCTTTTCCGCCCCCACCGCGCCCGGGCAGCGCGACGCGCCGCATCGCTGCGTTCCTCGGCCGTCATCTTCGCGGCCCGCGCCTTGCCACCCTTGAGCCCGCCCTTGCGCCCGAGCGCGACGGCGGCAGGATCCTTCCCCGCGTCGGGATCGAATGGCGGCGCTTCGTCGGTCGCCTCAGCCACGAGCTGACGGGCTAGCTCGTTCACGTCGAGAGGGCGCTTGCGTGAGCGGTTAGGCATGATCGAATGGTCCCACTCCCCTGCGACCGTAAGAATCGCTACGGGCGCTTGAGGATGTCGTGGTTGCAGTGCTTGCGCAGGACGATCTTGCCTTCGGCGTAGTGGAAGGTGAGGCGGTTCTTCTTGTCTATGTACGCCTCGAAAACGCCCTTGTGACCTTGCATCGGATGCGTCCGTAGCCCTGGGTGGCGCGTGTTCTCCGCAAGCCGAAGCACGCACTCAGTGATCGCCGCGACTAGACGAGGTTCTTTGCGATCCAACTCCCGCTTGAAGGAATCGGGAACTTCGACCGAGATCGGCGCCACTTACTCTGCTGGGCGCGCTAGGTACTGCGCCAGCTCGTTTAAGTCGACAAAGACGCGGCTGCGCCCCGACTCCAGATCGCGGAGCGCCTCCTTCTCCCCGTCCTGCCACTTCCGCGTCCAGTAGTAGATCTGGTCACGAGGAACGAACAGGGGCGGCTGGGGAGCGCCGGATGCGAACGATTCGCCGGCGACACTGATCCGGGCGTTCGTCTGCTCAGCGTTGGGTCGAAGCGGTACAACAAGAGTCGTCATCGTGGGTCTCCTGGCAGAATGTTATGCGCTTGCTCCAACTGATCGACGTTCGCACCAAGAGCTGCGATCAGCTCCGCCATCCGCGGCCGACTCAAGCTGATCCGCGCAACAGGGCGAACCGGCAGGTACGTGATCTGCTCTGCCTGTTCGCGGACTTCGTCTGACGTGCCCGCGAGCGCTGGCGGTGACAATTGGCCGAAGGTGATGATGAACGTCTCCATGTCCTGATCGAACTGACTAATGAACTGGTTCGTAAGCTGGATCGGTGTTTCTTCAACGCCGACCCAGACGACTGGGATCTGTATGCCTTCAGGTTCTTGGTGTGCCACGACACAATAGCCTAGTCGACAGCGGGCCAAAGGGGAACGCCACCCGTTCGGGGGCACCTGCTCGTGGGCACCCCGAACTGACCCACTACCGGGACGAGGCAATGCAATTGGCTTGAGGCAGTCGCTCCGATAGTGTCGGATTCATGCCGCCCGTGGATGATCGAGTTCTTACTGAAGGTCTCGGAGCGTTTGACGCGGTAGAACTGCTGGGCAGCGGCACTTTCGGAACCACCTTTCGTGTTGCACGTGGCGACGACGGATACGCCATCAAGGTGATCCACGCGGATGGCCTGCCTCCGCACCTGTGGGACCGCGAGATTCGCGCGCTTCAGGACGCAGAACACCCGAACGTCGTTGCATTCCGCACCGCCGGCGTGTTCGAGGCGCGCGGCAGAGACTATTCGTACCTCGAATGCGAGTTCATCGATGGCGGCAGTGTGGGCGACAACCTGCGTCAGGACGACGCACCCACAAGCGGGGATGAACTGCGTGAGTTTCTCACGGGGCTACTCGCAGGGGTCGCGGAAATCCATGATCTCGGAATCATCCACCGCGACATCAAGCCAGCAAACATCGCACTCCGCAGCGGTGACTGGGGTTCGCCTGTGTTGCTCGACTTCCGACTGGCGAAGGTACTAGCCCGGATCTTGCAGGAGTCGCTGGCGGTCGGTGTTTGGGTTCGTGGTGGGCCAGTTAGCGGCTGTCGTGCTGGGCGGCGGCTGGGAGGCTCTGGCGGAAGCGGCGTGTCGCGACGATTTGCGGTTGTTGTCGCGTGATCTGGCGCGGGTTCGGGCTGGCTTCGCGGCGCGCGGTTGCGTCGGTGTCGGATTCGTCGTGGCGGGCTGGCGGCCGGTGTTAGCTGGGCGCGGGTAGTGCTTGTAGGCGCGCGAATGCGGCGGCGAGCTCGGTCGCCCAGGGCCAGCGAGAGCGACGTACGCAGCGCTGGCAGGCTTCCATAACGCTTCCATAGGCCTACCCTTGCCGCCACCCCCGAGGCCTGAGAACGAGAAAACGCCGTGTTAGCGGCGCTTTCCTTGAAGCCGACGAGGGGACTCGAACCCCTGACCCCTTCATTACGAGTGAAGTGCTCTACCAGCTGAGCTACGTCGGCGCTGGCGGCGAATGATAACCGGGCGTTAGCGCTTCGCTCAGCGCGGCCGCCAGCTGCGCTGGCTCGCCGCCGAACGCT
>Ga0209491_10010100_pt1 | contig 11431 bp, 14 predicted proteins | sample BON02_FD_187213 | JGI IMG/M metagenome (GOLD analysis project Ga0209491, IMG submission 187213) | Freshwater microbial communities from Lake Bonney liftoff mats and glacier meltwater in Antarctica - BON-02 (SPAdes) (version 2) | ecosystem: Environmental > Aquatic > Freshwater > Ice > Glacier...
GCATTCGCTGGTGTGTCTGAACGACCTATTGCTAACGTAGCGGGTTGATTACCGCTTTGCCTGGTCAACCAAGCTCTTGTGAATCGCTCCTTTCCAAGCTCCGCCCTTTAGGGCGGGGTAGTTGACTCAGTTTTCTAGTTAAAATTAACATGTGCTGTTTCATCCTTGTGGTTTAAATTGTGGCCTAAAAAATGTCGATGTCATTCGTCGTGATAACCCATTTGTTACCATCAATGATGGCTAAGCAGGTTGCTTTAAATGGCTGGTAATAATGAAAGGCCTTATCGCTATCGCCATCAAAATGATGATGTAAGATAGCGAAAGCCAATTGTGCTGATCCACTGTCCGAGTGGCCCCACTCAAATCCACTTGGCGAATGATTCACTGTATCAATGCAAAGTGGTAAGGGTTGCTCATGAGTTTTGTGAGTCGTTTCCAGGCACGATCCACATTAGGTATATCCAGCCGCTCTTTGAAACGTTCTACTGCGTGACGTGTTAAATGAAGTTCACCGACATGCGTGCTAACAGGTTTGTCTGCACAATCTTTTAAAGAAATATCGACAACATCACCACTAAAATCCTTCACCCAGTCGTATCTACGGGCAGTACCAATAACCGCACCACTAAAACGTACCTGCAGGAAGCGACCATGGATCACCATGTTTGAATTAGTAGTGTGAAGCTTTTGTACTTTTTTAATGGCGCCATAGCTTACATTTATTTTCAGGCCATCACCACTTCGGTTTTCACCAACATAAGGTGAGTACATTAAAAGATATTTAATGGCCACGAGCTCGGCTAATTTGTACGGCTGCTCCATCGCGGTCGCCACATCAACATCGAGTGCTCGAACTGAAGACTCATTACCGGCGCCGCTGGTTACTCTAAAGTAAACACGGTGTTCGTTTTTCCCATCGACCGGCTTCCGGTCCACGTAAGATTCTAAAAGGGTTGTCATGTGTTTTCTCCTTGTTGAGTTAATTTAAAAATGACAACTCTATCGAATCACGAAATCTAATTCTGGCAAGCGAGGTAAGTATCACCTTCCACTTTATATAAAACAGGCTAGCCTGTGAACGCTTAACCGGAGGAAGTGCCTGTGCGGTTAATAATTAAAAAGATGATCATATTCAGCGACATATATGAATGCTGGACAATAGAGCAATTGCTGGTGGTCGATCAACGGGTAAGCAATATGCGATCCCACTTAAAACACTTGATCCCTATAAGCATGTTGAGACGTTCACAAAAAAGCAGTTATTGTAAATATAATCACCGTCCAAACACCACCACTTGCCTGAATAAAGAACTGTGGCATCATGGAAGATAAAAAGGAATAATTATGTACGAATTTATATACAACTATCAGGCATCGTTAGGTGTGGCCATAATAACGTTTATGGTCGGCGGCCTATTATTGCTGCACGGTAATGCACGAATAAGATGGTATGCGTTTAGTTTTGCTTGGCTCATGATTTCCGGTCTCAATGCGTTACCTTTTTATGCAGAAACCTGCGTGTTAATCGTGGCGTTTATTTTTGCGGAAGAAATTTTCAAGATCTATGCGCCCAATTTTATCCGTACAACCAAAAAAGCGGATAATCCCGTAAAATAAAAAGCAGCTGTAGCCCGTAGATGCCTAAACGCGACTCCCGACCTTGTGGACAAATAGTTATTTTGTATCGACGATAGGCGGCGCACCGCTGGAAGTGGTTAAACAATACATCGAGCAACAAAAACATAAATGAAACGCACCGGCACATCCACTTTCGTTCTCACTATTCCTCTGGTTGTTAAGCCGGGCGAAGACCGGATATTGATTGGGCGGATGGAGGCCGGAAGGCGTTTATACAACGCGACCCTTGGCGAGGCACTACGCCGCCAAGGCTTGTTAAAGCAGTCCAAAGACTGGCAGCACACAAGAACGATCAGCGACAAGAAAGCTCGCGGCACAGAATTTAACCGGCTGTCGAAAGAGGCTGGCTTTACTCCTGCGGCCATTATCACTTTTGCCCGAACTTGCAAGAACGAAGCCGGATGGAAAGACCGGCTCGGCTCGAACGTAACCCAGCGTATTGCGGAACAGGTCTTTGCGGCCATGCAGCAGTATTCCTTTGGCAAGCGTGGCCGACCACGGTTTAAGGGTGCGAACCGCCCACTACACTCGCTTGAGGCGACCACCAACGCGGCCAACATCATTTGGAAAGCGGAGACCGGCTGTATCGAGTTCGGCGACCTGACACTTCCGGCAAAACTTCCAACCAAAGAGCAGGACCCGTACATAGACCAAGCACTTGCCAATCGGACAAAGTATTGCCGTGTGCTGTGGCGCAACGTGAACGGCGTACGCCGCTGGTTTGTGCAACTCATGCAGGAAGGTTTGGCTCCCGCCAAACACGCGGTATCCGCTGGCTCTGTTGTTGGTCTGGATATTGGCCCTAGTACCATAGCCATTGTGGGTGATGATTCAGCCTCGCTGGTAAAATTCTGCGATACGGTGATACAGCCATGGAAAGAAACACGCCGCTTGCAACGCGCTATGGACAGATCGAAACGTGCCACCAACCCACACTGCTTTAATGCGAACGGCACATGGAAGAAAGGGCAGAAATTCACGCCTTCCAAGCGGTATACCGCGAAGCGTACCGAATATGCCGAAGTAGAACGCAAGCTGGCGGCGGAGCGTAAGCGTGCGCACGGAGAGCTTGCAAACCAAATACTCGGATTGGGTAATATCATCCAGTCCGAAAAACTGTCTTATATCGCTTTCCAGAAAAATTATGGCAAAAGCGTGAAGGTAAGGGCGCCAGGAATGTTTGTTGAACAGTTGCGTCGCAAGGCTGAAAGTGCCGGCGGCAAACTGATTGATTTACATACCTGGAGCCTAAAGATGTCGCAGTACGACCACATCACCCAGAACTACACAAAAAAGCCGCTCAGTCAGCGGTGGCATGTACTGGGTGATGGGTCAGGCGTGGTACAGCGGGATATTTATTCCGCTTTCCTTGCACGCTGTGTGATCAGTAATACGCACCACCCATCCCACTTGGAAACGATGTGGGCGGCTCAGAAACCTGTGCTGTTACAAACGGGGTGGATGTGTGATGAACCTGCGAAGATTGAGCCTTCGGGTAAGATCACGGTAGTGATACCGTCAGAGCAGGTTGTTTGTAGAAGAGGACTCGCCAGCGGTCATGGCTCGGATGTTGTAGTCGAAAGACGAGAGCCGAGAGACCCCGCTGGATCCGTCCTTAGAACCCCCTGCCTTTAGGTATGGGGAGGTTTAGATAACCAGAACAATACACCCTATGGCTGGTTGAAGAATCCAACCATTCTTGATGAACATAACATCATGCAGTGTTCAAGTTTTTTAAGTAACGTCGAGATAATGAGTGGTGATTTTGAAAACATTAAATCCTTACTGACTAACGAGAGCTTCACCTACCTTGATCCTCCTTATATGCCGATATCTGCTACTGCAAATTTCACGGGCTATACCGACCAGGGTTTTGATGTGGACATGCAATTACGTTTAAAGTCTTTTTGTGACTACATGGATTCGATTGGGGCTAAATTTATGATGTCTAATTCATCCGTGCCATTTATTCATGATCTTTACTCGTCGTACAAGATAGAAACAGTGATGGCCAGTCGCTCTGTAAACTGCAAAGGAACGGGTAGGGGCAAGGTAGAAGAGGTTTTAATTAGCAACTATTGACCAAAATTGAAAACAAAGACGTTGTACAGATTCTAATGCATCTACTTGCATTGAATGAAACGTCAAATCATTAATATTGACGCTCAAAGGTTTAGTCGCAACGAATGAACTTATTGCCAACCCAAGGGGTGCTACTCACTCCTTTATACAGGATTGGTGCATCCCTTTTTTATAGACGCTTTAGGTGTGAACCGATAGCTGGCGCGTTAAAATTATTAATGTCTCTATTTCTTTTATTTGATGCCTTCATTTCTAGAATGAAAGTACCTGAAGGGTAAAGTTCAAAAATTACATCCTTGTCAGGATTATCTGTCGTAGGGATTGTTTCAGTAATCTTTAGTAGTGGTGGCGGAGCTGGTTCACATGAACCGTCATCCATTGAGTCATCTATATTTAAGGGGTGTGACACAAGCAGTTCGTTGAGTGCCTTTCTAAGCATATCGACACGTTTTCTGCGTTCTTTATTACGGAGTAGACCGCTGTTTTCGTCTACGTCAGAAAATTTAAGTTTATATGTGGGCGCATCAAACCCTGCGTTTAAAAATAATGCCGAGATCTTTGTGAAAATTGAACGAGCTAACTGCGATGGTAATGAAGCCAAGATCTCGTAATTAATTTGTCTGTAGTCAAGTCTATCAATGGATTGGCTAACAATTGATGAAAATCTGACAGTAGATAATGTTTCAGAATTAGACAAATATTCAGCTCTGTTTGTAATAAAAATTTCGGGGAAGATGGCTCCTTTATAGGTAACTTTATTGTTTATGTATATTTCGATACCACATAAGTTCATTATCTCAAGTGATAATTTAATTTCATCTAAACTTCTTACCTTATTGTATTTTTTTAATTCTTTTGCAATCATGTTTAAAGTGAACTTGCAATAGGTTTGATCTCGATGGGGCTCATGGACCCCTTGAGATTGGTTTAGAAAGAGACGTCGACAGATAAGCTCGATTAGCTCTTCTGTTTCAGCAGGGTAGAATTCTTTGTTTTTCCCATCTATTTCAATTTTTGCTGGCACAATCTCAATGACGCATTGCTCACCCGTAGGCGCTTTGAACTTCATTTTGTGTCGTGGTAACGCACCTTCAGGTGACCGCATTTTTGTCTGTGTAGCTCGATTTACGGAGTATTTCGGAAACGCGTCCCACAGGTTAAATAAATTCGATAAGTGGTCACTCTTGCCAGATTTGCCATAAAGAACTCTAAACAGATCATCTTGTTTGAATTTTGCTAGGGGCTTTGAAGAGGTGTTTTTTTGAGTCATGATTGCTTGTTAGTTAAGAGTCAATTTTGTAGAACCGTATCATGTCAAATATTGAATGTCTAATTATAATAATTCTGAGTCCAACAAGTATTTCATACGTCCAAAAAACAGTCTGTAAATGGGAATCTCTTTTCCTAGGAGATCAGGAATAAGAGGAAGAGGAGAAGAGTTAAATATCCTCAAGAACAGTAGCTTACAGCGATTACTGGTTCCTGTACCTACAACACCCCCTTAAAATGGCCTTCATACCTATAACCCATGGTTTCGATACCTATAACCTTTTACGTGGAGTTGGCTCGCTACCTATAACCTAAATTTCAATCCGGGCTAGCTACCTATAACCCTACTGCTCAAAAATGAAGTATTATTTAACATAACATCTAGTAAAATAGGCTTTAGTTTGTATACCTATAACATGCGGTCGCTCTACCTACTACAGGTGGATGCTCTACCTACAACACCAAAAATAGCAGTTCACTATATTAATTAAAGATCACTGATTGTGAGAAAATCAGTAAAAGTGCGGTTAACCATGAAACTTATTTTAATTGTTTTTTCGGGGCGTAATTCAGCGTGCCGTTATTTGTAAGTCCCATGTGCCATATAAATCAATAAGATAGCGTGTAGTGGTCGCTAAACCTTTAACAATGATGAGCGGTTGCAAAGCTAGGGCTATCAACACTATCTCTATGGAAGTGGTTCGCCTACCTATAACCCACCCATTCGGTTATATTAGTATTTTCAAATTCGAGTGTGTTTAGATAGCAAAATCAAGCTAAAACAAGCGTGTACCGGTTGCTGTACCTATAACGGTTAAATGGACCAATTAGATAATTGTCATTGATTTGGCTCTAGTACCTACAACTCAAAAGGAGAGTAAATTCACATATTGAAAATTTTCTGGTCGCTGTACCTACAACATTGACTATAACTACATTTAAGAATTATTTGACAGAAAATCAAAAAAATAATATAAATATAAAGGACACATTGATTTCACCCTATCTTTTTATAGATAGGTTTGAAGTGTTATCCAGCCTTAATCTGGATACTCAACGAATTACCTGCACTGCCGGTAATTATATTTAAAAGTGTGGTTTGTAATACAGATCACTTTCCATAGAGGAAACCTTCCTCTATGGAGCGGTTTCCTCTTTTTTTTCGAGGAAAATCCGATGCCAACAGCTAATAAACACGATTTAACTAGCAAATCTAGCCTACAGCTTGAAAACTCAATTGAAGCATTGCTTCAGATGATTGATTTAACCAGTAAAAGTCATACTAAGAAGGTTATTGAATCTTCGATTGAACGGGTTTCGCAAGAAATTCGCAACCGAGCTTCACTTTCTAACTATCTTTCTCTTGCTGTTTAGAAACAAGAACTAGATCGCCACGGCGATCTAGTTCTTTTATTATGTTTTCAGCTTCTTCCCTGTCATTATTCACAAGCAACGCATATAAGAGCTCATCCGATTGTTGTCGGATTAATTCATCCGTGCTTTTACTTCCAGATACGACAGTTAAGTTCTTTTTTTTCATTACGTCTCAGTTTAATTTAGGAGGAGCGAATGGAGCTCATATTAAATAAAATAAAAGGTCAGAATCCATACGAATGGATAGGCGCGATTATCGGTCTTGTCGGTTCATACTTTCTGGCCACACATGGTCAATACGCAGATTGGGGTTTTGTATTCTTTTTAGTGTCCAATATGCTTTTTATCTTGTTTGCACTTAAAGGCAAACATTATGGATTACTTATTATGCAGCTTGGCTTTACTTATACCAGCCTGCTAGGAATCCATGAAGGATTTGATATTCCCTACAATATACTCGCTATCTTATAGTGCTTTCTAAATCTGGCAATAGCCATCCATCACAGTCTAATTAGTACCACTAATTAGTATCACCAACCTACAGGGGAGATTGACTATCCCTGGCGGGATAAATCGATCTCCCTCATTAATCTTATGACGGAGATACCCAATGAAACAAAAAATAACAATTACTTATTGGTGGCAAGATCCTAACAGTGAAGATGCTGTTAATGATGCGGACAAAGAGGCGCTTGAAGAGGCGGCTACAAGCCGAATCAATGAAATGGCGCCTGAAGGTTACACAAGTGGTGAATTAATAGAGGAAGATATTAACGGAACCTATTATTGCGGCTGGTGGAATCTAACCAAAGAAGTTATTGCGTAAACCAGATACTCCCGAATTTTCGGGGGTATTTCAAAGCAGCTTGATTAACCAGGTTGTTCTGAAATACCACTATCAAGAATTCCTGATGATGATTTTAAGTGTCATCGAGAAGAGAAGCTGAACTCACCAAATCAGCCTCACAGTCTAAGCAGGATTTTGTTTAGAGTTATTAACCCTTGGGGGATCTCATTCCCTCTTGGGGATGGATCTCCTTAAATTTGATTATTTATGATTAAGGAAATTTATTATGACGACTATTAAAGTACAAACAAATGAATCCATTGTTGCTAAATTAAAAAATGCATTCACATCACCGGCCTGCGTATTGTCAGAGGCAATGCAAAACGCACGACGAGCTGAAGCAAGCGAAGTAGTCTTTGACATCCTCCCCGCCATGAATGACGGGGATTCCTACGGCGCTTAAGCGTGGCATTGAGCCACCCCTAAGTCGCTTCGGAGGGTTCCTGCTGCTGACGACATTACTGCATCGTTCACTTGACAGGCTAACCGGGCATGACCTGCCCTTAGAATATTATGTGCAGCGTTGAGGTCTGCGTTTTCTGCATACCCACATTTGACGCACTCGAATTGCGATTGTGTTTTGCGGTTCTCGGCGGATACATGGCCACAGCACGGGCAGGTTCTGCTCGTATTGCGTGGATTGATGGCCAATACTTCACCACCGCGCCATGCTTGCTTGTATTCTAGCTGACGGCGGAGTTCACCCCAGCCTTGGTCTAGTATCGACTTATTGAGGCCAGACTTAGCTTTTACGCTTCGTCCTGGGGCTTCAATCGTACCGCTTGCTGATTTGCTCATATTAGTGACTTTCAAATCTTCGATGACAACGATCGCGTGGTTTTTGCTGATGGTGTTTGAAGTTTTGTGGAGAAAGTCATTGCGGATATGCGCTACCCGTTGATGCAATTTAGTGATACGTGCTTTTGCTTTTTTCCAGTTGTGACTGAACTTTACTTTTCGGCTCATGCGGCGTTGATATTTTGCCATCTTCAACGCGCTGCTGCGTAGCACATTGACTGGCGCGTACATCGTGCCATCGGACAATGTGGCGAATAGCGTGATACCCGCATCAAGCCCCACTATTGAGGTTGATGGATGTACAGGCTGAGCCACTTCGCGTTCTGTTTGAATGCTGGCGTACCACTGTCCAGCGACACAGGAGAGGGTAATATTTTTGATGATGCCTTCGATGTTGCGACTTTTGCGATAACGAACCCAACCTAGTTTTGGTAATTTGATACGGCTATTTCCCGCATCAAGCTCGCAACCTTGTGGGAAGCAAAAGCTAGCGCCAGCGCTTTTCTTTTTGAAGGTAGGAAAAGCGGCACGTTTATCAAAGAAATTCTTGTAAGCGCGCGCAAGGTCTTTCAGCACCACCTGAAATAGCTGTGATGGTGTTTCTTTGAGCCACAATGTTCCAGACTCTTTTTTCCAATGAGGAAGCCATTTACACATTGTAAAATGATTGATGAATTTCTCGCCTGCTGCATGATTGGCTATCTGAAGTGCTAAGGCTTTATTCCATACGTACCGACATGACCCAGCAATGCGGCGCATATCCCGCTGCTGCTCACCATTAGGTAAAATCTGAAATTTATAAGCCTGCAAACGTTTCATGTTTTAATTATACTTGGTCTATGAAAAAAAACAATGATATTCGACATGGTAGACACTGTGTTTTTAAGATGCACGTACATTTGGTCTTTGTGACGAAATACCGTCGTGGCGTGTTCACTGCGGAAATTATTGACGACTTGCGTGGAATTTTCACAGAAGTTTGTCGTGATTTTGAGGCGGAATTAGTAGAGTTTGATGGTGAGCATGACCATGTGCATTTGTTAGTGAACTATCCACCTAAAGTGGCCATATCTAATTTAGTCAATAGTCTCAAAGGGGTTTCCAGTCGAATGATTAGAAAAAAAAGATATGCGTCCATTAAGAGCAAGTTATGGGGTAATGCGCTATGGTCTCCATCCTACTTTGCTGGCAGTTGTGGCGGCGCTCCTATTAGTATTATTAGGCAATACATCGAACAACAGCAAACGCCAGAATGACCAAGTTTACAATTAGGACGCCTTCGGCATCCGCGCTATTCATCCTCGCCCTGAACGGCGGGGATTTCCGCGCAAGCTGTTAAATTCAACACCCTTGGAGTGTTAAAACCCTCCGGGGCTTTGGCACTCCATTTTTAATCGTCATGTTTTATGCCTATTTTGGTGTTGAACCTGCTTTTAGCATGTGAGCATGAAGTTTTAGGTTAGCTAACATCCCTTCAATACCGATAGCGGGGCGATTAGCGAGTAACTGTTGTAGGAATAGCGCGCGAATTTCAAACACGTCAGATGCGCCTACAGGCACGGCTATTTGCGGTTTATCTTTTGCAGACATATTTACAAAGAAGTTACCACCCTGATTTTTAACGACAAGGCGTTTTGAGTGATCGGCACCGTAATGTTTAAGTTCACACTCTGGTAGCAGTCCAAAAAAGACAGCGGCCACAGTGGGTAGATCGCTACGCGTTATTTGCATGCGTAATTTATCTGGCCAGTTGTATTTTTTTTCACTGATTGCTTTTGCACCGTCAATAGCGATAGTGGCATCCTCGCCTTTAGTGGCATCGACAGCGAAATAAAGAGCGAAATTACGACCATAAACGTGGTGGCCATCAAAGTTTCGTTGTTGTTCAGATGCGTGGTGTTCAACGAGCGCGTTGTTATTGTGTGACCGTTCCTGATTGACAGCGGGTTGTTGATTCGTGGCCGCAGGCTGTTGAGCATGAGACTGATTGTTTTGAATAGTGCGGGTCGTGGACGTTTGGGCAGGACGCGCATGGGTCAAGTCGGGCATAATTTGATTGCGATTTTGGACAAGCACAACTAAATCTGTGTTTTTGGTGTGTGGGCTTAAAAATTTGAGCACATCTTGTTTGGCAGTAGCGTTATTAAGGCAAAACTCCAGTGCGTGTTTAAAGCCTTGGGTTTTCTGTAGTAACTCAAGTCCCATTGGCATCAGGCGAAGCAAAATGCCGGAAGCGGAAAGAGTGGTGTTGGCTTGTTCTAGTGTTAGCGTAGTCATGCTCATGATTCCTTATCGTTATGCTTTAAATTGGTTAAATGAAGTTTCGATCTTGGCGACCAGATCGTAAGAGCTAAAGCCACTTGCATCGAGGGTCATGTTGGGGAGTATATTGAGAGCGACCAGACATTCATTAAGTAGGCGATGATAGGTATCGCGTTCATTTAGTTCACTTGTAAGCAGTTGACCGCGTTCTTCTTCAGCATCAGTTTCGTGGATATGTGTTGCGTTTCTGATATCAACGATTTTCAGTTCAGTATCGCCGCCGAAGTTTTGGACATAAAAAATAGCGACCTCAATAGTGAAAGGTTCAGCAGGTTCAAAGCCTTCAACATCTTTATAGAAGGTGGTTGCGAATTTAATAAAGGCCTCGTTCCCAAGTAGTTCAGTTTCAAGACCATCAATATTCGTCACAATGTAAGTCGTGTTTTGCATAAGTAATTCCCGTCCGTTTGTTGTTTTACTATTTGTTATATTATAACAAATACACGAACTGGCAACCCCTTTAAAACCTCGCTTTCTAAATGACGGCTCGACTCGTCTCGATTCACCTTTTTTATTTTCTTTTTTTCTTTTTTTATCTATTTTGAGTGGGCGTGGTGGCTTGGGGTCTTTATGACTGAGGGTCCCACTACAATAGGAGTCCTGACCGTTGCGTTGTCGCGAGAGTCTGAAAGGACGAGGCTTAAAAGGGAAGGGACAGATAAGTGGAGTTTAAATGAATCGTTAAAGAAGGCGACCATATTACTTGCGTTACTCTGTGTATTTGTTATATTATAACTAATAGTAAGGTGCTGAAGATGGCACTTATAGTTGCCAGCGGTAGTTCAATTAAGGTAAAGACATGGAATTACAACGAGAAATGATTATCAGGGACAACGGCCAAGTGGAATTAAAACCGACTGCCGATGATCCTAAAACGCACCATATCGATCACCGTCAAACATTCGCATTGCTGAGTAGCATCATTGCCGAGTGCGATGAAGACTTTAAACCTCGAATAATGGCTATAGAAGGTGAGACAGATACAGGTAAATCTATCCTAGCCGAGTTATTAACTGAAACAGGTAATGATACCGTTCTGGTGAGGGCGGGCAGCAAAGTAGCTCTGCCTGAAAAAATTGGTTTGCCTCCTATAGAGGATAA
>Ga0209491_10010101_pt1 | contig 11431 bp, 9 predicted proteins | sample BON02_FD_187213 | JGI IMG/M metagenome (GOLD analysis project Ga0209491, IMG submission 187213) | Freshwater microbial communities from Lake Bonney liftoff mats and glacier meltwater in Antarctica - BON-02 (SPAdes) (version 2) | ecosystem: Environmental > Aquatic > Freshwater > Ice > Glacier...
CAGGTCGTAAAAGAAGGTGTCTTTGGTTATCACCCAGCGACTTTTGCAGCCGTTACAGTAAACCTGATTGTTTTTTGAGCTTAGTGTGCATATGTTGCCCAAGCCAATTTGGTTATGGTATTTGCACGATTCATTGGTGCAGTATTGTAGCAGTTTGTATTTGTCAAAGTCAAGATCCATGGCACAAAGTTACGAATCATAAATTATATACCCAGTACCGGAAAACCGGGAGTTAAGTAAGGGGTGTATCTGATTTTGAATACCAAGTTATTTTGGTAGCCTATGTAATGAAACCGAAATCCAACGAGCAGTCGAGAGGCGGCTAAAACGCCACCATCGGGCGAATCAGCATCAATTTTGAAACGCGAAGGAAACAGAGAGCCCGAAAAACCAGATTCAAAGCAGGTTTCCCAGCGATGAAACTCGGGGCGGGGGTCACAAATACTTCGTCCCCGGTTGAGCATCACGCAATGAGTCAGGGCAGTACCCAGCGACAGTCCGTTGGTTTGGTAGGTTATGCTTTCGGTCTGACGGTACACACCAAGCTCGGCTTGTAGGCTAAAAAAACGACTGTTTCGGTACCCAAAGGGCGTTTCTGCCGCCAAATGAGCGGCCGGACCTACACCAAACGCTTCCAACTTATAATTCGTTTTAGGGGCCTGTAACGGTATTGGGCATTTGCTGACAAAATGAAATTAAAAAGAATGGCCAGATGGAAAAATAGTTTGCGGGGCATGGAAATTTATTGTTTCAATTTTAACCCATAACGAATTACCTCGTAGCTCTATTTTGCAGGCAATAACTTTACGGTTATGAATGCAGTCCTGTTCATTTCCGGTGGTCAGTAGACTGTTTTATCGTGATCGTTAAAATAGGTATTGATGAGTAATTTGGGTCATATTTTTCCTTATTCTGAGCAATGCTGATTGTTGAAATCTGACGTTTTTTATTGGCCCATAATTGTTATCCCGTATGAATATCCTACTACCCTATACTTCCCTGTTTCTTCTATCATGTACCCTCGGCGATCTTCCAGACAAAAAAATAGAATCTCCTCAGGTAGTGGTGAATCTCAACGAAGAGTTCCAGACCATTCATAGTTTTGGTGGGTCAGATTGCTGGTCGGCTAAGTACATTGGTACTTGGCAGAATGAAACGAAAAAGAATCAAATCGCGGATTTATTATTCAGCACGGATACCCTTCCCGACGGACAGCCCAAGGGAATAGGGCTGTCGTTGTGGCGGGTAAATATCGGGGCTGGTAGTTTTGAGCAGGGAAACGCCAGTAATATTACCGATGAGTGGCGACGCGAGGAGTGTTTTCAGGATGCTCAGGGCAAGTACGATTGGTCGAAACAAGCGGGTAACCAATGGTTTCTGAATGCTGCCCGTCAGCGTGGTGTGCGGTATACTCTGGGCTTCACCAACTCACCACCCGTACACATGACCAACAATGGATTAGCATTTTCGCCGGGGGGAGCTTCCTTAAACCTTAAAACTGGGCGGCTACCAGACTTCGCCGACTTTTTAACGGAGGTTTCGGCCCATTTTAAGTTTGATTTTCTCAGCCCAATCAATGAACCTCAGTGGGAATGGAAGGCTGACAAAAACGGCAAAGCCGGACAGGAAGGCACGCCGGCCCAGAATAGTGATATACTAGCCGTTGCCAAATCACTTTCAAATAGTTTATCGGCAAAGGGTAGTTCAGTCAAAGTGGTGACCGGTGAAGCAGGGCAGATTGATTACCTGTACAGCAAGGCAGAATCAGGCAGGGGAGACCAATTGAACCAGCTTTTTACCGGAGTAACTTCCCTGCGTACCTTACCCAGCGTCGAGCCCATTTTGGCTTACCATAGCTACTGGTCAACCTGTGACGATGCCAAGTTGGTGAAGATGCGCAGGAAAACTGTTCAGACGGCAAAAGGAGTCGGAAACCCTGAATTATGGCAGAGTGAATTTGGTGTTTTGGGCAATATCTGTGGTCAATACAATGGGTCTCCCCGTAACACGAGTATTGAGTATGGCCTGTACGTGGCAAAAGTTATTCACCACGATCTCGCCATTACCAATGCTACCTCTTGGCAATGGTGGACTACCATTAACCCCTATAATTATAGCGACGGTTTGGTCTATATCAACGGTCTTGATGGTGAATACAAGAATCATACTAATACTAAGAAAGATGGGATTGTGGTGGAGTCCAAGCAATTATGGGCGTTTGGTAATTATTCCCGCTTTGTGCGCCCGGGTATGAAGCGAGTCAATGTCACTCTTAAAAATTATACGGATCTCGTAGAGCAGGCAGGTACTTACATGGTATCGGGCTACAAGGATGAAAAGACGAATAAGATTGTATTGGTTGCTATTAATATGACAAACCAAAGTATATCACTTCCGTTAAGTGGACTGAAACTTCGAAATAACCAATTCACAGCCTACACCACCGACGATACGCATAGTTTGTTCAAATCCAATCAGTCGGGAAATCAACTAAAATTAGAGGCAAAGTCAGTAACTACCTTGGTAGGGAACTATGAATAATTAATTGCTTTAAGCGTTAAGTACGCTTAAAGAGCAGGGTGGTATTATCTTCTCGGTCAATTTATTATGTAATACCCTTTTTGATATTTTGATAGATGATGGCTATTGGCTTATGGCTGTGAGCTAGCCTTGAGAAATTACTTTTTCATGGTTTATAGACTCAGATCGAATTGTCCACTTATCTTTGCTCTCCAATAGGAACTTCTATTTTCTGGCTAAATCCTACCCTTCGTAATTTAGCTTCATTACTTGTATGGTCGAACCCAAGCCTTTGAAACTACTAATTTTTGATACCATACTTAATGGACACCATTCCGACTACATAACGTATCTTGCTGACTATTGGCATACAAATAAATTGCCTGGTCAGCTGTTTGTGGTTACCCCGAGTGGCCTCTCCGACTCATTACCAGAAGCGTATAAAGACTCATCTATTTCGTTTATCGAGCTGTCTGAGCAGGAAATAGATGCCGTTCACAACGCCTCCAAAATAAGTCGTTCGTTTGCCGAATGGAACTTATACCTTCACTATGCTGGGCAAATTCAGCCGACCCATGCCCTATTGATGTACTTTGACCTTTTCCAACTAGGTGTATGGATAGGCAGGAAATCCAATTGTCCGGTGTCAGGTATCTATTTCCGGCCAAGCTTTCATTACACCGAGGCAACTTCCTTAAAAGAAAACCTGGTCGTATTCCGTAAGAAATGGCTACTGGGAAGAGTTTTAGGAAGTAAGACACTATCGAACTTATTTTGCCTGGATAAGTCGGTAGTGCCAACTATTCAGAAAATATCAAATTCAACCCGGATCATTCCACTAAGCGATCCGGTTAAAAACTATATTGTTTCTTCGCAAGAAGTAGCTGAATTAAGATTGACGCTAGGAATAGATAGTAATAGGAAAGTATTCCTATTATTCGGGTACCTCGATGACCGGAAGGGTATTGAACAGGTACTAGAGGCTATAAAATCACTTTCCCCGGAAGAAAAGGCACAAGTAACCTTGGTGCTGGCGGGCCCCATAGAAGTGAATTTCCTATCAGCGATTGAATCCAGAATCTCAAATTTAGGTGGTGATGCCCAAATAATATGTTCCTATCAGGAGCTAAAAGGAGCCACGATCCAAACGTACTTTGAGCTCTCGGACTATGTCCTGACCCTTTACCAAAAACACGTGGGCATGAGTTCGATTGTGATTCGTGCCGCCGTATCAGAAAAGCCGTTAATTTCTTCAGACTTTGGGTACTTGGGGGCTTTGGTAAGAAAAAATAATTTAGGCGTTACTGTAAATTCAGAATCCCCCGCAGCCATTAGTGAAGCATTTCAACAGGCTTTGCGGGGAGATATAGACCATTCATTATCTTCCATCAGAGAACTCGCCGCCCAAAACACAACCCAAGCGTTTGCTAGTCAGATATTTGAAAGTATAGCGAGTACTACCTAAAATAAAAGTCTGGAATGATGGATAATCCACCATTCCAGACTTTTGATTAACCTAAGTCCTAAATAAAATCAGCTGGCGGTCCAACCTCCATCTACCGTAATAATGGAACCTACCATATAAGAGGCGGCGTCGCTTGCTAATAATATGGCTACGCCTTGAATCTCTCGTAACTCAGCCCAACGTTCCAGTGCGGTAGCTCCCACGATGAAGTTCTTGGCCTCCGGGCTGTCGGCGATCGGAATATTCATTTCGGTTAGGAACGGGCCAGGACAAATAGCATTGACATTCACCGCAAACGGAGCGAGTTCAAGAGCCAAAGCACGGGTCATTTGTACTACGGCCCCTTTGCTTGATGTGTAGGGGGTGCGATTCGATAATCCAACTATGCCAAGCGTACTGGCAAGATTAATTATTTTGCCGCTCTTTTGCTCCTTCATGTGGGGAGTTACGGCGCGACAGCACAGCCAGGTACCAGTAACATTCACTTCCATAACCTTACTAAAATCGGCTAGGGAAAGATCATCAATGGCTCCACGAATATTTATTCCTGCACTATTGATTAATATATCAATTCGACCAAATGCTTCCAGAGCGGCGGCGGCCATGGCTTCGGTTTGTTTCTGACTGGTTACGTCCGCCGCAAACGAGAGGCAGGTAGTACCATATTCTGCGCTAAGCTCTTCGGCGGCTTGCTTTCCTTCTTCGGCGTTTCGGTTCACGAGCATGATATTGGCCCCGGCCGATGCCAAAGCGGCCGCCATGGCTAGTCCAAGGCCTTTGGAACCTCCGGTAATGATGGCAGACCTTCCTGTTAAATCAAATTGTTTTATTCCGGGTAAAGTTGGCATTCGATTAGTGATTTTATAAGTAATGATATAGGCAATAATGGCGGTTAAACGTGTATGTTCTCAACTAGAGTTAAGCCAACCCCAAGCTGTTTTTACTGTATTCAAGCGATTTGAGTATGTTTTCCTCTTCAACGGCAAGCCGATAGTCGGGGGATAAATGAGCGACGGTTGGCAGGTTAGTTTTGAACTTCTTTTGGCGAACCATACGGATTGTATTGGCTACGTCCTGCCCGGGTACCCCGTGCATTGCCGGCCAGTATTCTTCGGTAAGGCAGGGTATTTTCAGCGGATCACGAGTTATCATTTCAAGGCTGAACGTAACGTTTGGGTTATATTGACGACAAATATTTACGATCTTTGGAAGGTCAAGGATACCTTCACCTAATGGCACTTCGGACAACAGAAAGCCATCTTCATACTCCACTACACCCATGTCTTTAACGTGGGTACTCATTACAAATGGGGCTAGTGTATTCACTACTTGCATTGGGTCTTCCAGCAGAGAAATACTATTACCAAAATCGAGTGTTACCCCGATCCATTCACTGCCAATTTGCTTGATCAAATCAGCTAATTCATCTGCACGCCAATCTTTATGATTTTCGATGGCTAGTTTCATCCTGTGTTTCCTGATGATGGGTTCAGCTAGTTGCAGGGCGGCTACGGATTTTGCTTTGAACTCCTGAATAGCTTCCGAGCTGTGAAAGTTTTCGTACCGGCGACCATTCATGCAGACGGTGCGTAGTATGGTCGCACCTGCTTCTTTGGCACTTTTTACTTCCTGCTCAAATCGTTCTGCTTCGCTAATCGAGTGCGGTAGTCCAATGGACCCTTCCAGATACATGCCCCAATTTTCTCGTTGGTCGCGTAGTTTACCGGAAAGTCCGGGTGCCCAGTCCCGGATGGTAGTCTGAATGCCTCCCGCCCCGATTTCGTGACAATGGATTAAGAGGTCAAGGGCGTTCGTAAAGCCAGGATACTTGGCACTAGGTTGTTTAGCATTCCAGCGGCTCGCGTAAGAGTGAACGACTATTCCCATACGTTGCGACTTGAACTGATTTGGAAAATCACCGAGCGATAGCGTGGCTACCCCGGCTGCGGAACGCTGTAAAAAGTCACGTCTTGAAAGTGAAACAGATTGGTCAGAGGAGGTATTGTCGGCTTTCATAGCAATATAGTATATGATTCAATTGTCAGGATCAGGTAATCTGAGCCTTTTTCAGACGTTCCTCACCAGACGTTACTTTCCATCTGGCGACTTGACCGTCTCCATGTGCTGGTTTAGCTGGGGCGCAGTCCAGGGTACTACCCTTCCCTGAGAAGTATGCCGCGTAGTACCTACGGTGCGCCGATCCATGGGCCCGGCTGTGTTTCCCCATTCATTTCGGATGTAGGTCAGAATAGCCGTCAGAGCACCATCATCCATGGTAGAATGAGCGGGCATGACGGGTAGTATTTCGGGTACATCATATACTTTACCCACCACGTCCACGGGGCCCTCCATACCATGTAGCAATATCAGCGCGAGACGTTTTTCATCGCCAAGTACCCATTCAGAACCAATGAGCGGTGGGGCAAAACGGTTGAGTCCGGCGCCATCGGTACCATGGCAACCCGCACAAGTGGTCAGATAATGCTGCCGACCTAGCGCAAATTGTTTTCTATCTTCCTCGCTCAGTGAGCTTTTTGTTTTGAGGTTCGTTCTTGACACTATATGTCCCGGCCATTCGAAAAGTGAGCCTAAGGCGGCTACTTTATTTGGGTCTAATCCTTTGATTTCTTTGGTTAAGATTGTCGGAGCCTTCGCTAGTTTGATTGGGTTTTGTTTGGTGGTTGAGGCCTGAATGGAAAGCGCGGTTAAGATAGTTTTTTTCTGCCAGGTATTACTTTCTTTCGGCGCAGCCAGTGTCGCTAGCAGGGAAGAAAGTTCGCTCGGGTTACTTTTTCGAATGATGGCCGTGGTCAGCATTTCCAGAAATATTTCTTTATCCTGACGATAGTTTTGCCAATTTTCTGATTTCAATAGCGCTTGCAGGAAAGCGTATTCCTGATTTTGTAAGCTACTCATCACCGCGTCGCGTATGATGGGAGATGTACCGTATGCATCCAGTGATTTGGCGAGCAAAATGTGAGAAACCGAAGGGGTAAGAACATTGGCGGATAATGCCATTTGGAGGGATACCTCCACGGGGGCATTATCGGCTTTTGCCAATAGTTTCGTTTCGAGGGTAGTTTTGACCTGATTATTCTTATTGGCTAGTGGCTCCAATAATCGCAAAGTAGTAGTCTGGATCAGAGGAGAATCCTTACTGAATGCATTTAGCAACAAATCTGCTCTTAGGGAATTCATGCCTTCTAGAGTCCACAAAGCATGGTAACTACCGAGGGTATTGCTTTCATTCAATACAATTGACTCCAAACCCGAAACGAGCGTTTTATCTTTCCGCTCCACGAGTAATCTTTGGGCCATGTCGCGTTCCCAACCGTTTGGACTGGATAGTAAACCAAGTAGTGTTTTACTACTAGCCTGTGACAATTTTGGTGCTTTTTGAGGTTGCCAGTTTTCGGGTACTATACGCCAGATTCTACCCAAGTGCACGGGTAATACGAGATTTCGTTTGATAGTTTGTTCCCGGAGGTAGGGAGTTACGTAGGCCCCGTGCTGGACCATACCCCGATACATATCTGCCACGTAGATGGCGCCGTCCGGTCCGATCGCCGAATGCACCGGGCGAAAGAGCTCGTCGGTGGAGGCCATAAACTCCCGGCCCGGCGAAGGGTCGAAGGCTTTGAGGAGAATACCTTCTTTTTTTACAACGTTACGCTTAATGAGATTACCCGCGGGCTCACACACAAAAGTGTTTCCTAGGTACTCATCCGGAAAAAGACTTTCGCGGTAGACAAGGGGAGAGCACGCCGCAGTAAATTCTAAGAGCTTTCCATCCTGATCTAATGTACCGGGAATATACCCCCGGTTCGCGGCGGGATTGGGGCGAATGGGGTACACCCTGCGGTCGATGGTGAGTCCGTGGTCGATACCGCTGGTAGGCGTATGGTTCTTGTTACGGGTAAGGTAGTTTGGTGGCACCAAATCTGCGTGGAGTTGCGACCAGTTATAGTTGTAGTAAAGATGCCCTTCGTTATCGTGGCTGATACCCCATTGACCACGAAACTCAGTGCTATCTCTTTTCCATTGGCCATCGACCATCCGGTACCGAAACCGTGATTTGGCGTTGTAGTACCAATTATCATGACTCCGCCATAATCCGTTGCCGGCATGTTCGGGTAAAAGACTACCTGCGTAGTCCGGATCAATGAGCGTTCTGGTGTCCGCAATTAAGTCACCATTTAAGTCTTGGGTCATCCACAAGCTTTGATTTTCGGCTACCAGAACTCCTCCGGGTACCAAGGCCAAAGCTCGGGGCATTATCAGGCTATCCAAATAGATCGTGCTTTTATCCATCTGTCCGTCGGCGTCGGTGTCTTCTAGTACCGAAACCCGACCAATACGTTCGTTCTCGCCTTCGCCATCAATGGTGGGCATGAATCCTCGCATTTCAACTACCCAAAGCCGTCCGTCTGCGTCGAACATAATGACAACCGGGTCCTGAACCATGGGCTCCGAGGCCACCAGTTGAACTTTAAAGCCCGGCTCAATCTGAAAGGTAGCTAGTTCTTGCGCTGGAGTTTTGGGTGGAGAAGGGTCCTCTGATAATTGAGAGACCGATATTCCCATGGAAGCGGGAAATAAGATTCCCGCTCCGTACAAGAAGATCAGATAGATGGTTTTAAGCATGGTTCTTTTTTTACCGAGTAACCCTCTGAAAATAAAATATTTATACTTTTCCCGGAAGAGGATGAATATACGGTTTACGGTAGGGACGGGCTAACAACCCATTCGCTTCCCGATCTCCAATGATCGTCCGGGTTTTAGGATCGTACACGATCGGACGACCGGTTTGCATCGATAGATTTGCCATGATACAGCTTGCCGTTGAGATATGCCCCTCTTCAATATCAGCAATCGGACGACTTTTATTTTCGATAGCAGCCAGGAAGTCCAACATATGCAATCGGGTTGCCGGAGCGGCATTTAATTCAATTCGCTCCTCGGTCAGATCTTCCGGATATTGTTCCTTTTCATAAATGACATCCTTATGTATTCGTTTCTCGTCTTTGTTCTCGGGTGTAAAATCGTACTGCATAGTACTTGCCCATAGGGTGCCCTTTTCTCCATAGAGCGTAAACGACCAAGGGTAGTCCGGGTTGTTTGCCGTCCCCCAGGTACGGTGTTGCCACACACAATTCAGCTCAGGGTACTCAAATACGGCCGATTGGGTATCCGAAATATTCGATTTTCCTTCTTTTTGGACGTAGATACCACCCTGCGAGCTGATACGGGCGGGCCAGCCCAAGTCAAGCATCCAACGTACGGTATCAAACATGTGAATACACATATCGCCGGTTATGCCGTTTCCGTATTCCTTAAAGGTTCTCCACCAACGAATATGGGGTAGTCCGTCGTAGGGACGCATGGGTGCAGGTCCAGTCCAGGTTTCGTAGTCAAAGAAATCAGGAACGGCCTGCACGGGTGGATTTCCATTGTTTCGCATGTGAAAATAGCAGCACATTTCTACGTGTGAGATCTTCCCGAGCAGTCCGGTATCAATAATATTCTTCTTTGCCTCAATGAGGTGGGGAGTGCTTTTTCGTTGGGTACCCACTTGTACCACCCGGTTGTATTTCCGTGCTGCGGCTACCATTGCCTCTCCTTCCATCACATCCACACTAATGGGTTTTTGAACGTACACGTTTGCCCCGGCCTTCAAGGCATCAATGGTTTGCAGGGCGTGCCAATGATCGGGAGTGCCAATCAGCACGATATCCAGTTCATTTTCGGCCAGTAATTTCTTGTAATCACCGTAGAGCTTGGGAGTCTTGCCGGATTTTTGTCGCTGACTTACCAACTGGCCCGCGGCCGTGAGAATATTTTTATCAGGGTCACAAAGCGCTATGACCTCCACGGGTGCCACCTGAATGAGACGGAATAAATCGCTCTTGCCGTACCATCCGGTACCAATTAAAGCAACCCGATAGGGTTTAGCCGGATTGACGATATCCATACCCTGAGCCCCGAGTGCAGTGAGTGCAAGTGTAGCGGAGGCACCTTGCAAAAAATGACGTCGGTTGATGTTGAAATTATCCATATTAAAGGAAAAGGTTTGAAGACTAATTGCTACACGTAGTGGTGTTTATGATGCTACCCTGTTTAATGAGTAAAGTCGGTCGGTACCCACAATTACTATTCTTACCCATTGAATTTTAATACTATGGGTAAGAACTATTCCTGAATACTTAGGGGGAGTCCAATAAATATTGACCAATTATGAATTGGGGGGGTAGTACATACTTAGTCTTGCTACCCTATTGATTATCTTTAAGCTGTACTAGTATAGAAGTAAATTCATTTAAAGATGCGTAAAAGAACTAACCTCATTTTGGATGAAGGAAAGAGGATTCAAAAGTTAATATTTGAGCGATATTTAAAGGATGTTATCTTAATCAGCCTCGGGGTAAGTGCCGCCAGTATTGGCTTGAAGGGCTTTTTGCTGCCAAATGATTTTCTGGATGGCGGGGCGATGGGTTTGGCGCTGCTTACAGAAATAATAACAAGTGTTGATTTATCTATCCTGATTGTAATCGTAAACCTACCGTTCCTCATTATAGGTTCGCGGCAAATCTCTATTCAATTTGCCATTAAGAGTTCTATCGCCATTTTAGCTTTGGCCATTCTGGTACACTACATCGAACTTCCGATAGTCACGGATGATAAGCTTCTTATTTCGGTATTTGGCGGTTTTTTCCTGGGAACTGGTATTGGACTATCGATTCGGGGGGGAGCTGTGATAGACGGGACGGAAGTATTGGCTATTTATGTGAGCCGACGAACTAGTTTATCCGTTGGAGATTTTATCGGAATTTTTAACGTAATTCTATTTACACTGGCTATTTTCCTGATCAATGTTGAAACGGCGATGTATTCTATGCTTACCTATTTTGCCGCTTCCAAAACCGTCGACTTTATTATCAATGGTATTGAAGAATACATTGGTGTTACTATTATTTCGGGGCATGCTGAGGTAGTCCGAGAAACTATTATCACTAAACTGGGTCGTGGAGTAACGGTATACAAGTCGGAGGGTGGGTACGGAAAAGGTGGACGTACCGAACAGGATCGAAAGGTTTTATTTTGCGTGGTTACCCGCTTGGAAGTCACCAAGTTAATTCACGAAGTTGACAAGATTGATACCAATGCTTTTGTAATTCAGCATCCGATCACGGATACTAAAGGTGGTATGATCAAGAAGCGGCCATTGCATTAAGAAGTTGAGGAGTTTTGAGTGAAGAGTTAAGGAGTGAAAAGTTTATTAGGTTAAAGGAATAGGTAGTGTCTATAAAGGGTTGATCATTCAGCGACGGAGTCGCCATATGTTCCTGTTTTGAAATAGTGTTTGTTGATGTACATACCAATGACATTGTCATGAATTTGCTCGTTTTTAGAAAAACATATCGTCCTGCGACTCAGGCGCTTGATATG
>Ga0209491_10010102_pt1 | contig 11430 bp, 4 predicted proteins | sample BON02_FD_187213 | JGI IMG/M metagenome (GOLD analysis project Ga0209491, IMG submission 187213) | Freshwater microbial communities from Lake Bonney liftoff mats and glacier meltwater in Antarctica - BON-02 (SPAdes) (version 2) | ecosystem: Environmental > Aquatic > Freshwater > Ice > Glacier...
GACCTTTATAGTCTTGTGGGAACGGATTAGACCGGTAAGCTATCGGAGCATATTTATGCTCCGGACCAAGGTCCGAAATTACCTAGCTAGGTAATTTCGGAACTAACCGAATCCTATTTGGCAAAGTGGTCGAAGTCGTTCGACTTATCCGTTCCCACAATGCAATGGATGGTCGCAGCAGATCTGCTCCGACACCCAAACCGCAACCGACATTCTCACACATCCCCTGTAACAAGGGTGTTCAACCTCGTACTCGACCCGCCGGGCAACGTGGTCATTCTAGCGTCCAACCTCAAGGTATATATCTCCGCCTCTCTGGGCTACCACATGAGAGACGGAAATGACCCAGAAGATATAATCCAACTGACGGGAGGCATACCGGTTTACACACGGGGGGACGCCTTACAACTCCAACGACTGCCGGAGTTCAGCCGAGGCCTCATTCAATGGGGACAGGGAGCGGTCACGAGAGCCAACGACGGCCGCCTCACATTTAACCGTCATAAGGCAATCCGACAGGGCCACAATCTCTTCCGGAACCAACCTCTTGAAACCCACAGCAACATCATTGAGACTCTTCCAACCACGGAAGACAACATGTGGGTACTACAGAGATGGGGGCAGGTCTGCAAAGGATGGAAACTCCACATCGAATCATACACGGGACCCGAGGGCCACTGGCAACGCAATTTTAGGAGTGAGATCCAGGGGTTATGGCTGTCCTTATACCAACGGGCAACTGCCCTGGTACAGAATGAAGCCATCGAACCAGCAAACCTTGGACCACACGCTGAACTCGCACTACTCTCCGGGGACTTGGGTAAGGCCTTAAAATTGTTTGGTTTCAGCAGGGCCTTGGTGGGGGGGGTGGCCCTGATCATATCCATGCTAACGAGACCTAACGACAAATCTCATGTAACACTGGGACCCCAGGCCCCCACGGAGGGGGGCTTCCTCATGCACGAACGCAATGTGCTCCAATCACTTCTCGCTGCAGGCCTATCACGTCATGGACTTGCACCGACACCCTGGCACTCCAGCAGAACGGGACCCGGCAATACCCCGCTAGGGGCCACTGACACATACCTAGACATTGTGCCACGTCCTCAGGACTACCCGGACCCGACACCCCCCAGGCTGGCCCCCTCTAGCCGGACATAAACCTGGCTTCCAATATTCCACAACCCACCCTTGGCCAGGACGGAGGCCCAACGCCGAGGACTCGACATTCTGCAAATCCTTCATGCCCTTCTTGATTTAGGCAACCCCACCGAATGTGTTCCTCATCACCTTTCCATATCAATGGGTGACATCTGGGCCCTACAGCTTCACCACAGATCTCTCATCCACCACCTTCGCGTGCTTCTTCCGATCTTATTTTTGACCCACCAACAATGACCCTACCGTGCCAAACTAGGCCGGGTGGGCCGAACCCTGTTGGTTGAACTTCTCTTACTTCGCCGTCACCGGGCTGCAACACGCCCAGATTCGACCCACATACAATATTTCACATACTTATGGCTAACTCCAGTCACTGGCCGTACTAGGATCTCTACCCTGGCGGCCGACTGGGCGGACACATTAAGCATCTGGATCCACCCACACGGAACTTTGGCGAGACAACTAGGACACCGGGAAGACCAGGACGAGATGGACAAAGCCCTTAAAGATCCGGAGCGCCTTAAGTTGATGGATCAAGATAGTCAACGGCTCGGCTTGAAACTTCTAAACCTCCTAAGTACTGCCGCCGAGGTCAACCCGACACAAGACAATCACTGGAGAGAGTTCGTGTTGGCTATGTCCTTCTCCAGGGACCTGCTCGCCTCCCTCACCCATGCCGTCGCTTACCCACTTGCGGACGACCTGGCCATAGTGAGCCTCCAGGGTGTGGAGAGCCTATGTACGGAATTGGAGGTGAAACCATGGACGCCGGAGGAAACTGAAGTGCTCATCATGATCAACCTGCTTATCTCCGAGGGTTTGCTGTCGTATGTGTTGATCAAGACACGCCAGTACATCCAAAGACAAGAATCCCGTCCCTACACTGACGCAGCTGGCCTTCTATTACAACTCAGTATGAGGGCAAACACTGCGGATGTCAAGATTCGAACGGAGCTGAACCAGGCCATACACATACTTAGTGTAGAAGAGGAGGTACAAATCCTCGACCTTCTCATAGGCTGGCTCGATGATGCGCTCCCTGCATTTCCCTGGCTCTGGCCCACCGTTCGTAACGCCAAAACTATTCCTCTCCTTATCTGTCGGATGGACTCCACCTGTTATCAGGCCTCACAACTCTCTGACATGAGTTCTGGCCTACGGGCTGCTGAAGTCCTACGCCTCTTATGCCAAGACTTCAGCTTTTGCAACGATATTGTGGATATTGGAACCCACCGCCTTCTGCAAACGGCGGACAAGGCCCGTAAGATGCAAATGACCCGTTCCGACAATTACGACCTTGTCCGGAGCCGAGTCTTAGATATCCAACTAACCGTTCTGGAATGCGTCCAACGTATGGTCGCACCGAGACCACAGGCGGACCCCCAATCTGGGAGTAACAGGCCCCTCTTTTGGGGTTGGACGGTCGAAACAACATGGAACTGGATCCTCCAAACCATGTTGGCCCTAAAATCCATAACCGTCCAACAGCGCCCACACAGAACAAATATCAACTACGTTACAGGGCTCCACACTCTTCATCACCTCTTGACCATCGAATCCCACCCGACTCACCAACAGCGGGAGAACTCTTGGCTTCTCTTGGGACGGGAGGAAATACCCGATCTGTATGCCCATCTTATATGCTCCCAACTCCAAGAGTTAGATGGTAACGTGGTTATCGGAATGGCTACCGTATTGGAAGGACATACACAGGCGGTGTCCCAGATCAGCAGACAACTGACGGCTACAGACGACATAATCTACCGGTGCCTTGCCCTTCTTGACTTGATTTGCCCACGGGGTTGGTTACGGGACAAGGAAGCTACAGGCGAGATGCCACGATGGATCCATGAACAAACCGGAGTAGGCCAATGGGACTTCCCCAACCTCATGAAATTCGAGATCAATATTCTGTCCAGCCAACCCCTACAACCCAGTACGATAGATGAGTGGAGCGCCTCCCCGAGGATAATTTGGGCTCCCATTAACGGTCACCTACCTACCCTCCTCCATATCCTCCTCCAACACCACCCCCTGGGCAGCCTGGTAGAGTTCCGAGAAAACTCCATGATAGCATTACAGCAACGTTCCCCGCGGGGTACACCCCTAGGTCCCCACTTTTTCAATCATGGAGATTCCCAAGCAGACAAAATGCGGAGAATGATCAGTTATCTGATCCGACGGGCAACGGACTTACAAATACCAGGACCTCCACTACCCATCTACCCCTATCCATGTCAAGACCCCATGAACCACTTAAATCGAGTGGGCACCTCTCAACGATCGGAAGGCTTGAATGAGCTAATCCTAAGCACTTCCTTCGTCCTCACCATCTACACCGTCCCATACCCCCAGGGACATACGGGCCTCCAACGTCACGGGAACCCCCTCTCATCTGGTCCATTCCTATTCGATAAAGAGGACCTCTCACCGGTCTACAACCTAATGCACCAGACCTTTAGCGACAATCGAGTGAAGAGTCATGCAACATCGAGGGAAACATTCCTCCTTACCCAGGCACAACACGTCCATCAGGCAGAAACTAACCCTATCCCCCCAGAGCCCCGTCGGCTTTGGGCCTCGGAACAAGGCGAAGGGGAAACCATGCTTCAATGGCGACATGTGATCCTCATACAACACGGGCTCGACAAAGGATTCACACAGGCCCCGCCTCGAATTGGAGTGGAATCCGTCAGACCAAGCAATCCCGAAGTGTACCGAGGCCATGTCCTACAGGTAATGATTGCAACTCTATCCACAGACAGCATTGGCCACATGATCCACAAGGCGCTAGAGCTATGCTACCCATCGGACGACATAGTACCATTGCCCGACGCCCTGCACTATACGTTGGGGGAACACCCGAGCCACTTAGTATGGACACAAGGCCAAGGACCCATCTATGACACTCACATAAACGTACTGACCAAGAGAGAAATCCTCCTATCCCACGATGACAGACTAGAATGTATCCACCTAGGAACGGCCACCATCTGTGCATTTCTTCCTCCCCCAGACACGTCTTTCGCTTCACCTCCCCTCAACGAGGAGGAACATCCAGAAATTCAACAATCAGAACCTGTGGACCCTTCGGACAATGGGCAGGCTTACACTTCTCACGATCAGAAGCAGCTGTATTATAACCCCACGCCAACCCACCAGGGGGAACCATCTCAAGAAAGTTTAAAATACGACCTACCTCAGAAGAAAACCCTTCTCCCTTCGCATCAAATATTTGTCCGAATTCCTGACACGTGGACCGACAAAGGAAGAAAGCCGGCCTTCACGAAGACGATACCAGTTCCTGCATTCCTCGAAGACCTCAAAGACGGACTGAGCGCCCTGTTGTCGATTCCCACCCACCACTTCAAAATTTTATATGGGGGTAAAATACTTCATTCCCGGGCCCCCCTAGCACAACAGGGTGTGACCAAAGAGATCACAGTCTGGCTGACGATTGGAGGACTCCTCGGTGGTGCAGACACGCACATGCTTGATTCTCCACAGTTGACAAGTTCGGCGCCCACACCCACCCACAGACCGCCGCCCGCCCATTCCCACGAAACTCAATCTTCTATCGAAGAATGGATCGACCGCCTACGTATGTCTAACCCTCTCACCCAAGATCTGGCCACAGTCAATATGTTGATGACGGCCCTCAACCTTACCAAGGAACAGGCGACGACGGCGATCACGGAGGCCCTCCACGAAGGGGATGACGATAAAACGACGGATGTCTCACGGTATAAAGAGGTCTCCGATAATTTTCCGGACAATTTCCAAATATTCCTGGAAGCTAGAGACATTCCCTTCCCCACAGGAACAGTCGAATGGACGGCCTTCTCTGATACCTTCAAAGGATACCAGGCAGGGATAACCCGACATGTCGAATTTGGGATCAACCCAGCACGTAAGAATAGACTAGCATACAAGGCCAATGGCAGACCGAAAGACCCCCCAACGAGTGCACTTAGACAGAACGAGACATTCACCCTCTCAAACCTGAACATCTTCTCCGTCAAGCCTCTTATCACGGCCCTTGCCGAAGTGGGTTTCCAGCCAGGCACCTCAGGCCTTTGGGAAAGAGATATTACCTTCCGACCCCCAAACCAACTTGATCCCAGAATGGGAACCGGATCGGCCACCATCTCCATCCTCCGGACCACTGCCTCTGACAACACCCTATATGACCTCTACGTTATAAGAACGCAATTCCTCCGGATCCAGGGTCAAGATAGCCAACCTACATGGCACCTTCATCGTTCCGACTCGACGGCTGACATCGAGGAGGATAGCATTATATTAGAACCTTCATCTATTGAAGCCAAAAGAGGGTTTCAATTTGCCATAGCCATGTACAGAGCTGGAGGAATCGCAGAAACGGACTTCCTGGATAACATCATGTTCCAATTGACGGCAGCACACCTATGGCACGTCGCGGAACTACATACCCTAGCCAGAGATACGTGTATGGCGAACTTGCTGACGGACAAGGGACAGGGACGCTCTGGGTTTCTCAGGATCGGAGCCCATTGTGGAGGGGAACATGGGCAACAAGGCATACTGAGCCACATTATCACGAACCATGAAAATACTACCTTCAGCATGGACCTCATGGGTATCCGGAACCGCCTCTTGCCCCATAATGATGATCTGGGTCCTCAGAAAACAGGCCTACCTCTCAACCTCTCACTACGAATCTTGCAACAGAGCACTCAGAGGGAAAAAAAGTCAGTTGCCGCCATAACAATCCGCATCAACTACCCCAAAATGGTAACCATGCTCCGAGCAGATAATACGGATATGGGAGACGGACATGCGGCCACTGAAGCCAAACTTCTCCGACGCTTCCGACAATTGATCACCTACTGTCTGGGCCCACGCCTCTCCCCCGATCTATTGCAGAGTGTCGTGGATTGCATGGAAGTGGAAATAACACTATTTAAAGGGGAAATTAACTGGACTCAGTCCAGGATCATCCTTCTCTTTAATCGGCAGACAAGAGCAGGAGGACACACACCAGAGGATTTGTTTCCCCTCGAGCAGGTTACTCTATGGGCCCTCCGAATTGCCCTAATGATAGGGATCCGTTCTAATAAGCCTGAGGAGTTCCTATTACACTATTGCCCCCTCACAAGATACGAAACAGCCTCATCTGGCCACTCTTCGTACCTAGACATTCCAGGAGAGGCCTGCACCATAGTCCGAGTCACGGCCAGGGCTACTGGAGACTCTAGCAACACTGATCGCACCCCCTTCTATCCAGTGGGCCAGAGCATGGCTAAAGGAAGCTCGTCAGGGATAGTAACTGACCAGGACATCATTAATGACCCCCTAGCCGCCTTGCTTTTCAAGACTCTCACCAGCCGAACCCAGGGCAATTCGATGTATGAACAAGCCTCCGGTGGCGCAGCCGTTGCCCTTGCCCGCATACCAAAAAATATCAGATGCCAGAAGGACACGAAGAAGAATATGACTCCTCCCCGAGGAGATCGGATCTCCATACGATCCCCGGAGCAGGAAGTGCGACTGATACATTCTCGAGCCGCTGAACGGTTGGAAACATACGGCGAATCCCCTCGCCAACAGGGACCTTCCTTCGTTAATGCGCTCAGAAATATCCAACATACACTCAATCCGGCGCTGCGGCCTCTTATGAATGTGTGGTCCCGCGAACTTTCCCAGTCCACCTCACGGCAGATAGCCAAACAGACCTCCAACTTCTGCAACCCAGAACAGATTAGGTACAGCGTCTGTAAGATCACAAGGAACTGGGTAGACGACGGCACGAGTCCCTTCCCCATCTCCCTAGGTCCTATTGAGTTGGGCCAAACTCTCTTCAATCTGAACCCGACTAAGGGACAAACCCAGGAATGTGTAGACTCCTCATCCCACAGATTACTTCTTGGAGCAATGTCATTCATACTCCACCTTGAGCCGGGACTCTCCATAGACAATGCTTGTGAAATATACCACCGACTTGTAATGAACCCCATCAAGGACCCCACCACCAACATCCGTCTGGCTTGGGCGGCGGCGCAGCTTATGACTTGGCTATTATTAGGCCTCTGCCGCTGCTCGGACGATACATGTTCCTGCGCCCTCCCACTCACAAAGGAGACCCTCTTGTATCTCCAGAACGCGCGGAAACTGATGTACTGCAGTGACAAAATCTCATCCTTGGCAACACCGGTGGCCCATGGAGTCGTCCACGGCTTTGTGACACAGACCGATGGGACTTCGGCTGTCCTCACCTGGGTTGACACGGACATGTATATACAGTACCATCCGGACCAGATCCAGCTTGGCCCGCTGGCCCCACCCGTACTACAACCTAAGGCCCCGGCGTCGCCAAATGCTGGAACGTGCCTCTCCGGATGCACACTACTAGCTACTGCCTCGGGAGGAATTCCCATGCGAGAAGTACGCCCCGGCACTTCCCTTTTAAATGCCAAAGGCAATCTGGTGAAAGTCACCCATGTATACTTCAGCATGGAAAGCTCAGTAATGGTCCAGATCTCCGCCAACTGCCACACTTCCCTCACACACCCGCTAATCGATACCAAGACTGACAGACGATAAAATCGCAACCGGCCAAGGCCCGCCAGATTCGTGACTACGGCGGCGGAATGGTATACCCGCCGACACGCCGACAACTACCGATTTCCAACCCCGAACACGCCTCACCCGATGAGCGAATTCCTCCACCCCTCCAGCCCGCATAACCTCCGTAGGAGTGGAGATATGTGGGGATTCAGTACGGTACAAAATCAAACGGTGCGAAGCTTCGACGATCCTTCCTGCCTTATTTGCCCAATCGGCCACGCCGGATGGGCCCAGGTGGATATAGCCAAGGCACTCCTCAGTTGCTGGGGCAGAACAAGACATCTTCCGGACCCTCGACCCGACCTAGACGAATTCCAGGAGCAAATGATAGCCATCCACGCCTTCCTCAGCAAACCGGATGCAATTCGAAAGCTCGCGACGAGACGTATTCTGCAGCAGAACTCTTCCCTTGCTCCCCCCCTCCAACCCGGAATAGACGTACCACCCATCGAATTCACAAATGGACATGTACAGTTAGAATGGGCCCAAGGCCGATGGACGGTATGCGACTGGAAGCCCATTGGGACGTCCCCCTTGGGAAGGGCTTGGATCAAACCGGAAGAGAATCTGCTCTCAGCTTTGATTCGGGGCCCCTCCCGACCCGAAGATATCGCGCCGACATGCCCTGTGGAGGCCAATTTGGAGATGGGCAAAGAGAAGGCCCAATACGGACCCCCCCCAGAATATCCACATACAGTTGCAGGCCGGGGTACGCCAGGAATGTCCCCACGAAAGTACAGAAATCATCGTGGGCTATCTACACAAGATGCAGTGGCGTACCCCCTTCCTACGCAGACTACGTTCGCTAAACAAGCTATGGCTTATGATCATTGACTCCCTGCCTTGTGCAGTCTTTGACTTCAGCACTTTTTGCCAGAGCAATGTCCCACCACGCAACAGCTTCAGACTGGGGGTGGCACGACACGATCGCCTAATCTGCCATAACTATAAGGCATACGAAAGATCAAAATGGGACGACATTCCGATAGCAGGCGATCGCTCTCCTGACCGAGGCCTTGGCCCATCAGGAGCCCAAATGCTCAACAATCTGGGATTGCTTCCCACGGCCTTACTCCGGACATCGCCCCTCCGAGATAGCTTAATCCATCTTAACATCAATGGATGCCAATCGATCAATAAGAGTGCAATGGACACCCTTTTACGCTTAACCCATCACCTCCCAAAACTTCAGCGTATCCATATGGAGGGACTCCAGTTAGAATTATGCCAACAAGCAGCCAAATCTTTTCTTCGTGAGAAACTGAACAAGCTTGACAGCGTGGGGACAATGGGAGCCTTCACATTAGGCCCGACAGGTGTGGCGCTCCCGAATGGAGAAAGGGGCGGTTACACGCTCGGACACGATCTTACCGCCACACACCTGACTCAATGGCTCCGGGAGCACTCCCGGGACTCCCGACTCAGAACCCACAGAGCTACGACTATAGCCAACCCCCACCCACTAGGACTCCCAGGCTCCCGGCAGCCACACAACCCTGATATGAGAGTCCCCTTTCACCATTCCGCCAACTTAATAAACATGCCCCAAGTGGGAATGTTCAGGAATGAAGACGGTACCCTCCGAACCCCGCAGTGGAACTGCACTCTCTCAGGTTCCCCACTAGTCCCGGAAATACACCACTATGAACCAGATACTGGCCTTCCCCAAATCTTCACCCCATGGTCGGAAAATGAAACCCAACTGATGCACAGGATCTTTCCAAACCCAGATTCCCTGTGCCTCAACTTTGGACGAACCGGAGTATTCCAATGGAACAACCCAAACTCGTCAATAATGACACAGACAACGGAGTGGCCTCAAAGCGTCGCTGGACACACCCTCCGGAGCTGCGAATTGGCGGGACTTACACATACTCGGATGGAACCCCACCCACACATGCCGTACGTCATCTTCAGAGATATGGGCCCCCATTTCGACAGCTACGCAAACAGCGGGATACCGGGTATCATAGGCACAAATCTCGAACTGTACTGCTGTGAGAATGAACAAAGATGTCAACTTCTTTACCTTCTGCCACATCTCCAGCTAATAGATGTGGGTACGGACTTGGAACATAGATTGGAGGACCTTCATACGCTGACCAAAACCATATTGTCCAAAACAGGGAAATGGCCCCTTTCTCACCCCGACCACCCCACCACCCGCAGATCGACGACACTTACAGTAGACTCACTCCGACAGGAAAAACAACAATCGGGCTTTACCGCTGAATGCGTCATCTACATCTTGTGCAACACTGACTTAGCTTATCGGTTGACGGATCGAGGGTATAATGTTCCCGATCTCGACTATCTCGGATTTCCGTATGGCATGTCCCCGCTAGGACAACCAATGACTCTAAACGGATTTCTCGGAGATGTGTGGGAAAACCTTAATAGCTCAGAAGGATGGGGAAACTGGTTTGAAAGCATCACACGGGTATGCAAATCCTGGTATAAAGTGACACAGCGACGCAGGAGTAACCCCTCATTTATCGCGGTATGTGACTACCTCTGAATGGCACGAGGAGGGCTCACAAGTGAGACCAGGATCCTCAGGGAAATCAAAACTTCCCACAATACTTACACACAACTGCAGAGTATCTGTGTAGGCAAGGGAGCAATCAATACCAAAACCCAAGCACACAAGCTTATAAACACCCTATGCGATCTGACCCCGACTCTCAAGCAATTATTTATGCCAGGCACCGACACGGAAATTGGACTAAGGGCAGCAAAATCACTGGCGATACGAGGACTTGCCCTGCGGGACAGCATTGAGCTGGTCACCTGGCTACACGGCCTGCCTGTCACGGGCGCAAAGGGGTTCCTGAACTTGATGAGGGACTCCCCTCGAGCCACGGTACTCCACGTCCTGGAAGGATGCGAACAAATCGCGCTGCTTAACCTGGTTACGCAAGGATACCTCCCAGAAACACCACTTCGGGAATTAGGGGGGCACCCGGTTGGACATCAGCGGATTCCTTTCGTCTTGGTATTCAATCGAGACCTCTTCCCAAGGCTTACCTACATGCAGAACTTGATCACACATATTCAGAAAGGTTCGGCTTCCCTTCCGAGGACCACGTTAAATATTATCACCTACGACCCATTAAAGGACATTGGGAATGGGCGACTACCACGTCAGAGGCCGCACACCACCTACCCCGAATTTAGACCTACGGTTAAGAGGAGGATTTACGATGACCCATACGCGCACGTGCCAGGGGAACCACCGGATAAAGACCTGGGATACGCCGATCTACTGGAACTCTACGGATATGATGAAGAGAGGGGCCCATTGGAGCTGGTCTTGGTGAAGGGCACCATGATTGAGCTTCCATTTCAGAACGAATATGGAAAACACACATGGATAAAGGGCAGGGTGTCATCCACCACAGTAGGGTCTCTGAAATTCAAGTTTAGATTCCTGGGCGATTTGGACCATGAAAACTGGGCACAGACACGTAGCAGAGCTGATATGGAAATCACTTGGCGACTTCCCCCCGCCACGCGGAAAGGGCAACTGGGAGTATACGCGATTCTCGCATCGCAAGGATACACCCCATGGCACCACTCCTACCATGGCTCACACTGGCTCCGACTCCAACCTCGGGGGGCCTGGAAGTACAAGACACATAATGTACACGGCAGCCTGCAGGA
>Ga0209491_10010103_pt1 | contig 11430 bp, 8 predicted proteins | sample BON02_FD_187213 | JGI IMG/M metagenome (GOLD analysis project Ga0209491, IMG submission 187213) | Freshwater microbial communities from Lake Bonney liftoff mats and glacier meltwater in Antarctica - BON-02 (SPAdes) (version 2) | ecosystem: Environmental > Aquatic > Freshwater > Ice > Glacier...
AAGAGGAGCAAGAAACATTAAGATCGAAAGTTTTGTAGCAGATTGGAATTGGTCCGAAAATCGATCCTCACGCCGGTCGCAGGACTGATTTTCGAGACAAAAAAATCGACAGATTTTTCTGGAGAGATTTTTCTGGAGAGAAATTACTGCCCGAGAACATCACATGTGATGTTCTCGGGCAGAAATCCTTGAAAATTTTTAAGTCATCCAGTAAAGTCTTGATATGGATCGAGAGCTGTTGGCTGCCCAATCGGGAGGGAAATTACTGCCAGAACTGTGTTCTCTTCTTGAAAACCATTCAAACGAAGGAACACCCCCAGATTTCGACGCTTCTTTTTGGAAAAGAGGCCGTGAAAACGTTTTTCTACAAATGGAACAAAGTTGTACGGGCAGTAAATTTTTCAAGGATTATTGCCCGAGAACATCACATGTGATGTTCTCGGGCAGTAATTTCTCTCCAGAAAAATCTCTCCAGAAAATTCTCTCCAGAAAAATCTGTCGATTTTTTGTCTCGAAAATCAGTCCTGCGACCGGCGTCACGTTTCGAACATAAAACATGAAAATATTGCTCTTTGCAGGAGTTTTGGCACAGAACGATTTCAAAAAGGTTCTGAGAAATCGAAAATCGAGTTTCGAGTGGTGATGGCGGAATCGGCGCAGCGCCGAGGCCAGCGGCGGCGCATCGTTCGGCAGACACAAACACGCCCCAATCAGACCCCAGGTGAGAGTGTCTGTGTCTCACATGTGGATCCTTGCGCTGTTTGTGGGTTGCCAGTTCCTTCCAAAGCTCCCCACAATTTGCGTGCAACTGCAAAAGGCCGTGCTGATCATGCTACAGCGCGGGCGCACGGGGCGGCAGGCACCAGGGCACCCGTTAGACACCTCACATAGACCCTTGGCCAGGTGACCCGCGTTCCACCTGGTGCATTTGGCAGCGCGTAGGCGCGCCTGCCCATTTCATCCGTTTAAATCGATTTTTTCATTTGGGAAAAAATCGCAATCGATCTAATCGATTTTTTGCGTTTTTTTGCGATTTTTGGCGATTTATTGCGATTTATTGCGATTTTTTTCTTGGAAATCAAATTAGACACCGGGAAAAGACTGAAGAGGACTGTAAAAATCTACTCCCTTCATGGTTTCCCTTTTAGGTGCAATAAAAAGTTCAAAATTGACAGAGTGGAAAGTTATAAAATGACTCATCATTAACACTTGTATTGTGAATCAAGAGGAGCAGTATTTTTTTTCCACCAACGTGGTAGAGGCGGTGAGGGAGTTTTTTTTATTTGTATGTAATATTTCAGTGTGTACATCTTCACACACAACTAGACTCAGAGGACTAGTCCTCTTTGCGGGGAGACTCTGGGTGAGAGTCAATGACAACCACCGAGGAATCAACCTTGTGTCGTTTGGCGCCAGAAGTTGCACCAGAACCACGATTCTGTACTGAAAATTTTGGCGATTCTGTGTTGAAAAAGAAATTGCCAATTTAACTGGTCAATTTGTTCATGAGACGCAAATTGACATAGAGATAAAGCAACATCTGTACTGTGACATTCGGGAGTCTAGAGTGCATTTTGAGTGTGAATGACTCCCTCAGCCTTGCAAACTCGCTCGACAGACGCACTTTGCGGACCGGCGCAGATCTTTCAAATCGCTTTGCTTATGGGATTCTTTAACTTGCGTGATCTACTCTCTGTCTTACACATTCTCTGTTGTCTCTGGTGTACAGTGTCACTAGATTTCGCAATTGGCGTCTAGCACATGTTGCATCATGTCAGCCACATATAGGTGCATGACATCGTCTGTACACATCTGCCTTACTGTGGTCACAGGATTCCTGATCGTCATTTTTTATAGGAACCAGTTACAAAGATCATCAAATAAAGAGACGTTGTGTGCGAGAGAAGTTCACAGAATGGTCCTTGGAGGTTTCAATGTTCAAATTTTACATCAAATTTTTTTATGTACGTCGTACATGTTCTAGTGAAACGAAGCAAAACTTTTAAAAATCCTTTTTCCCTATTTTCAGTTTATACAAATTTCGACTCACTATGGTCGGTTTCGAACCAAAGACCTCACGATCCACTTTTGTCGACGTTAACGAATAGGCTATAACGACACTTTCCATATTTACGGGAAATTTGGAAACTATGTAAAAAAAATATTTTTCCCGAAACTTCAAAAATCCGAAGAAATTCTGGAAATCCGAAAAAAACTGAAATTCGCGTTTTCAGAATTTCGAAAAAATTGATTTGATAATTTTACCAAATCGATGTAATCAATCTAATCGCAAAAAATCGCTAAATCGATTAGATCGATTTATTGGTCAACGGATCAATACCTCTTGCTGAGGTTACTCCTTAATAAACACTCTAAAATCAACCAATTTGGTACCGACGGACGTCTTTTATCAACATGGCCATGGACTCTCCAAGCAAGCTTGTGTTACGCTGATGTCCTCCACAGCCGCGCAGAGCGAGAATCGTGAGACTACAGCACTGTATCACGACTACAGCCCAAAAGACAATGTACAGAGGTGGGTCACCGCAAATTTGAATGAAGATATTCCAAGGGAGAGACCAATGCACGTGGCCTCTTGCACCAGTTTCTTTGTCAGGGCGCTCTTAACCCTCAGGTTTCCGCGCAGAAGATCATTGACAGATTCGCTGCCAGTGACATCAGTTAGGAATCTCGGCTCGTTCAGGACATGTGCTGGCGACGGTGCAGTCGTGCAGTGCACATACTATAAGGACCAGGAGCTCTGAGGACTTCTGACCTTCACTGCACTTCACATTAATAGGTCGTACAGTGCATACAATAAGGACCAAGAGCTCTGAGGCTGACCTTAACTTCATTGAAATTAAAAAGTACTTAGAATTTCCGTTGCTACTGTGCGTGTTTCGTCTCACGTTTACATTCAAAAATGAATGCTGTTTCAAAGAATGAAGAACAGACTAAAGTGACTCCAGATTGTGTAAAATCAAACATTCAAGCTACTCAGTCTCCGAGCGGCAGTAACTCCTTTTCCAACTACACTATTGTCTAATTTCCAACTCTGAGAGTGAAAGCCGTTCCGATCGGGATTAAACAGAAAACAGAAACAGAGCTCACTTTCTAGTGTGTTTTCCCGGATTTTATTCATTCTGAACCATTTCAATCGAAACAGAAAGAGAAACAGATCTGTACCAGTCGCGTTTGAATCTGTTACCATTTGTGACATTGTAACCATTGTGACGTGACCAAAATGTGACCAAATCCAAAAAAATAGAAAAAACCAGAGCGTGTGACCGAGGTCACAAATTCAAAAATTGAGATATTTTGTGTTTGTCGCAAATGTCACACATTGTGTGTGACTGTTTCTGTTTGGAATCCGGATCGGAACGGCTCTGATAATAAAAACAATCATCATCATCAGATGTACCGCAACGTAGAAGAGAAAAAGGTGAGGATATGTATCTGGTATGCATGTAATACGTCACAGATGATTGTGATTACTTTTGTTAATATAAATAGTGGCTTAGTACCCTTGATTGAGGGTCTATGCGCTCAAATCTTATATTTTAATATTTGAGTTTATCTTTGGTTTGCGTTTACATCTTTTGCTTTTCTTGTTCGGAAGGAAAAATATGTCCAAAAAAAAAGCAGTTAGTCCAAGATCTCATCCCGCCTCCTAGCATATATATACACATATACCAATATATGTATAACGGAGTGAGGCAAGGGCAGTGATGCTGTGCGGGTCATGAGGATACAGAAGGTACACGGGGATACATGACAACATGGCTGTACAAAACTACCGTTTAATACTCGTCATAAATCTTTAGAAGGGGTTCTTTACCCGAGTCTCCTCCGAGGGTCCTCCGTGACCCCCCCTTCATACAAAGTCTCGTGACACTGTCTCACATTTACATTCGCACGTGGTGCCTCGCACCATTTCTCGCATAATTGTCACGCTCAGTCTAAAGCAGCATTCTCCACGGATCAAAAATCACTACGTGTTACAAATCAAGACACACACAAAACAAAATCAACACACACCCCCATCGCGTACGGAATAAAACGGGAACTCCCCCCTAATAAATTCATATCAGGATACAAATGAAAATACACACAAATTCACAATTTAGAGCATTGTGTACACATATGTTGAGGAATTTTTGCCCTCCAACTCCTTCGTGCAACTGCGCAATCTAAAGATTACTGTTGGTAACTGTACCTGTTATGTCAAGACGACTGTGAGCTAAATGCTCATCTTTAGTACTTGCCAGACAGGTGATGTTAGCCCCAAGACCAGTTCAGGACGACTACAAGCTAGTGTGTGTCTTTAGTACCTTCCTGACATCTGATTTGCTGCAGCTACAGCTCCCTGAAACTCGGCAGAGTTTCAGGGAATTCTGAACTGCTCGTCGGCCCGCTCCTCTCGTCCTTGACGCGCCAATCCTGGAATGATCATCAGACCCCAACCGATCGTTCTGGCATTCACAAGCCGACCACCATGACATCAGTCAGCCCAACTGCTGCGACTCAAGCTCCATGTCGTGGTGGTGCGCTTACTCGCCATTGTTGTCGTCCTCGTGACTCCAGCCGCTCTGAATGTCCAATCTCTGGCTGTAGGCGCTGTTCTTCAAAAGCGGCCTCTTCGTTCGGTGAAATTGCCATGCACTGCTGTTGTCACCATCTTGACTCCGGCCGCTCTGACTGTCCACTCTCTGGCTTTATGCGCTGCTCTTGAACGCCCTCCTGGACCAGCCTTCAGTGCGGCTGGCAGGCAGCCACCGCGTCGACCGTGTGTGTCACCCTCTTTCTGTTGTACTATGCGTGCAGGCTGTTGGTGAAGGGTCTCGGCCACTCCGGCCGTTCGCCCGCTTTCTCCAATGTGCAGGCTTGTGTGACTCTGATGGCTGCTGAGGACTGTCCAGGCTAGGTCGAGACGACTACGCGCTAATGCTCGACTTCAGTACTCCACCCGACACCTTTTGTTCACTCGCAACTCGTTCACGTCGACCACGCAGCTCGCTTGCTTGTTTTCTGTACTCTCCCAAATTACGAACGCTGCCACTGCGCTTTACCACCATGAGGCCAATCTACCAAATCTGAAGGAAACAGGTAAGGGCAGTGGTGCTGTGCGGGTATCGGCATCCAGAAGGTACACGGAGATAAACGACAACATGGCTGTACAAAACTACCGTTTAATACTCGTCATAAATCTTTAGAAGGGGTTCTCTTACCCGAGTCTCCTCCAAGGCACCCCCCTTCATACAGTGTCTCGTGACAATATGTATGCCGAGATTTAGTTCATCTAGATTCTTCGGGCCCTCCAGGCGTCTCATCCCGACTCCTGGGCTCACATCTGAGTGCCCCATTTGTGCAGTGTGTGTATATGTGTGCGTATACACACATATACACCCACATACACTCCCACCCGCGTTAAAAATAGAGAAGATACAGACAACACCCCTATCTTTCCCTCTGTCAAAAATAAACCACCCTGCCAAGCAACAAGTGCTTTCATAGACTAGCTGAAGCCCCCCATCCTGGTTCTTCCAACACTAAATGACCAAACTGCACATACATGAGCGCATATGCACATCATGTAGCGAGCGTGTAAGCAAATGTGTGCGCTGATGTTCACAACACCTGTCTAACGTACACAACTGCACATGCATGGTGCTCACAACACCTCTTGAAATGCACACCACACTCTCCACAAAAAATGCATATGCACTCGTGCATGCGCGCATATTTAACGGTGCAGAAGTTTCTTTGTCATGGAAGCTATTGCGAACTTATCTTGAGTCTTGCGCGAGCACCGTGCCTGCTGTCGTTTGCCGCCCGCTCTTGCTGCCCCTTCTGATGTAAAGACCAAACACATCGCCCGACGCTGTTCGCTCAAGACATCCGTCCATATCCACGCTAGCTCATGATGCGGTCGCCTCTGCGGTGTCGCACAAGCATCATTCGATCATCTGCGTTGGTGCAGGCCTCATCCAGTTTGTCTATGGGTTGCACTCGCACTTGGCCACGGAGCTCATCCATCATAGAAATCTATTTTCGAGTTTTTCTGTGCATATACATCAAATACAAATGATATTGCCACAGCAAATGCGTCACATCACGTAGGAATGGGTCACGGAGCATACGCACTGAGTATGAATGAGTCACGGAGCATATTACAACATATCCCAACTCCAGTGACAATTTCCAAAGCTCTTTCCAAAGCTCGAAGCTCAGGCTCGTGTCTCTTTTCACTCAAACGTGGCAAAAGAGACCTACAAGCTTGAGCTTTGAGCTATGGAAAAGAGTCTTGGAAAGTATTACCACTGGCAGTAAGGCACTCTACCAGTGGTTACAGGGTCTTTCTTTCTAGTCGAAAGAAAAAAAATTGAGGACTGTGGAATACACTCGAATTCCGAAACTTCCAGAAATTTTTGTAGATGTAACCCTGGCTATTCGTCTAATCCTCCCGGATCTGGTGCCACTATTCCTGTGTGTGTGGAATGTGCTGCGAACACATACAAAGTTGGCAGCAATCAGAATCCATGTCTTGCATGTGGCACCTTCATGCAGTCACAGTCAGCATCTGCTCTACAGAGCCAGTGTCTGTGCAATCAGGGCTACCATTTCACGAGCTCCTTCGCCTCCTGCGTCGCATGCGGGGCGGGCACCTACAAGGACAGCGTGCAGAACAACGGGCCGAGCGACTGCACCTCCTGTCCTGATGACTCTTTTTCTCCAAGTATCAGCACGCACCTGAGCAACTGCACGTGCAACGCCGGCTTCACACGAAGCCAGGGCACCGCAGCGTGCGACGCCTGCGGGAAAGGGACCTTCAAGGCAGACCAGGGAGACAGTCCCTGTCAGGACTGCGGGGTGGGCACGTACGATCCAAACCTCAACGCGACCAAGTGCTTCGACTGCTATGACAACTCGGCCTCGCCGGCGGGCAGCGACGCGTAGGAGGACTGTGTGTGTGATCCGGGCCACGTGTTATTTGACGACAACTGCCGGGGATGTGTGGTGGGCAAGTTCAACAACAGCGCGACGGAGCAGTGCTCCAACTGTGTGGGGTGCACGTACACGGACCAGCCCGCGCTCAGCGTGTGTGCTGGCTGTGGGTCGCACTCGGCCTCGCACAACACGCCGCACGTGGCCTGCCAGTGCAACAGGGGCTTCTTCCTCGAAGAGGGGGAGTGTGCTGGTTGCGCCAATAACTTCTACAAGGACGCCACTGGCAACCAGGCCTGCACCCCGTGCCAGTCAGACTCGCAGTCTGCCAGCGCGGTCACATCGCAGAGTGACTGTGTGTGTCACCAGGAGGGCGAGAGCACTGCGCCACGGGCAAATTCGCAGACACCCTGGACGCGGCTGCGTGTCAGAGGTGTGATTCCGGCAAATTTATCAACACGGTGGCGCAGTCTGAGTGTTCATCATGCTTGGACAACTTGGGGCACGACAAGACGTACACGGGCTGCTGGTGCAACAGTGGCTACACTCCAGGGGACTGCGATTCGTGCGGGCCGTGCAGTAGCAACACAATCAAGGACGAGCAGAGCAATGCTCTCTGCAGCATCTGCCGGGCAAATTCTGAATCCATGCCCTGAGCGGTGAATGCCAACGTCTGCGAGAGCGTCGCTGGCCGCTTCTTGGAGGGGGGCGTGTGCGAGCCGTGTGCTGCCAGCTCCTTCAAGGAAGACGTCAGCAACACGAGGTGCACGCAGTGCGAGACCTCCTTCACCACGAGGGACCCCGGCAGCACGGCAGAGGCCCTGTGCGTGTGCCCCCCGGGACGCTACAAAGACGTGCTGTTTGAGGCCTGCCCCGAAAATCACGTGAAGCCCTCGTTCTCCAACGAGGCATGTACCCCGTGCCACAGAAACAGCAAGCTGCCTGCGGGCGCTGCGGCTGACGCGCAAGCCCAGTGCGAGTGCGACCCGGGGTTCTACGAATCCACAACCCCTGGTGGCGAACTGGCCTGCGTCATCTGCCTTGCCAGGACGTTCTCGGCGGCCCCCGGCAGCGCCGAGTGCTCGCCGTGCGAGCCCAACACGTTTTCTGGCGCAGGCAGCCCCGGGTGCCAGGAGTGTGGCGCGTTCTCGTCAACGCACTGGGAGTCAGGCAGGGATCTCTGTCAGTGTGTGGTCGGGTAGGCGCGCGTGAACGGCCCCGAGTGCGAAGTGTGTGCGACTGGAAAGTTCAAGGATGACTACACCAATGTGCATTGCTTGCCGGGCCAGGCGTGCGGCAGCGGCGAGCAGGTGATGCACGCCTGCTGGTCGGGGCATGATATCGTGTGGAGCCCGTGCATGGCCTTTAGCTCCACGCTCGGGCTCGAGCGGACAGAGGAGGGCCTCTGCAACTGCAACGTCTGGTTCGAGCTGGTTGGGGGGGCGTGTGCGCAGTGTGCCAATGGCACGTTCAAGGGCAACACCAACAACTTGCTGCCGTGCGAGCCCTGCGCGTCCTTCACGTTTGCCCCGTCACAGGGGGCCTCGGCGTGTGGCCCCTGCCAACCTGATTGTGCAGGCGAAGCTGTGCTGAGCTACGTCAGCGGCGAGTGTCCCGTCACCGCAGACATTGCGTGCCTGGGGTGCTCAGTGTGCGGGCTGGGCAGCTTCAACAACTCGATCTGTGGCCTGGGACACGCCAACAACCGCCAGGACTCAGTGTGCACGTCGTGCGATCCCGGGACCTACTGCCTGAGCAACGGGGAGCGCGTGCCGTGCACCAGCAACTCGAGCAGTCTCGAGGGGAGCGTGGGGGTGATGGCCTGTGTGTGCCTCCTGGGCTTCTTCAAGGTCGATGGCGCATGCGTGCTCTGCCCCCTGAACGACTACTGCTACGACAACATGCAGCATGACTGTCCCCTGCACTCACACACGCTGCAGAAGGGGTCCGTCTCCGTTGCCGACTGCATCTGCCACGACGGATACTACCGAAATAACCGCAAGAATTGAGGGGCTAAATACTCAATGCGGACGGGCTCGGGATAGCCGTGACAGGGTTGGGGCTACTGACCGTTTTTTTACCCCGAGCATCAATAACGGCTGGATACATACACATTGTAAATAGGTATCAAATTTGTCCTTTGGACTGTCGCACAGTGTGGACAATTGGGTTTTTGTTTTTGTTGATTACAACAACCACAACGCTAACACTCCAAGTACTGCAGGAAAGCATACAAACTGTGATTGGTAATAAGGTAGCACGGAAACGCCCGACAGATATGAACAGTCTCCCCTACTCAATTGCCCATCATCAGGTGTGATAGCCCCACTTTCTTTTCCTCTTTCTACACTGACATATTTGTGACTAGAAAAAATGGGCTGAAAGGCAGCGGGCTTCGTGGTTGAGAAGGGGTCCGAGTACATGTTGGAACACACTGGGCCGAGGGAGTTGGACGGGAGTACCCACGGGCTTACTTCGCCTCCCGTCCTGGGCTCGAAGTAAACCCCCTGGGAGTATATCCTTTTGTTCGTTTGTTTGTTTGTTGGTATGAAGCCCGAAAATCTTTACTTCACCTCCCGCCCTGGGCTCGAAGTAAACCCCCTGGGAGTCTGTCCACTCGGGTAGTGTAGCTCTTCCTGTGGTCCTACCAAAGGTACACCACCACCTAGAATCACTCTACGTACCATCTCGGGTTGGCTCGCATCCCTGGACTTACGCAAGCCCAATACAGACGTATTCTTAGGCTCCAATTCGCTCCCAAAATCCACCACGTCTGCAGCTGATCCCCCTATACACAACACTCAAGGCAGTCTCGTGCCTTAAATACCAACACCCAAGGGAGTCAGGGTGAGAGAAAGGGGGATTAATCCCCCTTTTTTTGTTACAACACAGCTAGCGCGCCAATTACAGCTGGAATTTCCGGTTCCTCAGATTTCGGCTAGGAACGACACTGAGAAGAGGGAAAATGGAATTGGCAACATGACTTGATGAATCGTGTGCTGGCCAAAAAAGATGGGCCATTTGGGAAGAAAATCGCACGGACATCGAGAAATATCTGTTGCGTGCGCGATGGGGGTGTGGGAGCATAAAGACAGTTGACTTGAGACTCAAACGGGCTCAGTCAAATACAAATGCTCAAAGAATGCTTTCGCTGTCACATCTATTGCGCTCAGCTTGGTACCCCTTGGTACCAAATCGTTGGAGCTTCCCGCACAGTCTCCAATAGGGAGTCAGGTACTCTCCCTGAGAACGAACTCGGTCTGCACTGACTCTGCAGGATGAAATTGGCGGCAAACACTTTTGGAATGCAGTGAATTTTAGGACGTTCTCGAAAGTGATGGATGGTTTGGCGCACCTGCTTCTTGGTGTGGCTGTTGGCTTTTTGTTCATCCTCAATTTCGTGCTCTTCTTGCTGAGGTTAATCCTTAATAAACATTCTTACACACGCTCTTCGTCTTGTTCGCAGCACAGGTGGGGCATCTTAATGACGCGCCCACCGGTGTCGAATCATCACGCCGTTCGTCTGCCAAGCCACAAAAAGTGACATCTGCCACCGCTGGCGATGAGCACGGCAGTGGGACGGGTGGGATTGTCTCTGGAGGTAATTCAGTTGCAGGATCGTCTGCGGAAGCAAGGTGCGCTCCTAAAGACGCTCGAGCTCCAGACGATCATGTTGTCAACAGGTGCAGGGGGAGGGGTGGGGGAAGGAGTGCTGCAGTCGGCAGCGGGGGGAATGGCTTCATATGGAGGGGAATTGGGCGGTGGCACAAAGGAAAAGATGGGCCAAAAACGGCACAAGAAGAGAAAAAGCAAGCCGGGGGAGTTTGCTTCCGAGGTCACTGATTCTCAGCTGCCTTTGCATGCAACTGTTGAAGCCGGAGGGAGGATGTTAGGGGCGGTCAATGAGCAGGAGCAAGGAGCCTTTCAGTCGGGCAGTGACAAACAAGATAGTACCAGGGCTACCACTGGTACTGGCGGCCGTGATAGAGTCGGATATAAATCAGCCAAGTCAATGCTGATGGACCAACAACAGCGTTTATGGGCAGCGGCAAAACATATTATTGTAGATGACAGCGTGCCAGGGCTTGGGGGCGAGGTAGTGGAAAGAGCAGCATCAGCAGGGGCGACAGCAGACGAACCTCTGAGAGTGCAGACAAGGGCACGTGCTGCGGGGGGAGGGGAAGGAAGAGGAAGAAAGAGGGGAGAGGAAGAAGAAGATGACAAGGCAACAGCGACAATACTCGCTCACTCTTCCATTGATACTCTTCCTGACGCTATAGATGCAGTTGCAGTTTTGGGGGGGAAGCAAAAGGGAAGGTGGTTTGCACAGGATTTGGCCTCTGCACCTGGTGTAGGGAATCTGGGCAACAGTGGTACTTGGAGTGTGCGTGGGGAGGATGCTGCAATCCAAAAGATAAAACCAGGGAGTGTGGGTGGCAACGATGGGGGGGTTGGGGCCGGGGTGAAAAGGGAGTATACTGCAGG
>Ga0209491_10010104_pt1:2500-11429 | contig 11429 bp, 8 predicted proteins | sample BON02_FD_187213 | JGI IMG/M metagenome (GOLD analysis project Ga0209491, IMG submission 187213) | Freshwater microbial communities from Lake Bonney liftoff mats and glacier meltwater in Antarctica - BON-02 (SPAdes) (version 2) | ecosystem: Environmental > Aquatic > Freshwater > Ice >...
CCTCCGCGTCCTCGAGTAGCTCCTCCCAGTTGGCGCCGTACTTGCGCTCGAGCAGCGTCGGCAGGAATTCGACCACGCTCTGCGCTACGCTCTCGTCCGCCTCCTCCTCCAACGTCCCCCTGGGCTCCACCCACTCGCCCGAGCCCTGCAACTCCTCCATATCCTGCTCCCCCTCATCGACTGCGAGTTCCTTCGCGGCCGCAGGTTCGGTGGCGGCGGCCGTCTGCTCCTCCTTTTCCTCGACCGTTGCCGGAGCAGCAGTTTCGGCGGCGAGAGCCTCCACCGCAGCGGCTAGAGCCCCCTCCTCCGTGGCCAGGGACCCCTCGGCGGCGTCCGCCGCAATCTCAGGGTAGCCGGCCCACGGGTCTCTCTCGTCGTCGGCGAAGCGCAGCGCCACCTCCCAGGTCGCCGACTCCCAGTCCGAATCGTCCTCGGGATCCGTCGGGCCGGCCTTGGCAAAGGCAGCCACGGCGCGCGGCGCTGGTCGGCGCGTCAGCGCGAGCCGCCCCACTCCCGCCGGCCGAAGCCCCGCCGACCAGCCCGCGGCGACTCCGAAACTCAACAGCAACGTTGTACCTAGCATTTTTGCGGGTGTCCGTCGGTCGCCAAAAATAGATCGGACCAAATTAGATCATCTGGTAGTTTAAAAAAAACGGTACCACACGTGTGCGGGGCGTGGGTGTATGTGGAGGATGCTGACGCACATACTCATATGGATGATCTCCTCTCCCCTCTTGCTCCCACCTCCCCCATCCGCCCCTCCTTCCCCCCGCGACCTCTGAAAATGTGCCCCCCCCCCCCCCCCCCCCCCTCCCCTCGACGGTATCGAAAAGCGACGAGCTCGCGGGAGCATTTTCAGCGACGTTCGTAAGCTTCCATGCGCTCGGTCTTGGCTTTCGTGTGCCTCGCGCAGGCCGCTGAGGGCCTGCTCAGCGCGCCGATGCGGCTCGCGCCGGCGGCGAGCACGCGCTCTGCGGTCTCGATGAAGGTCTTCGACTGGAAGACTCGCGGCGGTGAGGCGCCGACTCTGGAGGGGCTTGACCTCGCGACCCTGACCAAGCCGCCGGGCTCGGCGCACAGGGCCATGCGCAAGGGCCGCGGCATCTCGGCCGGCAAGGGCATTACGTGCGGTTTCGGCAACCGCGGCCAGAAGTCGCGCAGCGGCGCCTCTGTCCGCCCGGGCTTCGAGGGTGGCCAGATTCCGCTGTACCGCCGCATCCCGAAGTTCGTCGGCCGGCCCACCGGCCCGGGCCACTCGAAGACCCTGTACGAGATCATCAAGATCTCCGCGCTCAACACCGTGGCGGAGGGCTCCGAGGTGGACTACGCCGCGCTCCTCGACATGCGCGCCGTCTCCAAGGCGAGCACTAAGCTGAACAAGGTTGTGGGCGGCGCCGAGAAGCTCGCGGTCAAGGGCCTCACCGTCAAGGCGCACGCCTTCACCGCCTCGGCGCGCGCGGAGATCGAGGCCCTTGGCGGCTCGTGCATCACCCTCTCGCCTACCACCAACGTGCCGATGAGCGAGTACGTGGCGCCCCTGCTGAGCAAGAAGGGCAAGATGATGGCCAAGCCCAAGGTTGAGGCGGCGGCCCCTTGAGGCTTAGGCCGCCGTCAGTGCGGAGCTAAGAGGGTTGCGTTGCCGTGGCGCGGGCGGCGGCGGGCGGCCAGCGGTGCGTCGACGCGCAGGCTGCTTTGGAGAGTGTATAACAACTGTGGTGCGGATGGCGGCCTGCGGTCTCTGCAATGCGCCTGGGCAAGACATCCATTCTCGCTTCTTCCGCTGCCACCCCAGGGAAGAGAGTAGGACTGTCTGGTCGCCGCCTTGCGCCGAGCGAGCCTTTCTTTAATAGCTAGTACGCGGCCCGCCCCAAACCGTCCTGCGGCGAGCGGCGAGGCCTGCTGGGTGTGTCGAAGACACAGGGGGCGTGTGTGTGGGGCGCCCGTGAGTGTGCTGTGAGTGTATGTGTGTCTCGCGAGAAAGCTGGGAGGCACGCGACCAAACCTTTCATTCAGGATTAAAATTCAATCATTATATATATTCTGTTGTTTTATGTGTATAATATCTTTATGACAACACTACACACTACAACTGCTACAACTACAACTATACCTATACTTATACTATAACCTATACACCTACACCTACACCTACAAATTGTTACAAACTCAAATCTTATATCTATGACTATGACTCTATGACTATGAGTCCTAAGGTCCTATGACTATGACTATGAACTATGAACAACTACAACTGACAACTGACAACACTGAAACTGAATCTAGAAACTGAATAAACTAACCCAATAACGACCCCATTCCCATTCCCTTGTTTTTTCAAACTACAAACGTAAGCAAACACAAACACACCACACAGTCACACACCACACTGTCGTCGTCGTATCACCCATCATATCACACGCGCGCGCACACACACACACACACCCTACCGCACAAATCACAAGTACAAGTACAAGTACAAGCACAAGCACAATAAAATATTTCTAAAAGAAACACAGTAAAAAAATCCCAAAACCAAAACCCACAAACCCCCGCCAAAACACACCCACAACAACCTACACCTACACCTACAACACCACAACACCTTGCTGCCCTTGCCGTTGCACACCTACACCTGCACGTACCTGCTACAATTAATCTACTGCCAAAAAATTACTCCTAACACGATAAATACAATATTATAATGAATATGATATATTATATATTATAATTATATATATATTATCCTGGTGGCACCCTGCTTCAAAAAATCTTTAAGATTAGAAGCTGGGTACCCAGCCCTCAGATGCCATATTTTAAAACAAAACACAGGTCACACGCACAACACACACAACACAGGAACCACCACACCACCGAACACACGAACGAAACACACAACCAAACCACTTAGCAGCGATCGGCGGTTGCGCGACCACGGTGCGTGCCACCTCCCACGCCAGGGTGGGTGGCCGCGCCGAAGTCAGCATGAGAAGCAGGGTCGAAGTCCGACGCGCCCTGGCGCGCGCTAGGGTCCGGCGCGCCCCGGCCGGCCCATCGCGCCCTTGCCAGCTTGAGGCGAGCCGAGGCCATGCGGGCGATGTCGCCCCAGCGGCGGCAGTATGTGGCGACGTATCCGGAGACAGCTGCCTGAGGCGACTTGGCTCCTGCCTGCCGCCAATGCTTGAATGCCGCCGCGTTGGCAGTCTCCTTGAGCAGTGTGTGCACGGCCTTGGACACCCCCCTGAACTGCCCAAAGACCAGCCCCACCACACGCGGGTGCTCGTTGAGACGCCGAGTGAGGGGACGGGCGGACGGGTCCACAATGTGCGGAGAGAAGTTGGCGTCGAGCTTGGCAATCGCCGTAGCGTACTCCTCGTGCACTAGCTCAGCCCGGTGCTCGACTGGCGAGGCGCGGTCGGCGTGTGCGCCCATGACCCGCGCCTGCGTGTAGTATCTGTCGGTGTAGCGGAGGGTCTTGACATCGTGGAGGAGACACCTCCTCCTCAGCGACTTGAAAAAATACCGCCGGGGTTAGGGTACAATTCAGCCAGTTTTCATCCAAAAAGCCCCAGACTTGAGCCGAGAGGTATCGCCAAAAACTTCGGGGTACACCTATGCTGTTTTTTTTGCCTTCGGCCCCCGACAAATTGTAAAGGCGAACTGGCCACACTGACGGTACTTATGACCGCTGTGCCAGTTCGCCAATAAGCTACCGTCAGTGTGGCCAGTTCGCCTCTACTAAACAGCGACTCCCTGGGATCGAATCCGGGTCGTGTCAATATTGACCGACAATACCGGAGGAGGTCCACAGGCGAGGCCGCAAGTGGTGAACAACCGAAAGGGGCGAACAGTGAACAATCGAAAGGGAACATGCAGCGGTCAGCCCACCACTGCATGGAAGTAACTGGAAGTAACCGCGGCCAGCGAGACGAGCGCCTTCTTCAGGGAGTCGCTGTTTTGTATTGGCGAACTGGCACAGCGGTCATAAGTACCGTCAGTGTGGCCAGAGGGGAATTTCCTTCATGTTTGCGATTTTCGGACCCCCCCCCTCCGGCGCCCAGTCGGTACGGCCCGGCCGGCGGGCGCGCCGGGCGGCCCTGGGGCAGGGGCCCAGCCTCCGCGGGGCCCGACGGCGAGGGCGGCGCTCCGGGCACCGTCGCCGGCTCGGTCGTACGCCACAGGTGGCCCCTGGGCGGGCGACTCGGCCCCGCTGCGGCCGGGCGCGGGCGCCCACGCCATCGCCAGTGCGAGCAGTGCGAAGCCGCACATTGGGTGGGCCAGGGTGGGGCCGTGGGGCGGGGGCGGCCGTGCTGTGCGCGCACATTTTATCAGACCGCCGGGCGCGCTGCCGCCGGCGGCGAAAAAAAGGCCCGGCCCCGGGTAGGCGGCCATGCACGCGCGCTGCAGCGGGTGTGACCAGCGCCAGGCGTTGGCCGCGGCCGTCCAGGCCCTGGAGTTTGTGGAGGTGTCGGCCGAGGCGACGCGCATCTTCCGCGGCGACGCGGGCCTCCACACCTGCGGCGGCCCGGACGCCGCGGCGGGCGGCAGCGCCCTGTTCGACGCGTGGCAGGACGCGCACGGGCTGCGGCCGTGCCACGTGGAGCTCGCCCCGGGGGCGCATGTCTATGCGATTGGCGACTTGCACGGCGACGTCGAGGCGGCGATGGCGTGCCTGGCCCTGTGTCCGTGCATCGTGGTCGAGGTGTTTGCCGAGGGGGCGTGGACCAGCGGCGCCGCCCCCGCCGCGCCCGGCGCCGCGGCGGCGCGGTGGCGCCTGCGGTGGGCCGCGGCGGACCCGAGCGCCGTGGTGCAGTGTGGCGACGTGCTGGATCGCCTGCGCAGCGGGCGGGGCAACCCGAGCGACGAGGAGGCCCATGGCGGTGCCGACGAGGATATGATCCTCTTTGCGTTCAACATCCTCCACACCCAGGCCAGGCTGGCCGGCGCCGGCGGCCACGTGATCCGGCTGCTGGGCAACCACGAGCTGATGAATGTGTCTTGCAGGGGGGTTAACCCGCCTGTTTAGCCTAATTCGACAATTTCTTACGCTTTTCCCCCGTCGGCGGTTGTCAACAAAACGGCGCCGTTTGAAAAAGGCCAGGAAGTATTGAAAATAGCAATTGGCAGGCCGTCGAAGAAACGCCCGTTTGGGCGGTTTCGGGTGAACCCACCGCTCTATTTTTTAACCTGTAACGGTTAAAACCAATCGATCGGGTTAAGGGTTAAATGCTATATGCTACAGAACATCCAAGCACGCCAGACTCGGGCTGGCAGATGTCTGGCCGCCGCGGGCGCGCCACAGCTGCACTCTCCAGCACCACCCCAGCAGACGAGCAGGCACGACGGCCGGCTGACGACGCCGGTGTTCGGGTTACGGGTCAAGAAAGGCGGATGTGTTCACATGAATGCGACATGACACAAAATTCTATTTTTAGGTGTTATTCTCAAAAGTCCCGGCGCCACCCCAGGTGAAGCCGGGCCTGCGCCGCCGCCGCGCCGCCGCGCCGCCGCGCCGCCGCGCCGCCGCGCCGCCGCGCCGCCGCGCCGCCGCGCCGCCGCACCGCGCCGCCGCGTTCCAGCCCGACCAGCCGTCGGCCTGTCCACCCCGCGCATGGTTGCGACGCCCCCCCCACCCTTCGCCCGCGCGCAGGCGCCAACCAACGCGAGCTCCATGGACGCACCGGGTGGTGGCGTTGCGCCGGCGGAGGGGGCGCCCCAGGACCAAACGGAGGCCGCACCGGCCACTGCCGAGCACGCAGTGGGGCGGCTGGGCACCCTCCGGCTGGACGAGCTGGGCTGCATATTCGCCCACCTGGCGCCGATCGCGCTGGGCCGCCTGATGTGCACCTGCAAGGCGCTGCAGCAGGCCCACTCGGGGGACGACTGGCTGTGGCTCAAGGCCAATGTGACAACCGATCGACGCCATTTGTGCGAGGACGCGGCCGCCGAGGGTCAGCTGCAGGGGCTGGGCTGGGCGCGCGCGATGGGCTGCCGCTGCGACGAAGACGCCTGCAGCGCCGCCGCCTACGCCGGGCAGCTCGAGGCTCTGCGGTGGCTCCGCGCGCAGCGGCCGCCCTGCCCCTTGCGCCGATTCATCTGCGCCGCCGCCGCCGGGGGGGGCCACCTCGCGGTGCTGGAGTGGCTCCGCGCGCAGGAGCCGACCTGCGAGTGGGACAGCTTCGCTTGCGACGCCGCCGCCAAGGGAGCCCACGTGGAGGCGCTGCAGTGGCTCCGCGCGCTGGACCCGCCCTGCGAATGGGACGAATTCACCTGCGCCGGCGCCGCCGGGGGAGGCCAGCTCGCGACGCTGCAGTGGCTCCGCCTGCAGCAGCCGCCCTGCGAGTGTGTGGGCTGGTGCCGGCCCACGGCGCTGCGCCGAGGCGGCGTGCCACGGCCGCGCGCCGGCTCCAGGGCGCAGCGACGCCGCCACTCCCACACGCGCCCCCGTCCGACGCCGACCCTCGCGTGGGCACGTGCGTAATCGTCGACTTTTTGAACCGAACGACATCCGTCGAGGTCAAGGACCTGTTTGAAGCCAGCGGGTTCAAGGTGATCCCCTTTTTCAACACGGAACAGGTGGCCGACGCGTGTGGCGACCTGGCGGTCACGTCGGCGCTCGCCCTCTGGGCCATGGGGGCCGAGTTTGCGTCCATCACCCTCTCGAAACTGCGCGAGGGCAACCGCGAAACACTCGTGAACCGTAACCGCCAGGCCGCTGGGCTGGATCTGCTGCCAATGTGGCTCGACGACGATCAACTCTTGAAGCTCGCGTCACACCTCGGTGACCCCATCCACGATCCCCACAGGGAGTGGCTGCACGGCCCACTTGCACTGGACGCGTTCAAACGCGTTGCAGTCGACCTCACCCGCCACGGGGCGACGGACGAGACGCACATCGTCATCGTCAACGAATCCACATATGACAGTGGCGCGGGGGGAACGCATTGGTTTACAGCTGCTTGGACCGCTGGGGGGCCCGTCGGCGAGGAATAGCCGTGGTCGACCGCCCCGTTGCGCCCGGCGCACGCCCACGCTCGACCCCCGCTCGGTATTTTGCACAGGTGAAGGAAATTCCCCTAGTTCGCCTTTACATGTAAATAAAGGCGAACTGGCCACACTGACGGTACTTATGACCGCTGTGCCAGTTCGCCAATAAGCGCTTATTGGCGAACTGGCACAGCGGTCATAAGTACCGTCAGTGTGGCCAGTTCGCCTCTACAAAACAGCGACTTCCTTGAAGAAGGCGCTCGTCTCGCCGGCCGCGGTTTTCACCACTTGCGGCCTCGCCTGTGGATCGCCTACGGTATCGCCGGTCGGAATGTGACACGACCCGGATTCGATCCCAGGGAGTCGCTGTTTTGTAGAGGCGAACTGGCCACACCGACGGTACTTATGACCGCTGTGCCAGTTCGTCAATAAGCGCTTATTGGCGAACTGGCACAGCGGTCATAAGTACCGTCAGTGTGGCCAGTTCGCCTTTACACAAATCGACCAACCAACCCTTTCTATAAGTAAACCGCTGTGTAGGTCGGCTGTATGTGTGGGTTGCGCATCTATAAATAGACATATGACTTATATATAGACTAATATAGTATATAGTATATATAGTATAGCTCGTATATACGCTATATACTTCTTCTTCTTCATAACTTCATTCATATATATAATATGTACTTGGATGTTCCATACCCATACCCATACCCGGGTATGTACCCGGGTATGAGGGCATGTACCCTGTACCCTCCGCGAAGGGGTATGCTCTTCATACCCTGGGCCCAGGGTATGGTGAAATGTACACTCATAAAACGCTAAATAAAACAAAACCATAAATAGCCTCACGTGTGGAGGGTATGCGTAACACCATACCCGGGTTAACCCTCATGTTCATGTTCACACGCGGGGAGCATGCAGTAGTTCCCTGTGAGCCAACGACGACATCCCCTCTTACTGTGAGACACAAGATCCATATGTGCTGCGCGCCCGCGCCCTGTCAACACTGCTCACGCACTGCTGGTACTACGCAAAATGCTGTCGGAGCAGTGTTAGCAGTGCAAAAAACGGTCAAAAATGTCCGCCTGCGGCACGCTCTCCTCCAACCGACCAACCGAGCATAGGTGTAGGCCCAGGCGAGTCGCGATACCCCTCGCTTGAGCTCGGAGTCGTCGTACTGGATGCCTGACTTTGGAGTCGGTGGCCGCGGCGGCCTCGGCCTCGGCGGCGTCTGCGGCCTCGGCGGCAAGGAGATCCAGCTGCGCGACCCGGTCCTCACGGGAGCGTCGCACCGCTGCTCCCGCGCTGGCCCCAGCACCAGTAGCCCTACCTGAAACTGCCCACTGCCCCGCCTCAGGAGACCAGCCCGCCGGTCTCAGCGCGCCGGCCGTGGCTGCTGCGTCCGGCCGCGCGCACGGCCCGCGGAAGCCGCAGCCTACCGCCAAGGTGCCTCGGGTGAACCCTGTCCACGCCAACGCCCAGGCGGCTGCGCTGACGGTGTCGCAGGTGGGCGCCACTGCGCCGACAACCAACGCAGACGGGCGGCGCGGGCGCACTCCCTTGGAGCTGGGCCTGGAGCAAATGCGGCCTCAGTGTACATCATGAAATATATGGGAAAAGATTCAACGGAGATCACGATGGAGATCACGTTTGCCGCCCTGCGGGCAGCTCATGCGGGTTAACCCACTCGGCGATGGAGCTCGAGGCTTCGCAGGCAGCGTCACTGGTGTAGCACAGCGTGGGACTTCTTCTCACGGTAGACTATGGGGCCAGGGCCAGGGCTGGTGGCACGTGTCTCGTGGCAGTATTGCATACGGCTAGCGTCATCTGGTGGTGGCTAGCCGCACCCGTCGAACACCCCCAACACCCGATCATGCTAGCCGCATGCAATACTGCCACAAGACACGTGCCACCAGCCCTGGCCCTGGCCCCATAGTATATA
>Ga0209491_10010109_pt1 | contig 11418 bp, 9 predicted proteins | sample BON02_FD_187213 | JGI IMG/M metagenome (GOLD analysis project Ga0209491, IMG submission 187213) | Freshwater microbial communities from Lake Bonney liftoff mats and glacier meltwater in Antarctica - BON-02 (SPAdes) (version 2) | ecosystem: Environmental > Aquatic > Freshwater > Ice > Glacier...
CTGCATGCTCACAGCTACCTGCACCATGCGCCGTCAAGACCTCACACCCGGCCTCGCACCCTCGCAACACCCTTGAATTCAACCACACTTCACTCCCATGTGTTCCCCACCCACACCCCTGTACCCCATAGCCATCTCTATTTTGGCTATAAACTGTCTGTCTGGCACGTGCTGCCAGGCCTCGTCTCCGAGCCGCTAAGGACAGAGCTAACCTCCCCGCAAACACCCATCCCCCACACGTCTTGACAAAGTATACAAAAGAACCTTGGTTGTACCCCCCTCTTCCCCTCACCAAAGAGCGTTTGTTTGTGGGGCGTGGATAGCCACCGCACAGGTTTGCGTCTCGTTGGTGTCCCTTTTTGATCCACTCTTCAAACGGTCTAGATTACATTGTTTCGATATATGTTTGATGTGATACTCTCGACACATCAAAATATGATGACAACATCTGGTACCCACTTACAGGGTCTACACAGTACCCAGGTACGCCACCATACCCAAATTGATATGTTACGTGTCGTGTCTATTTTGTTAAACATATGATGATCAGCACTCAGGTACGCCACCATACCCATTTTGATCTGACAACATGACATGTCTGTTTTGTTAAACATATGATGATAATGTATCAGTACTTCCCCCGATTCTGGTACGACCCCTACCCATTGTATGCGCGTGGTCTATGTCTCTGTCTTTTTTTTCAGTGCGCTGGTCTGTGATCTGCTGCCAAGACGGTTGTTTGATGGCTTTTGGTAAAGGTGCATTCCCCGAAAAGTATCGCAGTCACAATTTTGACGATCAATGTTTGGGAGGACACTAGGCCTATCTGATGTCTTTCCTACCCTAGTGGGGCGGTACCATTGATCCCTGGGAACTACGATTCTTGGTAGTTAGGGAGATTAAATGTGAGAATTGGTTAGCCCGAGGATACATGCCAGCCCACCAACATTGTGATCTGTTTTACCCACTAGGTTGGGGATGTGATTGGGTCTACCATAAACTAGGTGATCTCCTATCCTCCGGTCCGGGACAGGTTCTTGGGTCCTAAGTGGCTAATCTGGTGTTCGCCATCCGCTTAGTCCAGTGATTAGGTTGGGTCTTCGAAACCCAAGAAAGAAAGAAAGAAAGAAAGTCTTCAAACAAGTGGTTAATCTGGTGTTCGCCATCCGCTTAGTCCAGTGATTAGGTTGGGTCTTCGAAACGCAAGAAAGAAAGAAAAAAAGCCCTCGTGCCTGTTTCTATGAGAATGTGTCGTGTATGTATGTTTTCTTCTCTACCTGTTGTTCTACCAGTGTTGCGCGCGTTACGTATTTTGTGTTCTGTTCCATATTCATAACACCTTTTTCCTCAAATTTGATAGAAACCTATGTCACTGTGCCTTTTGATGTACGCACAATCCTGCCCACGTGTCTATCCACCTTTTCCATCCGCATTTTCGTTTCTCAAATCCCTGCATATGTATATGTCAACATGTATACGCATTTCCCTCCTCTTCCATATTTATACACACTAATCGCTATATTCATATATATGGTTTGTGTTCTTTTCTATACTTCTACCCATAATTTGTTTTCTTCCTCCTGATTCAACCAATTTAATAGACACCTATGTCATGGTGCCCATTGATGTACGCACAACCCTGTTCATGTATTTATCCTCTTCTTCCATCTGTATCTTCATATCTCTAATATATGAACAAACAAATAAATAAATACGATTATCCCAAAAAAAAGAAAAGAAAAAAAATATTCTTGCAGTGACACTGCACATACAGTATGAATGTTAAATGAACAAACAAATTCAATACATATGATCCATGACAAGATATTTGAGAAACATAAATTCATAAACAAATATATGTACAAACGAATAAATAAATACGATTATTTGTCCAGAATTAATTCGTGCACACACTGACACATTAATCCACCTAAATTACTATTGTGTTTATGTGTTGTTTTCTATTCTTCGTTTGTGTATACCTGCGTTTGCGTATTTCTTCACATCCAAAGTCCATTGCGGGAGTACTGTTCGATTTGGTCAGTACTTCCGTGCTACCTTATTGCTGCGCACCACTTGTATGCGTCTCTGCTGTAATGGAGTTGCTAGCTGTGTGACTGCATAACAAACCAAAAACCAAAAACCAAACGAAACCCAAGAAAGAAAGAAAGAAAGAAAGAGAGGAAACAACGGCCAACCAACCAACCAACCACGGGCTACCTTATTACTGCACACCACCTGTGTGTATTCCTGCTGTACTTTGGCGCGGTAGCTGTGTGGCGGCTTTCAAGAAAAAAAAACATTGAAGTGTCTGAGGTCCATTGCGGGAGGGCTGTTCGATTCGGTCGGGCGCTTCCGGGCTACCTTATTACTGCGCACTATTTGTATGCGTCTCTGAGGTAATTAAATTGCTAGTTGTGTGGTGACACAACCAACCAAGAACCAAAAACCGAGGAAACCGTGATGATTCCTAATATCAGTTTAATAAAACAAACACACCAACATTGTGGACTGTTTTACCCACTTGTCTGGGGACTCACCTAGGGTCTACTCTAAAAAGAGGAAGGCCCCTTGTCCTCCGGTCCGGGACAGTTCCTTGGGTCCCAAGTGCTTAATCAGGTGTTCACAATCCACCTAGTCCAGTGATTGGCTTGGGTCTTCCAAACCAAAGAAAGAAAGAAAGAAAGAAAACAAAGAAACACACACACACTTGCGTCACAAAGGATTCAAAGGCAGAAAGAAAGTCACAACTCAGATGTCTGGCACTGGCACTTGTTTTTTGTGTGTCTTGGTATTTTGACCACCAACTTTTACAGTGCAGCTATTGCTCGATTCACTAATTTTGCTCAAAAAATTTTCATTGTTTTTGGCAAGGGTTACCGTTAAATTTTGTACAGACATACGTCGGTTGGTTGGTTGGGATTTGGGCAGAGGGATGACTTGACTGATGAAAAAAAATTTACTGCAGACCCCTTTCCTTGTACAAATTTTAGTCAAATTTGGCGGGATTCTTTTTTTTGGGAAAATAAAAGGAATATGAGGAGGATTAGGTGATGACAGTCACAGGTTTAATAAAACAAAGCAACACACACACACAATCAAAAGTGGTATTGACATACATCTCTGAAAGTGGTACCAAATCACAACCAGCCAACCAACCAACCTAAACAATACAAAATCGCAACGTATGGGATTTATTGTGGAAAAAAGCGGTTTTTGGCCCCAAAACCAAAAATCAACTGTGGATTTCCAACCGTTCCAACTGAATGGCTCTTGGATTCTCGATCCAAGAGACAAGCACACAAGGGATGAAGAGGAAGAAAATCCGAGCGCAGAGGCTTGTTGTATGATCGAGGACTGGGATCCGAAAAATCTTTGGAAACGCGTGTGCATGCAAGCTGAACGCGAGGCACATTTTGCATTGTCACTCACGGACACCCCTGAGTTTGTGCACTGATCCGGACTCGAACGCTGCAACTTAAATTTAATAATAAACTTTTTCATATTCTGTTCATTCAACGGTCTAGGGTGGTTGTGTTTTCCCTTTTCTTTTATTGGTGTCTATTAGGACATTGTCACATATGACAACAAACATATTATTTTCCCGTCCGACTGAGATTAATCCCAAGACCTGAGAAAATTGTTACCACGTCTGTCTATGTTGTTTCTCATCCACTGATCTTCCTCATATCCCTTTGATTTGCCCGTAAAAATTTTTCCAGTCAAAGTTGAATTAAATTTGTACCAGGAAAGGGGTCTGCGGTACACAAAAATTCTCATAAGGAAACGTGGTACCTTTTTCCAAATCCCAGCCAACCAACCCAGGATGTATGTCTGTAAAAAAAATAGCGGTAGCCCTTGGTCACAGTCCCTTTCCTTCGGGTTTTTTTGTTTCTTCTTTTTTTTTAAAAAAACATGTGCGGTTTTGATTTGCTCGGTCGTGAGAGGTAGAGAATTTTGCAGTTCCTGGGGACTTCAGTACCCAAGTAATCTTTTTATTACTCAGGGCCCTCAACTATGAGGCCGAACGAACTTTGGACCTGCCCAGACACGGAGCCACCAGGGCTTGCCCCCGGTTGTCAATGGCATTAGTTGCTGGGTCCGTTCGAAGAGGAAGAGGAGGGGATTGGTATAGCCAGCGACGTAGTTAAGGTGGAGGGTGAGGATCCGGCAAACCCCAGTATTATCTGAGGTCTGTTGACACGAGGAAACACCGGGACTGTAACGATTCCCTGATATTGGTTGAATAAAACAAAGCAACACACAGTTTTCTCAGGTCTCGGGATTAATCTCTGTCAGACGGGACAATAATATGTTTGTTTGTAGTCATATGTGACAATGTCCTAGAAGACAAGAAAGGGGAAAAATAAAACCACCCCAGATCGTTGAATTAACAAAATATCAAAAAGGCTATTATTAAATTTATGTGTACAAACCCCAGCGCTGAAAAAGATATTGTTGAAAAAATTACGTTACTCCTCTTGTTTACACTCTTTCCTTACCCCACGGGTTCATATATATATTATCGGGTTTTCCCATTTGTAATAGATATAGATGTGTATAGGTATTGATGTAAATATGAATTAATGTATGTATGTGACTTGAGTATTTACATTAAAGTGCACAAACACAGTCGTGTGGTTTCTTGTCATTTTTTTGACACATGGAAGTCAGCGCTCTGGCCGGATCCTCGAAGAGACTCTTGACATAATCCCTTTCATGCGGGTACATTGCGATACTAGAGACAATAATAGGGGACATCATCAAATTGGCGTGGTTTTGGGAAATGTGTTTGTACAAATACTGTTTCCAAAACACCTCTTAGTGTCTGTTTCCCGTGTCCACAACTCTGCCCTTTGCCCCTTTCGAAGATATTGTGCCAGTGATATGTGAAAACACTATATCAAACCCACATGATTGCTCAGGGTTGGTACATTGATGTGGTTGCGTGTAAACGCGTCAACGCAAGTGGCAGCAGGAACGTACATACACCTTGCAAGTTGCAGTGTTCCAGTTCAGATCAGTGCACAAACTCAGGAGTGTCCGTGAGCGACCATGCAAAATGTGCCTCACGAGCAGCTTGCATGCACGCGCGTTTCCAAAGATACTTCGGATCCCAGTCCTCAATCATACAAAAAGCCTCTGCGCTCAGACTCATCTGCTCTGTTCCTCTCTCTGTGTGTGCTGTGTATCTGAGAACAATTCAGTTGGAACGGTTTGGAATTCCACTGTTGAAAATTTTTGCCGGGAAATTTTTGGTTTTGAAGCCAAAAACTCTTCTTTTTCCCACAAAAAATTCCATATGTTGCGATTTTCTATTGATTAGGTTGGTTGGTTGGTTGTGATTTGGTACGGCTTTTAGGGATGTATTTTGGCACGGCCTTTTAACGGTACCCCTTGGTTTTTGATAAAAGTAAGGACCAAAAAATAGGGAATCGAGAAGCTGCAGTTTGAAAATTGGTGGTGTGGGCATCGAGGGTTAGATGACATAAGGAAAATTAGAGAATGTGTGTAAGACTGATAGACAGGATAGCATGTATAGTTTAACCGGTGCTACCACCGGATTTGCAGGTGCTACCGCCTACTACCTCCCGCTGCGGCCTTTTTCAGTCCCCAATTGATTTTTTGCATTCCGGCCGGATAGCCAAATTTCTTCCCAACCAGTCTGAAAAACAAACAAACAAGCCTGACCCCAGTGAATTGTACAAAAATATTAAATATGGAAGGGCTGACTCCCCGACATGCCCATTCCACATGATGAGGATGAATAGAAAACTGTTTATCTACAACACAAATTCAATTTGGACCGTGACCAGTCTCCCCCACCACCCACATGTATAGATTTGTTGAATAATTGACTCCCGGATTACATATTTGACAATTCTTGGATTCTTGTCCTTGTGAAACCCAAGGATTTGGTTGGATTACAACACCAAAAATTAGTCAAGAAAATCTCGCAAACACGCTGTCTGATGCGCTGCGACATCTCAAATTGAGATACGCTGCGACATTTCAAATTCAAAAAATTCAGCCTCCTGCGGCCTCGCAGGGAGACCAAACACTACCATGACCTACGTGTTCCCTGTTCCCGTTCCCTGTTCCCACAACACTCCACTCAGAGAACAAGTTGTTCCCTGTTCCTGTTTCCTCAGGAGTTTGGGGAACACCCAACGCTGTCAAACTCTTTTATTGCAAATTGAACGTTTTTAAGGCTCAGCCTGGCAGCTAGGAAACCGTGACTTGCGTCACACCCGCCCGACGACCGTCTGACCCCATGAATCATGCAAAAATATTGTAAGGGCGGGTCCCCCCGACATGCCCCTTCGGAGCTGGTACCTCAAGCCCTTTCTTACGGAGCTCTACAGATTCTGATGTTCCAAGATTGGTACGTCCATTCAGATCGCAATGTTTGGCCGCTACAGATTTTTTTCATAGTAAAGCTGTAAATTCAGTGAGATTTCTTCAAAAAATGTTGATGTTTTTAATAAAAAAAATAAAAACTGATTTGGCACATATATTGGTTCTTACACAAATATTGGTTCTTCCATGTCAGCAATCAGGAACGCTCACGGTTTACATGTTAACTCCATGTCATCATTGACCAAACATGTCGAAAACGCAGCCACTCGATCTGGATGATGGTTTAAGTTGTGGCGAAAACTGTTCTAAAAGTCTGTATGTACAAATAGTGTATTACGAAATGAGCAATAACTCATTTCGTAGAGCAAACTTGCTCTACAGATTACCACAGAGTATTTCGTTGCGCGGAAGAGTGTCAAAACACGCTCAAAGTCAACAGATATGCCCAAATTCGTTGTCGGAGCGCCTGCAAGAAAGCCAAAATACTGAAAATGTCGACATCACGACGGAGATACGTCCAGATACCTGGAAATTCAGTTTTCTGTACTCTCCGTTAGAATCTGCTTCAGTTGTACAAACCATTTCAACCCTACCATTTTGGTCCTTCAGCCTGGCTTGCCGCGGCAAACGAAGGGAGGTCCTTCAAATGAAAAACTTCCCCTCCAAAATTCCAATGGGGCCACAATACGAGATAGCAGGCGTCAGCACCTCCAAATCTGGTGATGACACCAATTAAACTGTACATGTCATCCTATCCTCCAGTCTCACACAAGTGCTCCAACTTTTGGCAACGTCATCATGCCCTCGACGCCCACAACCCCAACTTTCGCAATACAGCTATTTCTCGATTCCCCATTTTGTCGATTAAAATTTTCGTTATTTTTGGGTTATTTCGGCTAGACACGCAGCTCTAGGTAGCTAGGACCCACCAATTTTCGAACTGAGATTTTGGGAGAGTTTGCTGTTTCCCAGAGATTTTGCTGTTTTGGATTCGAACAGAAAAATCTTTCTCGCTCAGTCAAAAGACTTGAAAAGAGGAACAAATAGGATGAGTTTCAAGGCAGAGGTTGCGTTTGAAACGCAGCATATTACTTGAAAATCTGATATGAGCTAGCTACCTAGAGCTGCGTGCCTAGCCCCCATTCTCAAGAGAGTGACTCTGGCAGTTCAGATTTGAGGTACCAGAAGTGTGTCTCAAAATTCTTATGTCTAGACACACATGTGATTCTTGTACTTGCATTTCTGGTATAATCTACAATTCATTGAAACTTTGAAAGAATTGCACTTCGATTACCCCCTTTTTAAGGAGAATAAAAACTTGAAATATGTCACCTAAAAAGACTGGAAACACACTGTCCTGTTCGCTACTAATGAACCTTCCTCAAACAAATTCGGCTGACGCCAACTTTTCCCGCGGGCCTGTGCGCGGGGCACTTCGCTGTGCGCAGTAGAAGTGCTTACTTTTCGTCAAAATTTGCCAGAACCCCTGCTCCAAACAACTCCCAGAAAGGGCTCACACCAACTTTATTTAACGCGACCATTCACAACTGACGGTCTGATTCCAAGTCAAAAGTTGCATCGCGAAGTCTTTTGCTGACCACAATTCAAACTGAGGCCGTTTGAACGAGCGCATGTTCGGTAGCATCCAAAAAAGGACTCAAACGCTCTTCTTGAACCTCGATCCTGGCTCATCCCCTCTAGAACGACCCAGTCTAGACAATATCACGAGTCAACCATGGTCTGACGCAACCTACCCCCGTTCCACCGCTTTTTGTACTTTGTCTTGTCCTTTTAAACGAAAAGAGCGTGACAAAGCAGAAATAAGCACTAGCAGAGGTGGTACGAGGGCAGGTTGCGTCAGACCATGGTTGACTCGTACTATTCTGTAGACTTGATCATTCTGGAAGGGATGAGCCAGGTTTTGAGGCGATCAGAGGGTGGGAACCATAAACGGCGCACTGGTTTTGGATGATCTCTGCTGTCAAATGGGTAATTTATGCACTTTTTGGAATTATGTCTAAACTGTTGCATTCCTTCGAATATCGGAAAATTTCTTTCTAAAATGCCTTGTGAAGGTGTCTGCTAGATAATGGAACAATTCTGAAGAGTTGATTACAACATTTGCATGCTCCAATTTTTGAGCTCTCAAGCATTGCCCCCTCATTTCGACTTCGTCACTGCGCCAACAAAAAGATGCCAAATGTATATGCTGCATTTGCTTAATAACAGTGTCTTTGGAATTTATATTACTACTGACTGTTCGAAACGATTAATAAAAAAGTGTGTTTCTCTGAGAATTTTCATTCGCAGAACAAAAACAAAAAACAAAATCCATTCACAATATTTTTGGGGACAATACACGGTTCACACTGGAAATTGAATGCACGGTTCACACCGGAATTTCGTCTGTTTCGCCCAAGTAGTGTGTAATCCATTCTTAATACTGAGCAACTCAGGATCTGATTTGTAGCTATCCCTTGGCCGGCCTACAGTACATAATATAGCACCACTTGTCCGGGAGCACAAAATGCCGGTGAAATTTCTTGTTTCCTGATCTATAACTCCGAGACAAGTCTAAAGTATCTCAGTTGGTCAGAGTGAAGGTATTTTAATCCTTAGGTCGCCGGTTCGGTTCCGCTAGAAACCTAGACCTCAAATTTATATGGATTTGAGCTACATAGACCCCCCATCAAGGGTACTAAATTACTGTTCCAAGTATTGTAAAGCAACAATCATCCATCATCGTCCAGGTCCCACGTAAGTCTCCCTCTGGAAAGTTCATTTTTGAATGACTGAAACGAAAAAGAATGTGTTCGATACACGCATAGTTTTTAAATGTTCACAATCTCAACCTACCTCTCTATGTTCCATTTTGAATTCAAAAGTTCAAAATAAGAAATAGTTGTAAGAACGATCAAAGAGGGTGTTTTCTCAGTTTGGGGGATAGATCATAAAATTGTACACTTCAGTCCGAATACAAAAAGACCTGTGCCTGTGCAAACATGAATTCTCCGAAGATACACCAACCTTTTTATTCCCCTCATTTCAGATCCTTAGACTGGGTTTTTGTGGGTCGTGTTTGCCAGGAAAAACTTGAGCGAGAAAGGAAAAATCATGAAACGGGTCTGACCCAAAGAAACAAAGAAAGAATGAGCTAAAGAGGGTCTCATTTCACTCGAAACACGAACTCATGTGTTGAAGTGCGTTCCATTTCACCCACTATTCGTTGCAGTGTGTTGCAGTGTGTTGCAGGGCAACAACCCCACGAGACAGATGGATTCAGTGGCCTCGTTTCCCAAGGCCTGTATTTATTATGGGATGACAACAATTTGTGGGCTAACTCAAAGGGCTAGGTCGCTTTTGAAGCAGAGTCTCATTTTTTACAGAGCGCGTTTGCAAAAGAGCCCTTGATCATTACGGGAGCCTACACAGTGAGGCTACCCTGTAGAGCTCACTGTACTGAACGCCTAACCTACACATACATCGAAGGGCAAAAGGGAGACCCCAGATGTAACTATATATCTAGAAAAGAGCAAAAGGAGACTCCACATAGAACTATATATGTTGACATATATAGGTATATATAGAAAAGAGCACAAGGAGATTCCATATAAAATATATGCGTATATACAAGCCTAAAGTACACAAAAATCGAAGAGTCACCGCTATAACCCCAGCAACTCCAAACCAAACGGCCACCCGTGCATCGTTTTGCACGAGCTGCTGCACTTTGTTAATGAGATCGCACTTCTCGGAGCATTCACTAAACTGAACGCTGCGTTTCCTTTAGCTCTGTTCCCGAAAGCCCATTCAAGTCCTGCCGATATGCGTATACATGTATATATCCATATGTTTATATATGGGATTTCTTCTGGCTCTTTTGCCCAAAGCGCATTCAGGTTCTACCTATATACATATACATACATGTATATATATATAAATATATATATATATATATGTATATATATGATTATACATGGAATTTCCTTGAGCTCTGTTGCCAAAAGCACATTCAGGTCCTGCCCGTATACATGTACATATATATGTATACATATAGTCGTATTTGAAATTTCCTTGTGCTCTTTTGTCGAAAGCGCATTCAGCTCCTGCCCATGCACTTACACATATACATAGAGTTATATGGAATATGTGCGAGTTACCATTTGATGTATCCATGATGCATCTTGCATCTTGCATGTTCGTTGGTCTTTTTTGTTGGTCTCTTTTGATGTATGTAGGTCTCTTTTGTAAGTCTCTTTTGATGTATGCGACTCTTTTTTGTAGGTCTCTTTTGATGTATACAATTTTTGTGTGGGTCTCTTTTGTAGGTCTCTTTTGATGTATGTACGCAAGATTCAACATGTATCATTCCGCATGCTTTGCATGATTTGCACTGTTGCGTTCGTCTCTTCTGTAGGTCTCTTTTGATGTATGTAATTTTTTTTTGTGGGTCTCTTTTGTAGGTCTCTTTTGATGTGTGTATGCAAGATTCAACATGTATCATTGTGCATGCTTTGCATGATTTGCTCTGTTGCCCAAGACACATGCAGAGGTCCTCCCTCTCTCTCTCCCTCTCTTTCTCTCTCTCCCTCGCTCTCTCGCTCATACACAAGCTCATTCTCCGACTTTCCACACACACACACTCACACAAACCTGGTTCGTGGAATATGCATGAAGCTCCATTTCATGAATGAATGTATGTATGTTTGTATGTATGTGTTTATGCTTTTGTGCTTGGATGTACGCATGTTTTCAAGTATGTATGCATGTATGCATGTATGTAATTGTGCGTGAGAATATGCGCGAGGCTCCATTTCATGATTGTTTGTACATATGTGCGCATGTGTGTTTGTATGTATGTGTACATGTGTGTATGTGTGCATGTTTGTATGTGGGCATGAAGGTTTAGGTGTTTGTAAATGTGTGCATACGTATGTATGTATCAAATATAAAAAATATTTATACTAATATACGTATGCATATATATATATATATATGTATATATACATATATATATACATATGCATACATATATATATATATTTATGTATATATGTA
>Ga0209491_10010110_pt1 | contig 11415 bp, 14 predicted proteins | sample BON02_FD_187213 | JGI IMG/M metagenome (GOLD analysis project Ga0209491, IMG submission 187213) | Freshwater microbial communities from Lake Bonney liftoff mats and glacier meltwater in Antarctica - BON-02 (SPAdes) (version 2) | ecosystem: Environmental > Aquatic > Freshwater > Ice > Glacier...
TACTTCTCAACCACGTCTGGCAACATCACCGATGACATCATCATGCGGTATCTCGATAAGCATATCCACAAGGATGGCTTCAGCCACACCACATGATCCTACCGGCATCAGCCGGTCAGTTATTCAGCTAGCACTGCAACTATTGGTGGGATTGGTTTGGCTATAGCATTGGCAGGGCCTGCCATGGCGGTCCATTCATGGTCAGATTATCATTGGTCTACCACCGATTCCACCGTCCGCATTCCAATTGTAGACAACACGACAGGTGACTGGCCGTCGCGTGTCGCCGCTGCCAACCGCGATTGGAACACATCCGGCAATATTGAGAGCCCGCTGCAATTGGGCACGAATAACCCACGTCGATGTGCTATGGCTCTAGACACAATTCAGGTCTGCAATGCCTCCTACGGATCGACCGGCTGGCTTGGCATCGCATCCATCAGTATTTCGGGTGGTCACATCGTAGCTGGATCGACTAAGCTTAATGATACCTATTTCAGCCTGCAGCAGTACAGCGCGCCAGAATGGAAGCAGTTGGTTGTCTGTCAGGAGATCGGCCATGACTATGGGCTTGGCCATCAGAACGAAGATTTTAGCACCGACCTGACGTCCTCCTGCATGGAATATACTAGCGTGCCGCAGGGTAATACGACGCCTGATGATCATGACTATGAGCAGCTGGGTGCGATTTATGATTCTCATATTCACGCCGGTGTTGGCGGTCCTGGCGGTTCTGGCGGTCCGGGCAAAGACCGAGGCAAAAAACTGGGCATCGATGTTGGTGATTCCCCGGCAGAATGGGGCAAAGCCGTTGGCAAGGATGCCGCAGGTCGAGCCAATGAGTTCGTTCGCAATTTCAATGGCTACACGATCATTACCTTTGTGACATGGGCACCTGATGTGAAGCGGAGTGGGATGCGTGAAATCCATTTCGACGATCTTTGATCTAACCGAGAGGGTTGAGGGTGAGGCTCGGCACCTGCCGGGCCTTTTCCTTTGCTTGTCAGACCAGCCGCCGTCGAGTCTGAGGATTCGGCACTGCTGATTGAGCTTCGGCCCAATTCTCACGAGTTTAGATTATCAGTCGTTCTGCAAAAAATCTTCATTGAGACGCTTCACTTCGACTACGCCCATAGTCTGATGCTCATGCTCCGTGCGGAACGTCAAAACCAGACTGCCCGCCAAAGGGGTGCGCCTTGCAAGCTATGTCCGCTGTTGGGTCGTTAGCAGACCGACTGCTTTTGGTTCTGGCCATTCGCAATACTGACATAAGCAAATGGGCGCAAACGCCCCCATCCCTAACCCTCATGCTTCTCCAGTTCGTCACCGGCCAATGTCACCACATGCAGCAAGTTCGTGCTGCCTGGTGTCCCAAACGGAACGCCGGCCAGAGCAATCATCTTGCTGCCCGCTGTGCCGAAGCCGTGGCGCAGGGCCATGCGTTTGCCCTTGGCGATCATCTCTTCAAAGCTGCCGATATCCTTGGTGATCACCGCATGTGCGCCCCATAGCAGTGCGACGCGGCGGGCGGTGCGCATGGACGGGGTCAGCACCAGCATCGGCACCGATGGCCGTTCCCGCGCCACCCGCCGGGCGGTCGAGCCGGAGCCGGTGAACACGGTAATCGCGGCAATCGGCACAGTGTCGGCGATGGTCATGCAGGCATGGCTGAGCGCGTCTGCCGTGGTCGCGTCGGGCGTGGTTTCAAGGAAGCGGACGCGGGCCAGATAGCCTTCGTCGCGTTCGACCTGCGCTGCGATCCGGTCCATGATCGTAACCGCTTCTTCCGGCCATTCGCCCGCGGCGGTTTCGGCCGACAGCATCACCGCATCGGCACCGTCATAGACGGCATTGGCCACGTCCGACACTTCGGCGCGGGTCGGGGCGGGGCTTTCGATCATGCTTTCCAGCATTTGCGTGGCCACGATCACCGGCTTGCCCAGCATCCGTGCCTTGTTGACGATCCGCTTTTGCAGCGGCGGAACTTCTTCGGGTAGCAATTCCACGCCCAGATCGCCGCGCGCGACCATCACGCCGTCCGACATCTCGAGGATTTCATCGAGGCGGCGGATCGCCATCGGCTTTTCAATCTTGGCACACAGGGCACCGTAACCGCCCATCAGTTTGCGCGCCTCGGCCAAATCTTCGGGCCGCTGGACGAAGGACAGGCCGATCCAGTCCGCCCCCTGCTGCACGGCAAAGGCGAGGTCCTTGCGGTCTTTCGCCGTCAGGGCCGGAATTGGGATTTCCGCATCGGGGACATTCACGCCCTTGCGGTCTGAAATTACCCCGCCGACCACTGCCGAACAGAGAATTGAATTGTCGTCCGCGCTGATTACTTTCAGCTGGATCTTGCCATCATTGATCAGCAGGCGCTGGCCCTTTTCCAACAGGCCGAACAATTCGGGATGCGGCAGTTCCACGCGGGTATCGTCGCCCAGTTCCGGATTCCGGTCGAGCGTGAAATGGCCCGAATGGCGGATCACCGCGCGGCCATCCTTGAATTTGCCGACCCGCAATTTGGGCCCCTGCAAATCGCAGAAAATTGCGATCGGACGGTGGAATTCCTTCTCCATCGCGCGGATCGCAGCGATGGTTTCGGCATGGACGGCGTGCTCGCCGTGGCTCATGTTCACCCGGAACGCATCGACCCCGGCCTTGAACAGCTTGCGCAGCATTGCGGGATCGCTACTTGCCGGACCGACAGTCGCGAGGATCTTGACCTTGCGGCCCCGAGGATCGAATTTGGAAGGTGCAGATTTTGCCATACGCATGACCTATGCCAAAGCCGTATGACAGCACAAGGATGATGATTATGGATACGAATGCAAATCCAACCCTGGATGAGCTTCCCGATGCCGTGGCGGCCGCGGCATTCCGGCGGCTGGTGCGCCATTTGCAGCACCGCCATGATGCGCAGAACATCGATTTGATGGGCCTATCGGGCTTTTGCCGGAATTGTTTGGCGGACTGGATTCGCGATGCCGGTTTCGCAGGCGACAAGGCGGCGGCGCGGGGGGTGATCCACGGGATGCCAATGGACCAATGGAAGGCCAAGCATCAAACAGAAGCTACGCCGGAGCAGCTGGCACGGATGGCGCAGAGTGTTGCGAAAAATGGATAATCGGGAAAACCTTACTTCGCCGCTTCACCGCAGCGGATCGGCTCGCTACAGCATGGCCCAACTGATTCTCATACATCCGGAGTAATGACGATGGCCGAAACCACCGATGACCGCCTGCGCCTGTTGATCGAACGTATCGAACGTTTGGAAGAAGAAAAGAAAGGCATCGCCGACGATATTCGCGATGTTTACGGCGAAGCCAAGGCGGTGGGATATGATCCCAAGATCATGCGCCAGATCGTCCGCCTGCGTAAAATGAAGCCTGACGACCGGAGCGAGATGGAAACCATCCTCGACGTCTATAAGGCCGCGCTTGGTCTGGAATAATCGCAAGGGAGAAACCGGCATGATCGTTACTACCACGACTTCCATCGAGGGCCATCCGGTCCGGCAGTATCACGGGATTGTTACGGGCGAAGTGATCGTCGGGGCAAATCTGTTCCGCGATCTGTTTGCCAGCATCACTGACATAGTCGGCGGCCGGTCGGGTAAATATGAAAATGTCCTCGCCCGGGCCCGCAAGGAAGCGTTGTCGGAAATGGAATCCGAAGGCCGCCACCTGGGCGGGAATGCCGTGATCGGCGTTGATATCGATTATGAAGTGATCGGGAAAAACGGATCGATGCTGATGGTCAGCGCCAGCGGCACGGCGGTGACAGTCTAAGCTGCCTGCATTGCCCGCAGCAGCAGGCTTCGCTAAAGCCCTGGTCAGACATTCAAACCACTTAGCAGGCGATTCATGGCAGGCCATTCCAAATTCAAGAATATCATGCACCGCAAGGGCGCGCAGGATAAAAAGCGCTCGGCGACATTTTCCAAGCTCAGCCGCGAGATTACGGTCGCGGCGAAAATGGGCACGCCCGATGTCGATATGAACCCCCGGCTGCGGCTGGCGGTTAACAGTGCCAAGGCGCTGTCGATGCCCAAGGATAATATCCAGCGCGCGATCGACAAGGCGACCGCCAACGAAGGCGATGATTACGAAGAAGTCCGGTACGAAGGTTACGGTCCCGGCGGGTCCGCGATGATCGTCGAGGCGCTGACGGACAACCGCAACCGCACCGCCACCAATGTCCGCACGGCATTTGCCAAACATGGCGGCAATCTGGGAGCAACCGGATCGGTTGCGCACGGGTTTGAACGGCTTGGGCTGATTGTCTATCCCGCCAGCGTGGGCGGCGAAAACAAGGTACTCGAAGCCGCGATGGAAGCAGGCGCCGATGATATCCAGTCGGGCAAGGACGAGCACGAAATCTGGACCGCTGCCGACGATTTGCACGAAGTTGCCGGCACGCTGGAAAAACTGCTGGGCGAGGCGGAAACGGTCAAGCTGGCGTGGAAGCCCAACATCACCGTCGATATGGACGAGCAGGGCGCAGGTACGTTACTCAAATTGCTCGACGTGCTGGACGATGATGACGATGTCCAAACCGTGTGGGGCAATTACGAAATGTCCGACGAGCTCATGGCCAAGCTGGAACAGGATTGATGCTGGGCCTGGCCGCGAAAGCTCTCGTGGCCGGGGCGATGATTGTGGCGATTGCCGAAATTGGCAAGCGACTGCCAGCCACCGCAGCGCTGGTCGCTTCGCTGCCGTTGGTGTCGATCCTGGGCATGATCCTGCTGTGGCATGAACGCCCCGATGCGGAAAATATGGCGGTCCATGCATCCGCTACATTCTGGTATGTGCTGCCGTCTTTGCCGATGTTTCTGGTCATGCCGATGTTGCTGAGGGCGGGAATACCGTTCTGGCTCTCGCTGACGGTAGGCTGCGCGCTGACTGTGAGCCTATATTTGCTGATGGCAACATTCGGCCCGCGTTTGGGCTTGCGGCTGTGATGCTGATCCCCCCGTGTTGATCCCGCCGTGCTGATCCCGCGATGCTGATATTGGGTCTCGATCCCTCGCTATCTTGCACTGGTTGGGGCGTTGTCCGCTGCGAAGGCAGCCGCCTGACTCACATCGCCAATGGCCAGATCCCGACCAATGCCAAGACGCCTATTACCGAACGGCTGGCTGCCTTGGTGGAGGCAGTCGCGCAGGTAATCGCCGAGTATCAGCCGGACCGGGCGGCGGCCGAAGAAGTGTTCGTCAACAAGAACCCGCAATCGACCTTGAAACTGGCGCAGGCGCGCGGCGCGGTGCTGGCAGCATGCGGCATGGCCGGGCTGACGGTTTCCGAACATTCAGCGCGGCTGGTGAAGAAAGCGGTGGTCGGCACCGGCGCCGCTGACAAAATGCAGGTGCAGGCAATGCTGAAAATATTGCTGCCGGGGGCAAAAATTGCGGGCGCCGATGCGGCAGACGCGCTGGCAGTGGCGATAGCCTCGGCGCATCTGGTGCCCCGACATTAGGAGTTTGATATGACAATGACCGTTTACGGCATCCCCAATTGCGACACGGTGAAGAAGGCGCGCAAATGGCTGGACGCGCGGGGCATTGAGTATGTATTTCATGATTACAAGAAAGCAGGTGTGGATCCGGCCAAGCTGGAAGGCTGGACCGCGGTGGCAGGCTGGGAAGCGCTGCTGAACAAACGCGGCACCACCTTCCGCAAGCTGGACGATGCCGACAAAGCCGATATCGACAGTAAAAAAGCGGTCAAATTGATGGCCCAGCACACCTCCATGATCAAACGCCCGGTGGCCGAACATCCGGGCGGGTTATTGGTTGGCTTCAAGGTGGATGAATGGGAGCAACAGCTCCCTACTTCTTAACCGGCGGCTGTGTGCGGGTGAACACCATTTCGTTCGGGGTTGAGGTCTTGGCGTCGAAGGCATAGCCCTCGGCGTTGAAGTCCTTGAGGCCATCCGCCCGGTCGAGGCGGTTTTCCATGATCCAGCGGGCCATCAGCCCGCGCGCGAACTTCACGTGGTACATCAACCGGCGCGCCTCGCCGTCCTTCACGTTCAGGAACGATGCGGTAATCACCGGCATGGAAAGCGGCCCCGTATCCACGGCTTTGAAATATTCGTTGGAGGCAAGGTTCACGACAGTCCGGTCGGTATGCCCGGAAAGGTCGTCTTCCAGCGCCTCGCCAATCCGGCTGCCCCAGAAATCATAGAGCGATTTTCCGCGCGGATTTTTCATCTTTGTGCCCATTTCAAGGCGGTAAGGCTGGATCGCATCCATCGGGCGCAGCAGGCCGTACAGGCCGGACAGGATGCGCAAGTGATCCTGTGCATAGGCCAAGGTGTCCTCGTCCATGCTCTTCGCTTCCAGCCCCCAATAGACATCGCCGTCGAAAGTCAGCCCGGCAGGTTTGGCCGAGTTGCTGCGCCCGTCCAGGTCAAACGCCAAGAACCGCTCTGCGTTCAGCTCAGCCAGCTTGTCCGAAATGTGCATCAGCCGTTTGAGATCCGCCGCTGACTGCTGCTTGGCCACGCCTGCGATCTCGCGCGTGTCCTTTGCAAGACGAGGGCGAGTAATTTCAAGCTGGGTTTCCAGCGGATCGAAATTCAGTTTCTTGGCGGGTGAAAGCAAGGTAATCATCGTTCGTCATTTTCTCCTGAAATCGGCGCTGCGCTGCGTATGCGCGGGTAGGGCAGATTTGCAATCGCTTTAAGCCGCACTGGCCGGGCCGCCAAATGCGCCTGTGGAAGCTTCCAATAGTTCATTCCCCTCGGTATCGCGGCGCTATGAGCATTATCGCAACGATCATGAATACGAAAACCGGCCAGCCGATCCAGAAAGTGACCTTTGGACGTATGCCCAAGCCATGGGCCAGTTTCAATCTTGAGAGCGGCGAACTGGTGACTTCTGAACGGGTGATTGTGGGTAAGCCTGCGCCCGGCAAATTCGCTGCGCCAGTTGAGATATGGGTCACGCCGAAAGATTGAAGCAAACCAAATGCTTTGCCAAATGCTTTAATCGAGTGTCCGTTTAACCCCTGCTCCGCGCGGTTAGAATGTAATTCAGCGCCATATCATCCGACAAATGCAGCCCCTTGATCGGGCCGAAGGCGATGCCTTTCATTTCGGTCACGTCCAGACCTGCGGCGCTCAGCAGATCACATAGTTCGTCAGGGGTGATGAAATCGTCCCAATGGTGGGTGCCCTTTGGCACCATCCCCAAAGCCTCTGCACCCTCGACCAGCAGCAGGCGCGATTGCACTGTTCGGTTGGGGGTGGACAGGATCATCAAACCGCCCGGCGCAAGATGGCCAGCGAGTTCGGCGATGAATTGCGGTTTGTCGGCGACGTGTTCGATCACTTCCAGACAGGTAACCAGATCGAACCGGCCAAGGCCGAGTCTGCCCAATTCGCCCGCGCGGTAATTAACTGCCACGCCGGAAGCCTGCGCATGCGCCGCCGCAACCGCCACGTTTTCTGCCGCCGCATCGACACCGGTCACGTCCGCGCCCATTCGCGCCAATGGTTCGCACAACAAGCCCGCGCCGCAGCCGACATCCAGCGCGGTCTTGCCCGCCAGGGGCCGCACGCTTTCGATATCACCGGCCCAATGCAGGTCGATTGCTTCGCGGATAAAGCCCAGCCGAACGGGGTTCAGCCGGTGCAACATGGCGGAGCTGCCCTTCGGGTCCCACCAGTCCTGCGCCAGCGCGCCAAAATGCGCAGCCTCCTCAGGACGGATAGTTGCGGGCCCGTTAGTTGTGGGGGAAACCTGATTCACACTTACAGTTGCATCACTCATGCTGCACCCTTAACAGCCACGAGCAATTGATTCCAGAAAAGAGGCACAGCAGACATTGGCCCGCATTGTGATGAAATTCGGCGGCACATCGATGGCCGGCACCGAGCGTATTCGCCGGGTTGCAGGAATTGTACGCCGCCAACAGGCAGCAGGCCATTCGGTCGCCGTCGTGGTCAGCGCCATGGCCGGCGAGACGGACCGGCTGGTCAATTTCTGCCGTGAGGCGAACCCGCTGTATGATCCGGCAGAGTATGACGTGGTGGTGGCCAGCGGCGAGCAGGTTACATCCGGTCTGCTTGCGTTGACGCTGCAATCACTGGGCTGCAAGGCGCGCAGCTGGCTGGGATGGCAAATGCCGATCAGCACGATCGAGGCACATGCCAAGGCCCGCGTGGCCAGTATCGATGCCGCGGCCTTGATCGCGTCGATGGATAGCGGCGAGATCGCGGTCATTCCCGGTTTTCAGGGCGTGTCCGATGCAGGGCGGATCACCACGCTGGGGCGCGGCGGGTCGGATACTTCGGCAGTGGCCGTGGCGGCGGCAATCGGCGCGGATCGCTGCGATATCTACACCGATGTGGACGGGGTCTATACCACTGACCCGCGCATCGTGGCCAAGGCCCGCAAGCTGAAGGCTGTAACATACGAAGAAATGCTCGAACTGGCGTCGGTCGGGGCGAAGGTGCTCCAGACCCGTTCGGTCGGGCTGGCGATGAAGAGCGGTGTGCGGGTGCAGGTCCTGTCATCCTTCATCGACGATGATGCGACCCCGGCGGATGAACTGCCGGGAACTCTGATAGTCTCCGAAGAGGAGATGGAACAAATTGTGAAGGATGGTGAAATGGAACGCCAGCTCGTAACCGGCATTGCGCATGACAAGAACGAAGCGAAAATCATCCTGACCCGCGTGCCGGACAAGCCCGGCGCGGTGGCGCATATTTTCGAACCGCTCGCCAATGCCTCGATCAATGTCGACATGATCATTCAGAACGTGGGCCGCGACAAGGGCGAGACCGACGTGACCTTTACTGTGCCGCAAACCGACCTGGCGCGAACGCAGGCATTGCTGGAAGATCAACGCGGCCAGATTGGCTTCAACCGGATCATCTCAGACAGCAAAGTCGCGAAAATCAGCGTTGTGGGTGTGGGCATGAAAAGCCACGCGGGCGTTGCCAGCACCATGTTCCGCGCGCTGGCGGACCGGGGGATCAACATTCAGGCGATCACCACCTCTGAAATCAAAGTCAGCGTGCTGATCGACGAGGATGAAACTGAATTGGCGGTAAGGGTGCTGCACACAGCATACGGGCTGGATGCGCCGGACGTTTTTGGGGATGAGGCAGCGTGAGGAAAGCCATCTGATCATGAGCGAAGAGGGCGTCCTTGGCCTGATGCTCATGGCGATCCTGGGCTTTGCCGCTTTCTCGCGCCGGCTGGAGATGTCGGTTGTAACGATGCCACTGGTATTTACTGCAGCAGGGTATCTGGCTCATCTGGCCGGGGCTGAATTGGTTCAGGCAGAGGCCCAGCTTGAAGTCCTCAAAATTCTGGCAGAAGTCACGCTGGTCCTGATCCTGTTTTCGGATGCTTCGCAGGTCAGGCTCTCACAATTGCGCAAGAACGCCGGAATTCCGCTCCGGATGCTGCTGATCGGCATGCCGCTGTCGATCGCATTGGGCACGCTGGTGGCGTTCTGGGTGTCACCGGATCAACCATGGACGCTGGCACTGCTAGTCGCGGCAATCCTGACCCCGACCGACGCCGCGCTGGGGCAAGCCGTGGTGAGCGATGAGGCGGTTCCGGCGCACCTGCGTGAAAGTATCGCGGTGGAGAGCGGCCTTAATGACGGGCTTGCTTTGCCGGTGGTGATCATAGCTGCGCTGGCCGTCGTAGAAGCGAGCGGCGGAATGCCGGGCGAAACAGCGGGCAGCCTGACCCAGTTCGGCATCGCCCAAATCACGTTGGGGCCGATTGCGGGGATCATCGTTGGCGGCGCTGCGGCAAAGCTTCGCGATTTTGCCGTTGGCCGCGATCTTGCGACCGACGCGTATCAGGGCATATTCTTCCTTGCGGCCGCATTTCTGTGCTTTGTCGCTGCTGAGTTGATCGGGGGCAACGGGCTGATCGCAGCATTCGTCGGGGGCCTTACATTCGGCAATCTGCGCAAGGGCAAAAGCGCCTTCGTGGCTGAATTCATGGAGAGTGAGGGGCAATTGCTGACCATGGCGACCTTCGCGATTTTTGGAGTGGTGTTGGTCCCTGCCGGTCTCGCGCATGCTACTTGGCAGACACTCGCTCTGGCGATCCTGTTCCTCACCTTTGTGCGGATTGTGCCGATCATGCTCGCTTTGACCGGCTCCGGCCTGGCGTGGCGTGAAAAGCTCTTTCTCGGCTGGTTCGGACCGCGCGGCCTTGCGTCTATCCTGTTCGCATTGCTGGTCGCCGAGACCTATCAAATCCCGGGTCTGGACGAGCTGATCGCCTGCGTTGTGTTGACGGTCATGCTCAGCATCCTGGTTCACGGTGCCAGCGCGTTTCCCATCGTTCGGGCCTTCGCCGGGGCCAAATCGAGAGGACCGGCTTCATGAGCCACACATCCAAAATTCTCCTGCTCGGATCGGGCGAATTGGGCCGCGAGTTTGTAATCTCGGCCAAACGGCTCGGCTGCCATGTTGTGGCGTGTGACAGTTATGCGGGCGCTCCCGCGATGCAAATGGCGGATGAAAGCGAAGTGTTCTCGATGCTTGATGGCGATGCGCTTCGCGCGGTTGTCGCAAAGCACCGACCTGATTTCGTGGTGCCGGAAGTCGAAGCGATCCGCACCGAAGTTCTGGCCGAACTGGAAGTGGAAGGCGTCAATATAGTGCCGTCCGCCCGCGCCGCGCAATTGACCATGAACCGCGATGCGATCCGCGATGTGGCGGCGGACAAGCTTGGGCTGCGTACGTCTGTCTATGCCTATGCGGAAAATCTGGCCGAAGTCCGTGCCGGGTCCGACAAGACCGGTTTCCCCTGCATTCTGAAGCCGGTTATGTCTTCGTCCGGTAAAGGACAAAGCACGGTCCATTCGGCAGACGAATTGGAGGCTGCGTGGGATTATGCCCGCGCCAATATGCGCGGTGATCGGGCGCGGGTGATTGTCGAGAAATTTGTCGATTTCGATTATGAAATCACTTTGCTGACAGTGCGCACCAAGGACGGCGTGATATTCTGCCCACCGATCGGCCACTGGCAGGAACGCGGTGATTATCAGGAGAGCTGGCAGCCCGCGGCGATGTCAGACGCGGCAATTGCCGCCGCGCAGGATATGGCTCGCAAGGTGGTGGACGATCTGGCCGGAAATGGGGCGGGCTACGGCCTGTTTGGGGTCGAATTTTTCGTGAAGGATGACGAGGTTATCTTCTCCGAATTGTCACCGCGCCCGCATGACACCGGCATGGTCACACTGATTTCCCAAAACCTGAGCGAGTTCGATCTGCACGCCCGCGCCATTCTGGGCCTGCCGATCCCGACGCCGATCCGGGCGCGGCCTGCGGCATCGGCAGTGATTTTGGCGGACCGGGACAGCGACAAGCTGGCCTATTCTGGAATGGCAGAGGCCATGGATGGCGGGGCCGACATCCGCATTTTTGGCAAGC
>Ga0209491_10010113_pt1 | contig 11412 bp, 7 predicted proteins | sample BON02_FD_187213 | JGI IMG/M metagenome (GOLD analysis project Ga0209491, IMG submission 187213) | Freshwater microbial communities from Lake Bonney liftoff mats and glacier meltwater in Antarctica - BON-02 (SPAdes) (version 2) | ecosystem: Environmental > Aquatic > Freshwater > Ice > Glacier...
GAAGACGCCGTCGTAGAGCTCCCGGCAGCACACCTCAAGGCCCCCATTGTTCTCGTAGAGACAAAAGAACAATGGTTAGCCGCCCGGAAAGATCTTGCACGTGGCGAAGGTCCTCTCGCTGTAGACGCAGAGCGGGCTAGCGGTTTTCGCTATTCACAAAGGGCCTACCTCGTCCAGTTGTATCGCAGGGGCAGTGCCAACTATCTCGTGGACCCAATCGCGCTGCCAGACCTCTCTGATCTGACCGCGGAATTCTCGGATATCGAGTGGATCATTCACGCAGCCCACCAGGATTTGCCGTGTTTGCGCGAAGTGGGGGTGAACCCCACCAAGCTTTTCGACACGGAATTGGTCGGTCGACTCGTGGGACTCGACCGCGTGGGTTTGCAGGGCGCGGTGGAGGATCTCATGGGCCTAGCTCTGGCCAAGGAACATTCCGCAGCGGACTGGTCGACACGTCCACTGCCAGCCCCGTGGCTCACCTATGCGGCACTGGATGTCGAGTTATTGCCGGATCTGCGAGACATTTTGCAGGCGCTGCTTCACGAAAAAAACCTGGAGGAGATTGCGGAGGAAGAATTTTTTGCCGCGCTGGCTGCCCCTGCTCCCCTGCCCCGCGAAGAACCCTGGCGCAGACTCTCCGGACTCCATCAAGTAAAGGGCGGGCGCTCGCTGGCCATCGCAAAGGCTCTCTGGGAATCCCGTGATTCTTACGCCCGAGAAATTGACCGAGCCCCTGGGCGCCTCGTGCCAGATCGTTCTCTCGTCGCTGCCGTGCTGGCCAACCCCAGCTCCCAGCGGGAGTTAGGTTCGCTCAAGGCTTTCCATGGACGAGCTTCCCGGTCTGAACTCCCCCGCTGGTGGTCCGCCATGGAAGAGGGGCGAACCGCAGAAGACCTACCGCCGGCGCGAATGCCTTCAGATGGGCCACCTCCCCCTCGAATTTGGGCGGACAAAAATCCCCTAGCCGCAAAAAGATTGGCAGCCGCCAGGGAAGGCCTCCAAGCGCTATCCGAGGAGACGGGAATACCGGGAGAAAATCTCCTTACTCCCGATCATCTGCGAAGAATCTGCTGGGACCCCCCGGCACCGCTTAACAGCCAGGCTTTGGATGAACGTCTCCTCGAGCTCGGCGCCCGATCCTGGCAGCGCGCCATCGTGGCTCCACTGCTTATGGAGTCTTTTGTGACCGAGGCCCAATAGAGCTATTCCCGGGGCCCAGACCTTTGTGGCGAAGCGAGGATAGGTCCCGTTTGTCGCTGGTTTTCTCTAGCATGGGAGCACACACTCGAGAGGCATGTCATGCAACCAGATCGCGTCGTTTTTGTTGATGGAGTGAGGACGCCCTTTGGGCGCGCGGGGGAAAAGGGCATGTATTGGCGCACCCGCGCCGATGACATGGTTGTCTCGGCCCTCATCGGGCTGTTGGAGCGCAACCCGAATATTCCCCCCGAGGCCATCGATGATGTTGCGATTGCTGCAACGACACAAGCAGGCGACCAGGGTCTCACCCTTGGCCGCACCGCCGCCATCCTTGCGGGACTGCCGCAAAGCGTTCCCGGTTATGCCCTCGATCGAATGTGTGCTGGCGCAATGACCGCGGTCACGACCATTGGCAGCGCAATCGGTATCGGCGCCTACGACATCGGGATAGCCGGTGGAGTGGAACACATGGGTCGCCATCCTCTCGGCGGCAACGTTGACCCCAACCCGCGGTTTCTGTCCGAAAAGCTTGTCAGCCCCGATGCGTTGAATATGGGGATTACCGCAGAGCGCCTGCATGATCGCTTCCCTCAGCTGACAAAGGAACGCTCCGATGCCTTCGGACTCGCTTCCCAACTCAAGGTGGAAGCTGCCTACCAGGCCGGTCATATTCAACCGGACTTAATCCCTGTGGCTTTGCGCAGCGACGAAGGCTATGGGCTCGCCACGGAAGACGAAGGGCGACGCCCCACAACGACGATGGAGGGCTTGGCAGAGCTTCGGACCCCCTTTAGGCCACACGGAAAGGTGACCGCCGGTAACGCCTCACCGCTCACCGACGGCGCCACTGTGGCAGCTCTAGCTTCGGAAACCATCGTGAAGACGCTGGGTCTCGGGGTGAAGATGACCATGGTTTCTTTCGGCTTCGCCGGCGTAGAGCCGGAGGTCATGGGGTTGGGCCCGATACCCTCCACCCAGAAAGCGCTGGATAAGGCGGGGCTCAGCATCGAAGACGTGGGATTGTTCGAGCTGAATGAGGCTTTTTCCGTTCAAGTATTGAGCTTTCTGGACCACTACGGAATCGCCGACGATGATCCCCGAGTGAACCCCTGGGGGGGAGCAATAGCTCTGGGCCACCCGCTAGCGGCTTCCGGTGTGAGATTGATGATTCAGCTCGCCCGGCAATTCGAGACCCGTCCCGACGTTAGGTACGGATTGACAGCGATGTGTGTGGGTCTCGGGCAAGGCGGAAGCGTCCTCTGGGAAAACCCCCACTACACCGGAGGAAAATAAATGGCCAACACCGCCGTGTCCCAATACGACTCCCTTGATGTCTCCACACTCTTGGAGCACTCCACCGACGAAGTGGTCACCCACTCCTACGTGAGGCGAATCCACCTGCCCGCCAGCAATAAGACACTGGCACTCATTACCCTCGATAACGGAAAAGATCACACGAGGCCCAACACTCTTGGCCCACACAGTCTGGTGGAACTACGAACAAGACTGTGGGAGCTCCGGGAAGAGGCCGCTAGCGGGGCACTGGGTGCTGTCGCTATCACGGGGAACCCATTCATTCTCGCCGCGGGAGCAGACCTCTCGAAAGTGGGCGACATCCCCGATGTGACAACGGGTCTCTCCATGGTCCAGCTGGGCCACCAAACGCTGGGACTACTGGGCGAACTGGGAGTGCCGTCGTTCTGTTTTATCAACGGGCTCGCCCTGGGTGGCGGCCTCGAGATTGCCTTGAATTGTGACTATCGGACCCTCTCCAGCGCCGCAGCGGCCTTGGCGCTCCCTGAAGTGTTCCTTGGCTTGATCCCAGGCTGGGGCGGTGCATGGCTGCTTCCCAACCTGATTGGTATCAGGAACGCGCTCACGGTGATGGTGGAAAACCCTCTCAAAACAAATCGGACCCTGAGGCCCGCTCAAGCGTTGGAGTTGGGCATCGCGGATGTGATGTTCCCGCCGGCCCGATTTTTAGAGGACTCTGTTGCCTGGACAGACCGCGTCCTCTCGGGTCAACAAAAAGTGAAGCGCCCCCACGAGCCGGGAAAAGTCGAACGAGCCACCGTGTGGCCCGCAGCCATTAATGTCGCACGCAAGTCCCTGAGGGAAAAACTGGGAACCGTCGCCCTTGCTCCCTATGTCGCGCTGGACCTCATGTTGGCGGCTAAATCTTCTAGCAAAGCACAGGGCTTCGCCGCCGAGGATGCTGCACTTGCCAAACTGATTGCCGGTGATCAATTCAGGGCCAGCGTGTATTCGTTCATGCTCGTCCAGAAACGCCAGAAGCTGACGCCTGGGGCGCCCGATAAGGAACTCGCCCTCGCGATCAACAAAGTAGGCGTGGTCGGCGGTGGCCTCATGGCGCGCCAATTCGCTCTCGAAATCGTGCGGAGACTGGAAGTGCCCATCGTGATCAGCGACATCAGCCAAGAGCGCGTCGATGCAGCCACACAGTGGATGAAGGACGAACTCACCACCCTTCACGAAAAGGGACGCCTCCACCTCGACCAGCTTCAGAAACTCTCTGCCCTCATTGTCGGCGCAACCGATATGGCAGCCTTTTCGGACTGCGATCTCGTCATTGAAGCGGTGTTCGAAGAACTCGGGATCAAAAAGGACGTTTTTACCGAATTGGAAAAACACGTCAGCAAAAACGCTGTGTTGGCCTCCAACACCAGTTCACTGGCAATTTCCGATATTGCTTCCGCCCTTGAACACCCCGACCGCATGGTGGGGATCCATTTCTTTAACCCGGTAGCGGTGATGCCCCTCGTCGAAGTCGTCAGGGCAACAGAAAGCTCAGATGTCGCAGTGGCAACAGCGGTCAGTGCTGTGCGAAAGTTGCGCAAGACCCCCATTGTCACGGCCGACAGCACCGGATTTGTTGTTAATCGTCTTCTCGCCAAACTTCTCGGCGAAGCAATGCACGCCATAGAGACCGGCACCCCCTACGAAGTGGTCACCGAATCTGTCCAGCCCCTGGGATTACCGATGGGACCGTTTGAACTGCTTGAGCTTGTCGGGCTCCAGGTAGGTGCGCACGTCCTCGACACCCACCACCGTGCTTTCCCCGAACGCTTTTTTGCCAGCGAAGCGCTTCACCAACTCGTGGGGCAGGGCAAAATTTATGACCGCGACGCAAAGAAAAAGATTAAGGGTGTCGCCAAAGACGCTCAAGCTCTCGTCGGAAGCGGGCCTGGGTATAGCGCCCGTGAACTGCGGGAGCGTGTGCATGAAGGCCTCGCCGACGAGGTGTGGCGCATGCTAGAAGAGGGTGTTGTGGAGAGCGCGGAGGATATCGACGTCGCCATGATTCTGGGTGCCGGGTGGCCCTTTCTTATGGGAGGAATCACCCCCTACCTGGACCGAACAGGTGCCAGTGAGGCAGCGCGAGGCAGCACCTTCCACACCCCACCCATCAAGGGTGTTTCCTAAGCGGACTCTTCTGACTCGCGGGCCAGCGAAGACTCGGCGGAACCTGCGGGCTCGGCGGGCAAAGGCCTAGCAACAGGTACTTTCATTCCCAGCACTTGAGCGACCAAGTTCCGGGCGATGTTTTGGGCCGTCAGGCCGGTCTCCTCCAAAATCTCGTCACGGGTTGCGTGGTCGAGAAATTCGTCAGGCAAACCGATTTCGTCGACAGCCGTGTCGACACCCGCCGCTCGCAGTTCCTGTCGAATTCTGGTCCCGATTCCCCCGACCCGCACCCCATCCTCAATGCTGACGACAATCCGGTGATCGCGAGCCAAGTCAATGATGCTTTTCGCCACCGGAATAACCCAACGCGGGTCAACGACGGTTGCGCCGATTCCCTGGTCGGAAAGCCGGTCTCGAACATCCATAGCAAGCTCGGCCATCGTTCCGACGGCGACAATCAGGACATCCTTGTGGGCTGCTTCAGCGAGCACATCGACCCCGTCTGGGGTCCTGCGCACGGCATCGAGGACAGGTGAGATGGACCCCTTTGGGAATCGCAGCACAGTAGGAGCATTATTCACCGAGATTGCTTCGCGAAGTTCTTCTCGCAGGCGCGGAGCGTCACGGGGAGCAGCAAGACGAATGTGGGGAACGACCTGAAGGATGGAAAGATCCCACATTCCGTGATGGCTCGGGCCATCGGGCCCTGTGACACCAGCCCGGTCCAACACGAACGTCACGCCCGCGCGATGGAGGGCAACATCCATCAAAACTTGGTCAAAAGCACGGTTGATGAACGTGGCATACACCGCTACGACCGGGTGCATCCCGCCGTAGGCGAGCCCCGCCGCGCTCGTCACGGCGTGTTGTTCAGCAATTCCGACATCGATTACTCGGCCCGGAAATGCGGCCGCCATTTTGTGCAAGCCCGTGGGGGCGAGCATGGCGGCAGTAATACCCACAACAGTCGGCTCTTCTGCTGCGATAGCCACCATTTCGTCAGAGAAAATACTGGTCCACGAGGGGGAATCACTCGACTGGAGCGCCCGACCAGTGGTGGGGTCTATCTGCCCTACGGCGTGAAATTGATCTGCCTCATCATTTCGGGCCGGAGCGTATCCGCGACCCTTGTCGGTGATGACGTGGACGATGACCGGTTGCCGCCGCTGCTTGGCTTGACGCAGGGCATGCTCCACATCCCCAATATTGTGCCCGTCGACGGGGCCCAGGTATTTGATATCCAGGTTTGAATACAGCGCCTCATTACCCGCAAAGCGCGAAAGAAAACCCCTTGTCCCTCCCCTGAGACCGCGGAATACAGCTCTCCCGGTAGCGCCAAAGAGCCCGAAGAATCCTTCCGCCATCCGTTTAATCACACGGTAAGAGTCCTTTCCGCGAACATTTCCGAGGAAGCGAGCCATCCCACCAATCGTGGGGGCGTAAGAGCGCCCGTTATCGTTGACCACCAGAATCAAATTGCGGTCGTTGTCGTGAGAAATATTGTTCAATGCTTCCCAGGTCATGCCACCGGTGAGAGCGCCATCGCCCACCACCGCAACGACAAAGCGGTCATCCTGCTGGGTCATCTGAAAGGCCCGAGAAATACCCTCTGCCCAACTGAGCGAGCTGGAAGCATGAGAGCTTTCCACAATGTCGTGCTCGGATTCCCGGCGCTGGGGATACCCCGCCAGCCCACCTTTTTGTCGAAGCTGGGAAAAATCTTTTCTGCCGGTCAAAATTTTGTGGACGTAGGACTGGTGGCCCGTGTCCCAAATCATGGGATCGGTCGGGGAATCAAAGACCCGGTGCAAAGCGATGGTCAGCTCCACTACTCCGAGGTTTGGCCCCAAATGTCCGCCGGTCTTGGACACGTTCTCCACCAAAAACGTCCGGATGTCCCCGGCCAACTGGATGAGCTCAGCCTCGCTCAGCCCCTTGAGGTCCTGGGGGGAATTCACGGAATCAAGAATCGACACCGCCCTAGCCTAAAGGGGAAAGGTTATCCCCACCTGCGCAAACACTGGCAAACCTAGAGCAGCTGTCGGAGCACATACTGGAGAATCCCACCGTTCCGGTAATAATCCGCCTCCGCGGGAGTATCAATCCTCACCATCGCGTCAAAGCTCACCGGTTCACCCGTGCTCGAAGAATGCGATGTCGCCTCAGCAACCACCCGAACCGTCTGGGGCACGGAGCCCGAGTTCAATTCTTCAATCCCCGTGATGGTGAAGCTTTCGCTGCCATCAAGACCCAAAGACGATGCGCTCTGACCAAAGGGGAACTGGAGCGGAATCACACCCATTCCGATCAAGTTTGACCGGTGAATCCGCTCAAAGCTCTCGGCGATCACGGCCTTGACCCCTAGCAGGCTGGTGCCCTTGGCGGCCCAATCCCTAGAGGAGCCTGAGCCGTATTCCTTCCCGGCAAGGATAACCAGAGGTGTTCCTGCGGCGCGATAGTGGTCACTGGCGTCATAGATTGCGGATTGGGATCCCTCTTCTGTGGTGAAGTCTCTGGTGAATCCACCTTCGACTCCATCAAGGAGAAGGTTCTTCAGGCGAATATTCGCAAAGGTTCCCCGAATCATCACCTCGTGGTTACCGCGACGGGAGCCATAAGAATTGAAGTCGGTGCGCTCAATGCCGTGCTCACTGAGATAGTGACCAGCCGGAGAATCCGCCTTGATGGACCCTGCGGGGCTAATGTGGTCCGTTGTGACCGAATCACCCAGCAGTGCCAGAACGCGAGCGTCGGAGATATCCTGCACCGCTTCAGGCTCGAGTGTCATGCCTTCGAAATAGGGGGGTTTGCGCACATACGTCGAGTCTGCATCCCACTCGAAAGTGTCACCCTTGGGTGTGGGGAGGGATTGCCAGCGCTCGTCCCCAGCAAAGACACTGGCGTACTGAGCCGTAAACATCTCCGTGTTGATGGAGGAGTCGATCGTGTCTTGAACTTCCCCAGCGTCGGGCCAGATATCGGCGAGGAAAACATCATTTCCCTCGGAATCCTTACCCAGTGCATCTTTTTCGAAGTCGAAGTCCATCGTCCCCGCGAGCGCATAGGCAATAACCAGAGGGGGGCTTGCGAGGTAGTTCATTTTTACATCCGGGTTAATACGCCCTTCGAAGTTTCGGTTTCCCGAAAGTACAGCCGTCACAGCCAGATCATTCTCGGAGATAGCTCCAGAGATTTCTTCCGCCAAGGGGCCGGAGTTTCCGATACACGTGGTGCACCCGTAACCCACGAGGTAGAAACCTAAGGCCTCAAGGTCATCCATTAGGCCAGCTTTTTCGTAGTAATCGGTGACAACTTTTGACCCGGGGGCCAGAGTGGTTTTCACCCAGGGCTTGGAGGTCAGCCCCTTTGCCCGAGCGTTGCGAGCAAGAAGCCCCGCAGCCAGCATCACCGAGGGATTTGAGGTGTTCGTGCACGAGGTGATGGCGGCAATCGTCACGGCGCCGTTACTGAGCTCAAAATCGACTCCGTCGGATGTGACACTCACCGCTTCGCGTGTTGTGTCGGAGGAAAGGTAATCGGCCAGGTCGCTGTGGAACTTCTCTTTCGCCCCGCTGAGCTCGATACGGTCTTGCGGGCGCCTGGGGCCAGCAATGCTGGGTACAACAGTGGAGAGGTCTAACTCCATGAATTCGCTGTAGCGAGGCTCGAGCGCCGCGTCGTGCCACAGGCCCTGTTCCTTGGAGTAGGCCTCGACGAGCGCAATCTGCGCGGGCGAGCGGCCCGTCAAACTCAGGTAGTCCAGGGTGACCTGATCGATCGGGAACATAGCGGCGGTCGAACCAAATTCTGGACTCATGTTTCCGATGGTGGCTCGGTTCGCCAGGGGCACCTGCGTGACTCCCGCTCCATAAAACTCGACGAACTTGCCGACCACGCCGTGCTCGCGAAGCATTTGGGTAATTGTCAGCACGACGTCTGTGGCGGTGACCCCGGTGGGAATGGCTCCCGAGAGCTTGAACCCGACGACTCGGGGTATCAACATCGATACAGGTTGGCCCAACATGGCGGCTTCTGCTTCAATGCCTCCCACACCCCATCCAAGGATGCCAAGGCCATTGACCATCGTCGTGTGGGAGTCTGTGCCAACACAGGTGTCGGGGAAGGCCTGGACGGCTCCCTCCACCGCCTTTGTATACGTTACTTTGGCGAGGTTTTCTAGGTTGACCTGGTGGACAATGCCTGTCCCGGGGGGGACCACTTTGAAATTGTTGAAGGCGTTTTGGCCCCATCGAAGGAACTGGTAGCGCTCACCATTGCGACCGTATTCGATCTCGACGTTTCGTTCAAGAGAATCTGGCTTGCCAAAGAGGTCCGCTATCACTGAGTGGTCAATCACGAGCTCAGCTGGGGAGAGAGGATTTACCTTGTTCGGATCGCCACCCAAGTCTTTAATTGCTTCCCGCATGGTTGCCAGGTCGACAATGCACGGCACTCCGGTGAAGTCCTGGAGAACAACACGAGCGGGCGTGAACTGAATTTCGGTCGAGGGCTCTGCCTTTTCATCCCAACTTCCCAGAGCAGAGATTTGGTCACGGGTGATATTTGCCCCATCTTCGGTGCGCAGAAGGTTCTCCAGCAACACTTTGAGGCTAAACGGGAGTGTTTCGTGACCTTCCACCGCGTCCACACGGAATATCTCGAAGGTCTCATCCCCCACTACGAGGTCAGATCGGGACTGGAAACTGTTGAGTGAACTCATTCGTGACTCCTCGCGGGGGCTAACGCCCAGGTATCTTTATGTCGAGATAAATCTTATCACCCAGTGGTGACCTTGGACGCCCCGAGAACGGGGCGAAAGAGCAACCAAGTAAACCAAAGCCCGGCCGCGTACAGCGGAATTCCCAAGACCAACTTCGCCAGAGCCAGCGCGCCGACTTCGCCGGAAAAGTACAGCGGGAGCTGAACCCCTAATCGCAGGCCAAAAATTCCCACCCACATCACGGTGGTCAGCACACTAACGTGCATGATCGCCGGTATTTCACGCCAGAGGCTCGCCCCTTGCAACAGTGAAAAAAGGACCCCGGTCAGGGGGCGTCGAGCAACCAGTGAAATGACCAGTGCGGCAATCCACAGACCGTTTACGCCAAAACCAAGAAGAAAATTGTCTTCTGCGCGCCCGCTCAGCAGGGCAACGGAAGCGGAGGCGGTGATACCCAACAAGCCGGCAATCGCAGGCGCGACGGGGCTTTTCATAGCGACCCGCAACACGATGAAGACCACCGCGAGCACAACCGGAGCGGCAACCGACAGCAAGACGTTTGCCGTGAGGGTATAGACCGACAGGAATCCAACTCCAGGTGTCAAAGACTCGGCGACTCCGCGGCTTTTGCCTACCGCGGCCCAGAGTGCCTGGCCGGTGGGCTTCTCCCCAACAGCCAGGGCGCCCAACCGAGAACTGGCAACCGCTGAGGCGGGAGTGGTGTGAATGTCCTCGCCCGGGCCCTTTTGAGACACCGTTAGACCGTTTCCGGTTCGAGGTTTTCTGAAGAGTCTGGGATTCGCAAGGGGAGTAAATCCCTGGGCGGCAGGGGGGTGTTTCCCCGAACCACGACGACGCTGCGAATCATGTCGTGCACGGCCTCGGCAGCATCAGGATCGGTTGCTGCCGCTCCGCCAATCACCGCTCGCAGGAACCACCGTGGCCCATCAATTCCGAGGAAGCGAACTTTCCGTGTGCCAAACTTTCCCTCCGCTTGCACGGGCACCGACGCGGCCAATTCAGGCCCAAAGGGTCCTTCCGTTTCGGTTGCTGTCCCACCCTGCGCGGTGACCTGTTCACGAATCTGGCCCCTAATGCTGTGCCACAGCCCACTGGATCGCGGCGCAGCAAAGGGCTGAAGTTGAAGGGTCGAACCCTGGTACTCAAGCGTCACAGCAATCGCCCGATTGTTTGTTTTGTCTACTTCGAGACGAAGTTGCATGCCGCGTCGCGGGTCAACCCGCAGGCTTCCCAGGTCAACCGAGGGCCTCACCGCACCCGCTTCGTTCTCGTCGAGCGGACCGCGGGTATCGCGATCACTTGGGGCAGATTTGGGTTGCACGACCTCGGCGGTGGAGGCACTGGGAAAAATGTCAGTCACGGACATACTTTAGTGCGCGCTCACACCGGTCGAGCCAAAGCCCGCTTCGGAACGCCCGCTCCCGGGCAAAATCTCAACCGGATGAAAAGTCGCGTGTGACACTTCCTGAATGAGGAGTTGGGCAATGCGATCGCCTGGACTAATCGTGAATTCCTGCACGGGGTCGAGATTGATGGCGATGACAGAAATTTCCCCGCGGTAGCCGGCGTCGATGACGCCGGGGGCGTTGAGCAGGGTAACCCCATGATTCACAGCGAGACCGCTCCGGGGCATTACTAGGGCCACATACCCCGGGGGGAGGGCAACCCGAACCCCCGTAGCCACGAGTGCTCGTTCGCCGGGTTTCAGCACGTGGGCGGATGTTGCCGACAAATCGGCGCCTGCATCTCCCGGCCGCGCGTAGCGGGGGGGATTACCCGTCACAAGGACATCCACAAAAGGGGTGGTCATCTCTTCAGGCTATACGTGGTGCAATAGGAGGGTGCTGGATTATCGTGAAAAACTTTTCCCCGCCTGGTGGTTGATTGTCGCAACCGCGTTAGTAGTGCCCGCGGCTATCCTTGTCTTTTTTCCCTTGAGCGCCGTGCTTGGCGTGGTGGTAGGGCTGACGCTGTGGGCGGGTTCTGTCGGGTTGCTGTGGTGGGGGGCGCCCAGCTTGGTCGTGGAGGAGGGCACTTTTCGG
>Ga0209491_10010115_pt1 | contig 11411 bp, 3 predicted proteins | sample BON02_FD_187213 | JGI IMG/M metagenome (GOLD analysis project Ga0209491, IMG submission 187213) | Freshwater microbial communities from Lake Bonney liftoff mats and glacier meltwater in Antarctica - BON-02 (SPAdes) (version 2) | ecosystem: Environmental > Aquatic > Freshwater > Ice > Glacier...
GGGGTGTTTGGGGTAGGGGGGGGGGATGTGTGTGTGTGTACACAGATTGGGGGAATGGGCTGTGTCGCACCTTACAGACGGAGCACAGCTCGCCAGTGACATGGTATCGGGGAAATCGCGAATGTTAATGTGGCGTATTACAAAGTTGAGGGCGTCTGCGGTGAAGGAAAACAATTGAGGCTCTGCAGAGGGGATCTGCACGCGCAGTACCACCACACCTCTGGTATTGGGCATGCCCAGCACGATTGCGTGCTGTTTGAGATCTGGCACATCGACGTTGAATATCTCAGAAAGCGAGCGATAAAGAGCAATGACCTGTTGGTCGGGCACAAACTGAGCCCGATATGCGGCGTGTTGCAAGTGCATGCCTGCCAGTTGGGCATCCAGGACGACACTGGTGATATGAGCGATGGTTGCGTCCACGACCACATTGCCCACACGAGTGAGTGCTGTGTAACAAGATGAGCTCAAATCCGTGTCATCCGTCGACACTTTGGCTGCCACTGCGGTTAGCGCCTGGCAGAAAATGTGTTCGGCCACGTTCTTGTACAGCAATGGCAGGGTGGCCGAGTGTGCGCGGATGAGCGCCCAAGCTTGCACATTTTGCGCAATCAGCAGTACGCATGCAATCCTGAGCCCCGCGGATAGATTTACTGTATACTGGATGAATGCTCCAGACGGGAACGCTTCCACCTGAATGGAGTCATAGTTGAAAATTGTCGAAAGCAGTGACTTGAGCTGCTGGTTTTGGTAGATGGTTGATTTTGTTTTGAACATGAACACGCAGCTTTCGAGGTCCAGGTCGGTATTGGTCAAGATCGGGATAAAGTGGCGAAAGCAGTCCAGCGGCGACCCAAGCAGGTGCGTCCGCATGCCTGAGGCCACTGTCGCAAACCAGGTAGCATTGGAACCGAGTGCGTCCGGGTGCGTGGCGCCGAGACTGGGATGCGCTGGCATGGGAGGACACACAAGACACGCAGCGACGTTTTTTTGGCCGACAGCGGGGCCAAACGTCGCTTGTGGGCATGGTATGGGCTGCCCCTTCACCCCGCCGGGGCAATAATATCCGGCAGGACAGAGACTGCATTGGTGTTGCGAGACGGAAGGGTCCTGGGGTGTCACCTGTACAACAATGGTATCCAGCAAAGTCGGCTGTGTCGTCTTGTAATACCCGGGCACACACACACAGGTCTGCATCCCGCGCAGCTCTGCCATTTTGAACTCAAACGCCACGTACATTCGGTCTGGACACCGCAAGCAATTGTCTGACGTGCCCACGCTCTCGTAATACAGCGTGCCGCAGTGGCACTTTGGCTGCGTTTGCACAGCATTCGTGCTGAACATGGTGTGGTCGCTGCGTATACAGAAACACGACTGCACTGCGAAACTGCCTGTCAACGAGGTGGTCTCGTACGGGCACTTGAGCATCGAAAACTCGCTCTTGGCGTCGATTTGCTGCGGGCAGTAGTACCCCGGCGGGCAGACTCCGCACACTTTGCTGGTAAACTCGCTGTGCCGCGGGCGTGTGTCGTAATAACCGCCGATACACACACAATCGTCTCGGTTGGTGTTGATGGTTTGTTTGTAGTCTGTGCACAACCTGCCCCCCCCTGCTTGCGTGCCGACGGGACACACCTCGGCGCTCGAGCAGTTTATGCACGCGCGGCGCTGGGAGAGGACGGCGTCGTCATCTTCCGCATAGGCGGCACTGAGCTTTGTCCCGGCCTCGCAGACGCAGTACAAGACGCTCAAGGTTTGTGTGTGTGTCGTGGTTTGTCCGGACGGGCACAGCAGCGGAAGTTGTCCCTGCTGGGGGTGCTGATAGAAACCAAGTGGAATCGGGTCGCAGCGTGTGATTATGCGCTTGCTCATCCAAGTATCGTTCCGTCCGGCACTCGAGAACAAGGCATCGTAGAATCCCAGCCGGCAGATACAGTCACTGCGCTGCGCAGCCAGTGTCGCGATGGTCGTCATGTTTGTCGGACACCGGTGCTGGGTCGAAGACGCACAGAAATAGGGCGGGGCGCAGGGTGTGCATGTTGTTGTGGCGGCGGAGTGGTAGTATCCTTGTTTGCACGAGCAATGCACAACGTGTGACGCTCCCCTCACCGAAAGCGTGCCAGAAAAGGCAGGGCACGCACGCCGCTGGCTGTGTTGGCAGTAATGGTCCTCAGAACACAGCACGCACGCGGACACGGACTCTGCCCTGGGGGCGGTGCCGGGGTCGCGCAACGACAGGAAATAACCCGTGCGGCATTTCGACGTGTTTCTGTCCTGCAGCAGCGGGGATATGCACGTGCCGCCACGGCTGCACTTTATGCACGTCATGCTGCCGTTTGAGTCCAAACCTGGCGTATACGTGGAGTGACACACGCAGCGCAGCATGCTCTCGAGATATGCCCTGCTGTGCAAGGGGCACGGCCTGTATTGCACCTGCCGCACCTCCAGGGTGTGGTGGTGCAACGACAGCACATACCGTTGTGTAAACAGGTCAAATCGAGAGATGCTGTGTGCAGGTGACCAGTACACCCGGGCCTGCTGCTGCTGCCGGGCCACCATCGATGTGTCGAGACCGTCGGACGCCCCCGCGGCAAGGACCTGCTGGGGCTGTGGGCAGTCCGGTGCCGGTGTGATTTCGCAGGACAGCATGCTGATATTCAAAATGACGCTGTGGTCGGGTGGTAGTGTAAGCAGGACGGCGTGCGCGTTTTGGGTGTTTTGAACCGCGACCAAAGCGTATATGGAGGCAGTCGAATTGCACGGCAAGGGCATGGTTGCGCTTAGCCGAGTGCGTCCATCGGTGTCCACACAGGCGACCCTGAATGCATCCTGCGGTATTGCACCTCCCAAAAAACTGACGCGGTCGACGACTAGTATGCTCGCGTGCGACACAATATCAAACGTCTTGAACTCCACAGGGACAAAGTCGCTCGTGTCGGTGGGCCACATCCGGCGCCAAGCCTGCTGCAGCAGCGACAGATTACGATTTGCGGGTGCCAAGTCCAGGTGCAATGCCAATGTTGCCAGCAGTATGACCCCGGTATTGGTGTCCTGTACCAGCATCTGCACGCGCAGCACCCGTGATGTCCCCGTGGACGGCGTCTCAGACGGCTGCACTGCTTGGACTTGGCTACGGACAATCACGATTTGGGTGTTGTGCACGTTCACCTGCGTGTCCATGGGTGTTTGTCGGAAGGAAAACTCGGTCGAGCACACCCATGTATGCGGGGTGTCACGTGGCCATGTGTGATTGTGATGATGCCGCAGCACGGCATGCGCCACAAAACGCCGCCGTGGGCTGTCCAGCACCAACATCAGTGCCACCACGTGCGTACCGCTGGGGTGCATGCTGGCATGCGCCCGGTGGTCCACAAAAAACGAGAACCGGGTGTTGACTGTGATTTCGACTCGGTTCTGGTCATGTGCTGGCAATACTGACACCTGTACCCCGACTGCACTGCCACCACGTGGTTGGATGACATCGGTAGGCGCAACCGCCGCTATGACGGGAGTTTCTGCGCACGTGAAGCCCACAATCGTCCCAGCAAGGGCGTGTTGGCTCAGATCGAATCTGCAATAACAGAAGTCGGCACTGGTGGCGCCGGCCACTGTTGTGCTTGCGCCGACAGGGCAAGACGTCGACACCCCACGTACACAGAACGAACCCACTGCACACAGTACACATGTTTGCGTTTGCGTATTTGCCCAATGTCCAGCAGGACAGGTGCGCAAGACACCGTGGAGGCAGAGCGCCCCGCGGGAACAAGACAGCTTTTTCTGGCAGGTCTGGTCTTGGTTTGTCAGACACGCTCGGGAATACACCATGGGGTCGACTATGCCCACGCAGGAGTGAGTCGCAGTGCGATAATACCCAGCTTCGCATTTGCAATCCTCGACGCGTGTCTGCCCGGGCCCGAGGGTTTGCTGTTTGAACCCGCACAGCGTTATGGTAGAGCCAGCGCAATACGCATCCTGTGGGCATATTTCGCAGTCGTCTGCGGTGCCAGCACTCACGTTCTGCCCGGGTACGAAATATCCGTCCGCACAGATGCTCAGACGCGTTGCGCCCAGTCCAATGGCAGTAGCACCATCCACATAGCCCACATAAGAGTCCATGCGGCAGATCGTGCGAATGTCATGTGCGACACACGACGGCAGGTCTTGCTGGGTTCCGCTCTCTCGGCACGCATGCGCAGAGTAAAACTCGCCTGCCGTCTTGTCGGCAGTCCACTGCAGAAAGTGGTTGATATTGGCGTAAACGTTTCGCAAGAAAAAGCCAGGCTTGGCCTCGCAGTAGGCGTTCCAGTTCAGATACACGTCACCCACTGGCTCCTCCGACGCATACGACGCCAAGCTCGAGCCCGTGGGGCACCCAAACTGTGTGTTCGTGTACGCTGGACAGAAATGCCCTTCGCCACACCATACACACGCAGCCCCCTCTTGTGCTTGGTAAAAGCCTTCTCCGCACCGACAGCGGAACTGGACGGCGTCCATGTCCCCTTCCGTATCCTGGAACAGTGGCACCAGATTGTCGACACTGCTGCACAACTCCGGTTCTGCTGCGCCGCATGACCACTCACCATCAGGCGTGTGTGCAATGGGTGCCCACATGCTCCATTTCCGCACTGCTGTATTTGCGGCAAGCTTATTCGCAAGATGCGCAATGGCACCCGGTACGGCACAATAATATCGTTTGCCACCGGCACTAGTATCCATGCTGAACATGTCCGCACCATGCGAGGTGCATTGTACCGATTTGATCTGCAATTCTGTCACCAGCATCCTGCTGTCTTGTTCGCCCGCCACAGCAGCACTCTGCAATACTATGCAAGTTGTCAAGACACACAGTGCCCATGCACGGTCGCTTTGGACAGCACGAACGCACGAATGTGCACAAGACATCAGTGCGCTGCACCGTGTGCGCCACTTCCCTACCGGTTGTCTGCGCCGCATGCTTGCGTATATCTTTGGGTGTGCGCCCGTGCGTGCGCGCAGAAACTGCACTTTTCAGCTCTACAGCAATGTTCCATTCATATATATATACCCTATTCGAGACCACGGCGAACCAGCCCAGTGCGCCAGAGCGCGGGTATATAGGGATTGCCAAGGTGGTCGGGGCGTTTCGGGCAAAGCACACAACACTCGCAAAGTCGGATCTACGTGTATTTTAGCCTGGGTACGTTGTGGGGGACAAAGCGTCGCTATCCAAGGCATACACTCACAACCGAAAGGCAACGCCAGCTCTGGGCTTTGACCTGGACCTGAAGACCTGAAGACCTGAAGACCTGAAGACCTGAAGACCTGAAGAAACCGGACCTGAAGAAACTTGCCCTGGTTTCAAAGCAGGGCCGCGTACGCCCGACACAGTGACTCGTATGGGGGCAAAGTAGAGTTTATTTATTAAAAAAACAGACCCAACAAACTGAGTTACAGCAATATGCACTGACTCATTCTGTTTTGCTTCCAACACATCGTCCCTTCTCTCTGGTATAACCCAGCTTTTGCAACGCTTTTTTTCAGTGGCGTTTTTTGGTTGGCGTCTGTGCCGACGAGGAACTGGCAGAGGTGTGTTTACTGGTGATATTGTGGTTCACAGAGAATCTCTTGGTACCACCGCAAAATGGCGGCTTCAAAACCCCATCTGCGGCGTTTTTCACGATCCCGTGGTTCAATTTCTGTGACTTGACGCCCAGGTACAAGTGTTTCTTGTCTGTCATCTTGTGTATGTTGTGTTCTTTGCTTATATACAAATGCAACACATCTCGAGCATTTCAAGCACCGGCGTCTGGTTGATCCAGAAAGGCGGAACGACTCCCGGATGTTGATTATTGCCATCGGGATTGCCACGGATGGCTTGCTGCATTTGATCTACGGGATAATGCGCGCCCTTTTTGCTCGATTTTGTCCACGCATGGGCGAGAGTGTGTGGAATGCTTCTGCATATTATTTAACAACAACAGCACCTTCGACAGCCCTCCGTGGATGTCTTTGTCTGGCTTGTATCGACCAGGGGCTCTGTTTTTGGCACTGCCAGTGCCAGAGGGAGTAATTTGCGGGCCTTTTTCGAGATAGGCGGCGAACGGATCTAGTGTACCGTTGTCACCCGTATCGTCCTCCGAACGCGAGACCGACTCGTTGAAAATCGTTATTGGCAACCCCCCGTCCAAGACAAAGTCGACGAATCTGGCCAGTTTCTGCACATTTTCGCTCAGTTCTGCGTATCCTTCGTGCAGCGCTGCTTGATCCGTCTGCGATGACACCACTTTGTTCAGGTTCTGCAGCAAGCACGCGAAAATCGAAGGCTGCTTTGGAGCCTTGCGGCGGAGAGGCTTGTCTTCCCCCAAGCCGGCCGCTGCTGGTGCAACACACGGCTGCTCGACCCCGTGTATTTTGAGCAGCGCTGTGTTGAAAAGCTCTTCACACCACGCGGCACCCCCATCCTGCAAGCCGTCCGGCTGATGCAACTCGGCAGCCTCCGATTCTGCCGCCATGCGTGCGCGAGCCCGACGGAGCACCATTTCATTGTACCAGATATCATATTTCAACAGCAGTTTCCCGGAATCCGAGTGTAGAATTGTCTGCATTTGTGAGATTTCGCTTGACCCCCACGTCCCGCTCCTAAGGATCAGGGACGTCAGGTCGAAAAATAGCTTGATAAAAGTGCCATACGCCACGGATGCTTCGTTTTCAGGTGTCATGTGCAGTTCTACGTACACGCTGCACCGCAGGCGGAGTGTCAGCTCGTGTGCGACGCCTGCCTCCAACAGCCACTTTGTGGTGTCGGCATCCTGCGCGAGCACACAATCAGCCTTGACGTCGTCGAGGTTCGATGCTATCCTCACGAGCAGTGCCGCCCAATCTTCTCTGTCGTGCATCGTTTGCTTTTCTAAAACATGCTGGCGTTCCACCGTCTTGTCTTTGTGGGCGATGGAGGCATCGATGTCCGGCCATATACTGTTGGCTGTGTTTTCAGACAAGCGTTTCGTGTATGCTTGCAAACTACACAAGTGGTCATACAGCAACTGGTGCGTTTGTTTGCGGGCGTCTTGTTGCAACCTTGTGTTATACTCGTCAGGTACCACCATCAGAACTTGAAAGATGTTACACAGCTGTTCAAAGTGTCCGATGTCGTGCTGCAGCATCATTGCGTCAGGAGTGCCATAGCCCACACTATTGTCCGCACCAACCTCCATTTTGTCGAAATCATCGTGCACCCTGTCAAATTTTTCAGCAGCTGTATCCACTGCGTCGAAATAATTCTTCTGGCCGTTTTCGTGGTCTAATTCCCACTCTGCTACGGGCATGTGTTCCATCTCACGCGGACGCCTGTGGCGTTGTATCTGTGCGCTACGCCTGCTGCTTTCTTCTACGCGAAACTCACTATGCATATTGCCCCCGGGTGTCGAATCTGTGTTTGCAACTGCCCATGTCGGACTATCGTCCAAGGGTGTGGCAAAGGCATCCCACACGTCGCATTTGAGTAGCAAACGTCCGTGTGCTTGCAGCAACATGTACTGCACTTGTGTAAGTACCTTGGCCCCCTGGCATTTGCCCGGCAATGTCGAGAATAATATCTGATAATATACATGGTGGAAGCGCCCATACTGTGGTGTTTTGGCCTGCACCCCTGTCATCCGCATCAAACTTTGGTTGTAAGGCAACCCCACCCGCGCTGCGGTGTTTTTTGGCATGCTGCAAGCCACACACACGGCTACACGAACCGGCCCTCTGCCTTGATATGATGTTTACAGCCTCGTTCTATGATTGGCTTGTTCAGCCAATTCGCCAGGCCAAAAACACTTGTCTCCATATCGGCTTCGGTATATATATATATATATGGTGCGTGAACAAATCAAATACACCAAGCGACAACATTGTTATTCTGGCAGTGATTTCAATAAAAAGGTGTATGGGCCCATTGACACTTGGTCTGAGACCACTTCTGGCTAACTACACCCGCGTGCGGGTCTGACAGACTTTATTTTTTTAATTTCCTTGCAGCCAGGGCCCCAGAGAGGCTGAATGCCAAAAGGCCCATCAGGCTTCCCATGTTTGATGCTTGTTATGGGTGATTAAAATTGCAGTTACTTATCAAAGTATATATAAAGTAAGGACACATTAATCTGCATATTCGGATCGTATTATTCAGTATGAATTTGCCATTTGTAGGTGCATGTGTTACATTACTGATTATAGCAACATCAGCTGAAAATTCTTCAACGTCTAGCGAGAGTAGAAAGTTAATGACCTGGAACCCCAACGTCACGACACCAAGCCCAGGGAACACCAGTACTAACACATCGCAAAACAAAGGTGTCAATGTCACAACGCAGTCTCTCACCACCCCTGCAAACTCAAGTACACCTACTCAAGACATGGATGCCAATGCCACCACCCAATCGGAAACCAGCACTACGGACACCAACAATATAACAACGACGCCTCTTGCGGGGGAACTTGATGCTAATGTTATCACATCCACCCCTGCGAACTCAAGTACACCTACTCCAGACATGGATGCCAATGCCACCACCCAATCGGAAACCAGCAGTACAGACACCACCAATATAACAACGACGCCCCTTGCTGGGGACCATGATGCTAATGTTACCACATCGACCCATGCGAACTCTAGTACTCCTATTCAAAACATGGATGCCAATGCCACCACCCAATCTGAAACCAGCAGTATGGACAACATTAGTATGACACCGACGCCTCTTGCTGGGGATCCTGATCCTAATGTTACCACATCAACCCCGGCGAACGCTAGTACTCCTATTCAAAACATGGATGCCAATGCCACCACCCAATCCAAAACCAGCAGTATGGACAACATTAGTATGACACCGACGCCCCTCGCTGGGGACCATGATGCTAATGTTACCACATCGACCCATGCGAACTCTAGTACTCCTATTCAAGACATGGATGCCAATGCCACCACCCAATCCGAAACCAGCAGTATGGACAACATTAGTATGACACCGACGCCCCTCGCTGGGGACCATGATGCTAATGTTACCACATCGACCCATGCGAACTCTAGTACTCCTATTCAAGACATGGATGCCAATGCCACTACCCAATCCGAAAACAGCAGTACGGACAATATTAGTATGACACCGACGCCTCTTGCTGAGAAACCTGATCCTAATGTTACCACATCAAATCCTGCGAACGCTAGTACTCCTATTCAAGACATGGATGCCAATGCCACTACCCAATCCGAAAACAGCAGTACGGACAATATTAGTATGACACCGACGCCTCTTGCATGGGAACCTGATCCTAATGTTACCACATCAAATCCTGCGAACGCTAGTACTCCTATTCAAAACATGGATGCCAATGCCACCACCCAGACCGAAACCAGCAGTACGGACAATATTAGTGTGACACCGACGCCTCTTGCTGAGGAACCTGAACCTAATGTTACCACATCCAACCCTGCGAACGCTAGTACTCCTATTCAAAACATGGATGCCAATGCCACCACCCAAACCGAAACCAGCAGTACGGACAATATTAGTGTAACACCGACGCCTCTTGCTGAGGAACCTGATCCTAATGTTACCACATCAAACCCTGCGAACGCTAGTACTCCTATTCAAAACATGGATGCCAATGCCACCACCCAAACCGAAACCAGCAGTACGGACAATATTAGTATGACACCGACGCCTCTTGCATGGGAACCTGATGCTAATGTTACCACAACGTCCCATACAAACGCTAGTACTCCTACCCAAGACATGGGTGGCAATGCCACCACTGCATCTGAAACCATCAGTACGGACAGCATTAGTATGACACCGACGCCTTTGGCTAGTGAACCTGATGCTAACGTTACCATAATGCCCCATGCGAACGCTAGTACTCCTACCCAAGACATGGGTGGCAATGCCACCACGCAATCCGACACTATTGTGACAGAGGCTTCTACTACTCAATCTGACATTGTCAGTATGACAACGACGCCTGTTACTGGTGCACACAATGCCAGTGTCACAGCAGAAAATATTGTCAACGCTAGTACTACAACACAGGACATGGCTGTCGCTGGCACTCCTCGGTCTGACACCAGCAAGATGACAACAACTTCTCCTGTTCCTCGCGAACCCCACGGTGCCAACGGTACAATTTCGAGCCCCGTGCACGCCAGTACTTCTGCGCCAGACACGGGTGCGTCTACTGCCGCTCGGCCCGACACCACCAGCATGACGACTACGGTGGTAGCGAATGGTAGCGCTGGCATCAGGACGACTACAACAGCAGCACAGACCCCTATGCCAACACAAGTGTCACAAGAAAAAATCAGCATCATCATCGACCCAACAGTGGAGCAGGACGTAAAACTGCTCAGAAATGGGAAAGTGCAAGGCGTGCACATCCCAGCTATGGCCTATGTGCTAGACAGCCCAATATCGGTGCAAATCGTATTGAACGACGCGATTCTGGACACCGCCACAACCGACGTGGACAAAACCAAAGTGTCTGATATTCTGAAGTTGGAGCCCAGTGGGTCTGTGTTTCAGTCCCCAGTTATTGTCTCGATCGTGGCCGACAGTTTGCCAGGCGCGGGCAGGCGACTAGCACTGTTCAAGCTGGATGAAAACACCCAGCAGTGGCATGAACAACAAAACTCAATCACTAACACCAGTACTGCCGTTGTTAGCGTCGAAACCATGTCATTTAGTTATTGGACAGTATTTGAAGTAGACAATATGGTCCCAACTACGCAACCCCATACAACACCGCTCGTAATGCTGCCAAAACCTGCGTCTAGGTCCACGGATGATACAGTTTACATCCTGATACCAGCCATCATAGGCTTCGCCTTGTTTAGTCTCATTGTAGTATGTGTATGTTATCCAACGCTGCACAGCAAATCGCGCCTCTTATTTTGGCTGGGATACACACCCAGGGCTGAGTGGGTGGACCAAACACCCAGGACTGTATGGGTGGATCACACATCCAGGGCCGAGTGGGTGGATCAATCACCCAGGAGCCGGTCCAGTCAAGAACACCAGTATGCGTACACACCCCCGATTTCATCAACTTATAGTTCGGAACAGACACTGCCCACTACGCCATCTTTTCATCATAGATCACACAACAATAGTTTTGTTTCGCCCATATACAATTCTTATAACCATAACCAACATCCCCCAGCCACACAGGACTGGCACTCTAATGACGGTGACAGTCCGAACCAGAATAGCATGTTTGCCTGGAGACAGCGTAATCCATGAGGAAGTGTATCAACATTTACATTACTCCCGACCCTATGTAAATTGTTTTTCAATACACATATACCCCACCCCTCTAAGGTCCACAGCCGTGGGGGACGCCCCCCCCCCCCCCCCCCCCCCCCCCCCCCCCCCCCCCCCCCCCCCCCCCCCCCCCCC
>Ga0209491_10010117_pt1 | contig 11409 bp, 11 predicted proteins | sample BON02_FD_187213 | JGI IMG/M metagenome (GOLD analysis project Ga0209491, IMG submission 187213) | Freshwater microbial communities from Lake Bonney liftoff mats and glacier meltwater in Antarctica - BON-02 (SPAdes) (version 2) | ecosystem: Environmental > Aquatic > Freshwater > Ice > Glacier...
TTATATATTTATATATATATACATATCAGCGTGCAGTCTAGGTCTAGATAGATATAGATGCTAGGATAGATAGATATAGATGGACATAAGGGGATGTCCAACGACGTCCCCTTAGTCACATTCACAGAGTGGGGCGCACGACAGCGGCGCGGGGCGCTTCTCCGTATATATATGCGTACAGATATAGATAGATCGGTGTATACATATAGATATAGGTGTAAAGATATATTGCAGCAGTAGTGCGAGTCATATTTTGTCGGAGTGGGGCGCACGGCAGTGGCGCGGGGCGCTTCTCCGTATATATATTATGCGTACAGATATAGATCGGTAACTGGATCTTGAGATAGATGTATAGATATATGAACACGGCAACGATTTGCTCTTTCACCCTGCCGTTGAGAAAGATTCCTTGATCGCGGTTCTCTGGCAGTTTTTGTCATTTTTGTCATTCGGCTGCCTGTAACGGTCAACTTCTCTTAATCGTTCCAGGCTAAATTATTAGGCTAATAAAAAATCAATTGAAATTGAAGAAGTAAGAAATGTGCTAGAGAATTGCAATCAAGGAAAATCTTGTTCAACGGCAGTGTGAAAAAGCGAATCGTTGCCGTGTTCATTGCAGTGCACAAGGGCGCGAGTCAGAGTCAGCGAGTCAGTATGTCGGAGTGGAGTGTGGCGCACGGACGCAGGGTGTGCTGCCCCCTGTGGCAGTGCTGGGATCGGCTTCTCCTTGCTCGTGTGTGGTCCTGTGAGGATCTTTGATTATTGATTGATTGACATCGGCGTGGGGCTTTCTTTCGTGTCGGTGCGGACACGAACGTAGCAGTAGCCACAGTATAGGTATAGCAGTGTGCAGTCTATCTCGCATATATATATGTGCAAAGGTAGTCAGCAGGGCCCAACTATAAGAGGGCGACATCTTAGCAGCTACACTCAACAGGTTCCGACCCCTTCCTTTTTATGGTGTGCACCTACGAAAACTGAAATTGAGCCAAGTGCCCGGAACCTGTTGGCTGTTGGGTGTAGCTGCTGAGATGTTGCCCTTTTATAGCACCGCGTACCGCCCTGCTCACTACCCCACCCCTGCGCAATATAAACATACATTTGCTAGATGGCCTTGCCTTGACACACACGAGGTTCACCACAGCTTTTTTATTTGACACCTTCCTCATCCTGCTTAGTCTTATTCGATGCGGCTGCCGCAGCACCAGCAAGCGTCTCTTGGCTCTTGGTAATCTCGGTCGTCCTCGTCCTCTCATCATAGAAAAAAACGGCTTTGCTGTCCGAAGTCGGCACCGGGGGGGACGAGGCCTTTGCGTATTTTTTACTGTTACTTACTCGCACACAGGACACAACAGGCAGGCCGAAAACGTCGTATTGCATTTTACATTTTTACTTGACAGCAACAGCTCAATGACGGAGATCGCGCCTTTTTTTGCGGCTGATATATATAGTGTAAAATGTAATATCAGTACTTAATAAATGGCAGCTTTTTATTATTTATATTTATACAACGTGAATAGTGATGTTATCGCGTGCATATAGATGTAACAATCTGCTTATTTTTGCAGGTTGCTGCTATTAATTTGGTCAAACATGTGTGATGTTTTGTTTTCGACAATAAGCATAATCGAATGTGGCAATTCGTGCGCGATGCGATACCAAAACAGCCAACAGTTCGTCCCCGTGGTTAATCAACGGTCTTGTGTCGTGTGTTGCTGCTGTTGTTATTGCTATCAATCAATCAGTCAATCAAAGATCCTCACAAAGCCACACACACACGGGCCGAGGAGAAGCCGCATCCCAGCGGCACCTCAAGGGTAGCAAACCCTGCGTCGCGAAGCGACACAGGCTTGGGGGGCTGTAAGTCCCAACTCTAGCAGTGAGAGTCGAGACTTGGGGTAAGCCCCAACTCTAGCAGCGACAGCGAGCAGCAAGAGTGGGGACTTGAGGTAAATACGGGGGACAGCCAGCAGAGAGAGAAGCACCGCCCCGGTGGCCTCGCGGTCGCCGAGGTGAGTCCCGCGCTTGCAGAGGTAGCAGGCCTCGCGGCGTCGGCGTCGGCGACGTGGAGCTTGTCGACCGCCTCCTCAAAGGAGAGAAGGGCGTTGAACTCCTCGCCAGGCATGTCGATTCACAAGTTGTATCGTTGCGTTTTTGCTGTTTAAGAATATCTCTGATATAAGCTGCTGTTATATACTTATATAGTTATATACAACTAAATAATTATAATAATTATAATAATTAACACTAAAAATAAAAAGGTTCAATCTCTACAGTAGTTTTGGCAGTTGTGTGAATTACACTGACACTGCATTGTTGGGTACAGTACACATCACACAACTCATATCATCATTTGACGCCGCGATACATAGTTGAAAATCGCATAACAACTCGCCGATATACATACGTAATAGTAATGTGATAGGTTGACGCATTTTTTTTTAGCAATAAACGATAAGTAGTAAAGGTAAAGTAGCATCAATTTTAATTACTCGTCAAAATGGACGAGTTGGAGTTGATGCTCAGTACAAATAACAAATAATAAATCGTGATTCTAACTTCTATTTCTATAACCACTGTTTTTCAAGATAATCGAGTTAGCATAGCGCATAGCACCATTTGTGAGCTGTACCGCACCCTGTACGTTGTTGCTATTTGAAACAAAACATATTTTACAAAATATAGTAGTGTATAATAGTCGTCAACATCTCGCCTTCGCGCCTAGTCGAAATTGCACACCCCCGCGGGTTCACCCGAGAGTCGAGCATTCATATTCAGATCACAGTTCCGGAAGTGTTCGCGTGTGACCTGTTGATCTTTTGACATTCAGACGGGGACGATACACGATACACGATACAATTGGAGGGGGGGGCGACACACATCTAGCGGGACAGGACGCACAAATCTGACGACATACATCTGACGGCACAGCCATCTCGGACGAACCCAACCTTTCGACTGTTCACAGTGTCATTCACAGACGGTTCATATACAAAGAGCACACGAGCACACACGCACAGGGAGCTCAGGTTAAGGGGTTAGGGTTAACCCTAACCCCGTAACCCGAGGTTAACCCTAAGCGCGGACCCCCGGTCCCCCAAAATAAGCCGCATCCGCGGCCGAGGTCGCCCCACCCGTGTGGTGGCGTTGTTTCACCCGTCTTGACCTGACGCTCTCCCCGCCGCCCCCGCTGTGCAGTTAACCCTAACCCCTTTGCGACCGGGAACGCTGGAAAACTCAACAAGAATGACCTAGGGGTTAACCCCCTACCCCCCCCGCTGTGCTCGGCCCGCCAACCTGGGCCGACGCCGGCACCCCTACCACCGGAGAGGGGGGCCCAACCACCGGAGAGGGGGGACCTCCTACTGGAGATGGGGCCCACCCCTGCGCCACCCCGCCCCCTCCTGCGGGCAAGGAGGTGGCAAACGATTGAATTAAATGGAATGGCCATGCATGTGTACATCGAAGTCCCAGTGTACGTATATAGGTATACATAAATAAATATACATATTAATATACATATATATATGTATACATATATGTATATATATATATGTATATATGTATATCTGTATATATATATATATGTATAAATATATATATATATATATATATATATATGTATATGTACATATATATATATATGAATATATATATATATGAAAAGTGGAATATCAAACGCGGATGGTCGAAGTGCAGCCGCTCTTTTTTACAGCCGCTCGTGAGTAGCCGCTCGTGTAATGTATTTATACATGCGGCATAATGCCTTAACCTGCGCGACATGAGTTTGGTCGTACACACCTACTACATGTGTATTTACACGTGTGACATGACATACACACATTACAGAGCGGCGAAAAAGCGAATGGCAACGCGGATGGGTGGAGTGCAGCCGCACTTTGAAAATGGTAGTTGGTACATGCGGTCTCCAAACATTTATGCCACCTCCTCCGCCGGTGCCATGTCGCAGCCCCTTGCCCAGGTGTCATTCACACATGTGGCGTGACTTATTCATGAATGTGACGTGGTGCATTCGAAAGTGTGGCGTGACTCGTGCTCCTCCATTGCTACACACACACGCACTCGCACTAAACACCACTGCATCCTCTCTCTGGAGACGGTGCGTTGGTGAATAGAGCGTTTACGTGTAATTTTTTTCAAATTTTTTGTGCATATCATGCCATCAACACCCTCGAACTATCCCCCACATCCGAGCTCGCCCATCTGCCACTTTTCGCGGCTGTCTGTGTTCGCATTCGTATTTTCCTGGGCGTCACTTACGTTGCATCTCACTCGCTCTCCCACAAGATTGAGCATGGATATAGGGGCGACATGCTGGATGGCATGCTCTTGCGCTTCAAGATTCTCGAGGAGGCTCGCAGCAAGTGGCCTGCTGGTATGAAATCGTCGCAGGAGTATGCAAACTGGTCATCACGCCAAGAGTTGTGAGTTTCCGCTTTTGAATTTTTTGTTGTTTTTGTATTTTCGCTTACCTGTACTTTTTGCGTTGTGTTTTTCCAAGTCTGGCTCGATGTTGATTTTGTGCGCCTGTTGTTGCAGAGATGCTGTCCCGCATCGCGGTATGTGGTGACAGATGGAATGCACTGCGGCGCAACAAGTGTCGGTGACCACGCGATGCAATGTGAATGTGTATAGATGTACATGAACAGAAAGTCTAGCTGTTCTGCAGCAGATCATATACACACCCAGCTCTGGAGAAATTGTCACCGCAGCTTCAGCATACATCAGAGACACACACTCTCGAAAACGTCAAAACTATATTTTGTTAAATAAATCCGGGTAATCAAGAACGCTCTGCCCACACTCAGAATGCCCACTCCACACATAATGAAACCTAAACAACTCACGGAAATCAGTACACTGCTTGATTCTTAATTGTTCTTCTCCATGACCCTTGGGATACATAGTCAGGAAGACCAAAAAATTGTGAAATTTGTTATGACAATTGATGAAATTTGTCTGAAGGAAAATTTCTCGAATCTCCAGATCGATACATCATACTGATTTCAATACATTCTAACAGTACAATCTCACAAGAATCTGGGCGCGCGGCCCCGCCGCGCGCCCCCAACCGGGGTTCTGCGCGCCCCCCGCCGGGTTTTTTTTTGTGGTGTGCCCGTTTTTGTTGAATTTCAATTTTGCGCCCGGTTTTTTGTTTAAATGTATGAGGTTCATCTGAGATTCAACAAAAATCAGTATTGTTTATCAATTTTGAGATTCGCCAACAGTACACGCCTGGTCCCACTTTGTCTGTGCGGGTTGGGATGTACCCACATGGCAGGCGGCATCTTCGCGCCTGGCCGCCAGGTGCCCCTTATCACTCTCTCGATTAAAAAGTACCGCCTAGTAGAACAAATCAGACCGAGCACGGCTGTTCGATGGTGTTGCTGAGGCCCCTCTAGATCAACACCAGCTGGTCCCCTCCCTCTCACACGCCCCAGGATCGCAGTTTCTGGACCTTGGGCTTGAATTGACAAGAGGGGATCTTTGATCGCTCCCTGAATCTATTTGGTGTTGTATTCAGGTGCGCCTCGCCGCCGCGCGCCCAATCTGTCGGGCTTTCCCCGGCTGATTTGTTCTGGTAGGCCAGACTTGTCACATGACGTCCGAGCACCCCCGTGCCATATCTTGGCCTATCTCACACTATTTCGCGCATCTGAATGCGAACACGAAGACCAGAGCCCTCACTAACGCGCTCAAGCAACAGCTCTCCATTCAGCAACTCCACCAGTTGATCTGCAATGTGCAGTCCTAGGCCCGTTCCAGGCACATGCGCAGATCGCTTCCCACGAAATCCCTCGTCGCACAGCTTCTTGAGCTCTTTTTTCATGACACCTGCACCATTATCTAGAATAACAACCTCGACACCTTGTAACGGTGTTTGGCACGGCTGAATAGTGAAGGATACTGTAGGGCGCGCGGGGTCGTCGCCGCGTACTAGCACATATTTGAGAGCATTGTCAAGCACGTTGCTGACAGCCTCTTGCAGCACACGCGTGTCAGCTTGCACCGCTGGGAGTTGGGGCGAGACGGAGCACTCGAAGTGAACGCCATCAAACTCAGCAATTGCCTGCCCTGCGCTGATAATTGGTTCGAGTGCCTCCTCCATTCGGCATTTGACCAACCCCCCTCTCATCCCTGCCCCAGTACCCACACCGCCGATTGCACCGTCGACCTTAGCAAGTCTCAACGCCTTGACAGCTTGCTGCAGCGTCTCGTCCTCATCAATTCCCTGAAAAATGTATCAGCGCACGTACAGGTAAGCAACGAGCGAGAGCTTGCAAGTGAAAGAGCGCGAGAGACACAGTGGGGGTGCTTACAAATTGACTGAGGAAAATAGGAAGCACGCGCAGCTACACTTTAAAGACTTACCGGAACCTGGAAATCCATATCACCCGCCTCGTCGGTATCAGCACTTGCTCTTTCTACATCCAGCAAGCCAACACTGCCCTCAATTTGCGCACCAACCAGTGCACGCCTGCTTTCTTGCGCATCACCAGAACCCTGCAGGAGAAACGGAGGTGGACGACTGGCCCCAGTGCCTGTGCAGGGCACGGAAGGAATGAGAGAGGACATTGAGCGAGCCAGTGTCTTTAGTGAACAACATAAGTAGTGATAAGGTCTGAGGTCCAGGACAAATAAGTATCCCCATCGCAGTGGAAAGTAGTATTAGTATTGTCTGATCAATCAGCTGCAGTATATCAGCTGCGCACACGCACATACACATACATGCGCACATGAACACACGCACACACGCGTACAAGCATACACAAACAAACCCACACAGTTGAACACACACCAGGCCCACGTGAGGATTGGCGAGCACACATGCACACATGCACGCACGCACGCACACGTACAAGCATACACAAACAAGCCCAAACAAATGAAATACACCAGGCCCAAGCGAAGGTTGGCGAGCACACAAACACACATGCACGCACGCACACACACGTACAAGCATACACAAACAAGCCCACACAAATAAATTCGCACCAGGCCCAAGCGAGGGTTGGCGAGTCATGGAATCGATAGGCAGCAGTAAGTCAACTAGCCGATCTGACTGAATGAGAATATCCTTCGCAAGTTCTCGATTCATCTTGTCGTTGCCTGGCAATCGTCGCAGCAGCAATTTGCCAAACATTCGCACAGCACTTAACGAATTTTTAACCTGGCATAGTGCACACAACGAATCCATTTAATAAAACATCGCATGTCGCCGCCATTCACAACCGTCTCTTTCACTGCCCACCATCTTCACTAGCATTGTCTATTCACTGCCAACCCACTTCAGTTTTTGGGGAGAGCTATCTAGATACCTCAGGTCATTGGTTCAATCCAGTAGGCGCACGGCAGCTGCGCGTGGGTGCGCGGCGGCCAGGCGCACCACGCCGAAGCTGCCGCGCGCCGAAGCTGCCGCGCGCCATCAGGGTAGGTCCAAACGCACACAGGGGAAATAGTTCATCTATAATATTCGTGGTTTATCTATATAGGAGGGGTATCTAGGGGGTTTATCTATCTACCGCCGCGCGCACAAGCTCCACCGCCGCGCGCCCCCACACGCATGAGCGAGCAAAACCTGGTGAAGGGTTTCAGATAGCATCTTTCGGAGACTTTCGGCTTGCACAGCCTCCTGCCATTGGTGCTTCTGGTCGAGCACCACAGCGAGTGCTAATGAGGTAGCAATAGCCTGAACCTGTGCGCGCTCTGCCTCCGTCCATTCCTTGCTACCTTCGCGCCACACCGCCAGCATCCCAAGCACAACAGAGCCATATTCAATAGGAACAGACAAACCACCACCCTCGATTTCTACTACATTTGACGGCCCACCCTCGCGGTTCGTCTTGACAAAGGGGTACTCGGGGAGCAAGGAAGTGGCAGGGATAAAGCCTGCCAGTTCGATGGCACCTGTGGCCGGCCTGCCTGTCGGGCCCTCGCCAACCACCCAGACACGCTGCTTCTCAGGGTACACAGCGGCAGGAACGAATTCAAGATGGCCTGTGCGAGGGTCCTCCCGTCGGAAGTAGAGGTCGCACCGAGATGCGCCCAGCACTGATGCTAGCACTTCGAACTGCGCCTGGCATAGCGCAGTAAATTCTGGAGAGACAGTCACGACGTCTCGTCGCCGCCGTTCAAGAGTGTCCTTGCTTGCTCCATCGGCGTCCCCCGAGACATCTTTCAGCCCATCAGCTGCGCTATTGGGTTGTGTCTTCGCTCGCAGCTCTGATGCCCCTCGCCGCGGCCGCGCGCTCCGAAGCAGGCTGCCCTTGGTGCACGCCTCGCTAGAATACTTGAGGGGCTTTGCCCCCTCGCTGGCCGACGCGACCCAGCACCGTGAATACTTCGCGTGGCTAGACCATTCGTTCGACCGTACTGCGATGCTGCTGCTGCGCTCTGCTCTGGCCTGTTGCCGCAACCCCCACAGTCTTGGCTGCACCCAAGACAAAGGCGATGCCCCGTGCCAGCTGCACACTGGCTGAGGAAATGAAAAGAGGCCCACGTTCAGCAACAGAAGGAATAACGTTGGCTGTGCCATTCTGCTTGCAGGTAGCTACCTGCACCCTGGAGCGCAGGGCAATAGAGACACTCTCCTCTGAGACGAAAGACACTCGCCAATTCGTTGCGTTCTCCTAACCAAAAGTAGTGTGTGGGATACCATAGCCCCACTGCCTTTTTTTGTGGAACTCTTTCGCTGTGGGAAGACGGTGGCTGTAACGTGGCATACCTCATTTCTTTGCCTTGAGGTTGGCCAAGCTGGCGTTTACGATAGCGCCCGTTCGCAAGAACATTTTGGGGGAAGTGGGCCACTTTACACTCGTCGTCTCAGCCATTTCTTGTGGAAAAAAATTAGACCAAAATGGCCGTGAGGCTATGGTATCCCACACACTACTTGTGGCGATGGGAAACGCAACTTGCAATGTAGTTCGTGTTCACAGTTCGCAGAACTTTTCGGTACCCGCGCTCACCCATGAGTGCCGCTGCTGTTCGCCCTCGATCGGCGGCTGATTGTCTCATCCGCAGTGCTGTTGACATCCCTCATCCTCGTCAACAGGGAAACCCTCGTGCAGGCTCGTCTGTTACCAGCGATCCTGTCCGTGGGGTAATTATCAATGGGCTTTGGTGCAGGTGCAGTCGAGGATTGTCTCTGCTTCTATCCCTCTGTCACCGGGTCGCGGTCTCTACCTGCCGACGCAAAGCCAAGCATCGTATCGTAGCGCCTCTTCGAGCACCTCGGCTCGCCGTCCCTCATCTGGCTTTGATGTTGACAACGAGGAAGCCGATGCACGCGAGAATGTCGTCGTTGCGGACGGGCATGCCGATGTCCGCGCGAGCGCTGTACTGACCGATGACGACGATGCCGACGACGGTAATTTCGATGACACTCTCGGCGAAATCCTCGGCGCTTCATTCAGGGTCACACCTTCTCTCGACCTTGATCTCGCTTTTGGCGCCGTCGACTCCAACGTCGACCTCGCTTGCACTCACCTTCTCTCTCTCCCTTCCCCGCTCCCCCCTCTCCTCCCCTCTGCTCCTTCTTCTGCTGCTGCTGGGGAGCCCATCTGAGATCCAGGAATTTCCCTTTTTTTTTAATTTAAGAGTGTTTATTAAGGAGTAACCTCAGCAAGAGGAGTAAGAAACATCAAAATCGAAAGACAACCAGTTCGCAGCTGTTAAGCTCCTCAAATGTCACTATCATTTTTAATTTAAGAGTGTTTATTAAGGAGTAAGCTCAGCAAGAGGAGTAAGAAACATTAAGATCGAAAGACACTATCATAATCATCTTTTCCCCCTATTGGTGGCTATCTTGTAATAAACTTTTCTGTCTCTCCTGAGCGTCTCGACGCCTGTTCCCGCCGTGCTCACGTAGCTTATCACCCCCCTACAGTATCTAGGATCCGTCAAGCCGGAGCCGGCGGAGATGACGATTGTGACGTGTCAGTGACAACTGACACGTCCTGCGACACATCCAGCACCCATGAGTGTGACGTATCAGCGACAAAAGGACTACAGCCGATTGCCGGAAGTTGTGGGGCGATCAGCACGGCAGCTACGGAGGAAATGCCGAAGCATGTCGGGGAGCGCTCGGCGATGAAACAACAGGCAGCACCAGAGGCCTCCAAGCGTAAGGAGATCAGCAGGAATCTGCAAACAAGTCTGCTGATGGCTTCTTCGCAGGTTTTGCCACCGGAATACAATCTGCCGGCAAAATCTGGTGCAAACCTCCCGCCGGAAGCGACGTACGACCAAAACTCCCCTACCTGTCCTCATTGCCCTGGTCCGATCCAGTGTAAAGCCCTCCGCCGCCGCGCACCCCGGCACTCATTTGTCGGCACCGTTCACCCCATGAGTGCCGCTTCTTTTCGCCCTCGATCAGCAGCTGATTGTCTCATGCGCAGCTCTTTTGACATCTCTCATCCTCGTCAGCAGGGAAACCCTCCTGCATGCCAGTTGTCCTGTCTGCAGCAACATCATCAATGGCCTTGGTGCAGGTGCAGTCGGGGGGGGTGGCAATTCTTCACTGTTTTCTAGCATGACCACAGGCGTCGTTCCCGGTTCTGTTGACTCTACTTCTTCCCCTCTGTCGTCGGGCCGCGGTAACTACCTGCCGACGCAAAGCCAAGCATCGTATCGTAGCGCCTCTTCGAGTCCCTCGGCTCGCCGTCCCTCCTCTTGCTTTGATGTTTACAACGAGGAGGCCGATGCACACGAGAATGTCGTCGTTGCAGACGTGCATGCCGATGTCTGCGCGAGCGCTGCAATTCGTGCTCACAGTTCGCCGAACTTTTCATTTGTCGGTACATGGCACGCATATTTAACTTGACTCGTGCGTGTGGATGCGGAGGTTAATACATATGCGAGACTCTGTACATACATATGTGTGTTGTGACTCGTATATGTGTGTACAATGGTCATGTGTGTAAGTGATACTCATACCTATGTATGGTGTGGTTCACATGTACATGGTTGACTCCTACGTGTGTGACCTGACCAATACATATGTATCAAACGTCCCACTCATGCGCGTGACATGGATCATGCACATGTGTGATGAAACTCAAGCATGTGTTTATCATGATTCTTTCATATGTTTGCCATGACTCCATCATCTGTGCGTCATGACCTGGTCATGTGTGTGCCACGACTCATCCATGTGTGTGCAACGATCCTTTCATACCTGTATTCGCATGTGCGCCATGTCTCGTTCGTGGGCATACCATGTCTCATTCGTGAGCATACCAGCGCTGTAATGACCGATGACAATGACGACGATGCCGACGACGGTAATTTCGATGACACTCTCGGCGAAATCCTCGGCGCTTCATTCAGGGTCACACCTTCTCTCGACCTTGATCTCGCTTTTGGCGCCGTCGACTCCAACGTCGACCT
>Ga0209491_10010119_pt1 | contig 11407 bp, 8 predicted proteins | sample BON02_FD_187213 | JGI IMG/M metagenome (GOLD analysis project Ga0209491, IMG submission 187213) | Freshwater microbial communities from Lake Bonney liftoff mats and glacier meltwater in Antarctica - BON-02 (SPAdes) (version 2) | ecosystem: Environmental > Aquatic > Freshwater > Ice > Glacier...
ATATATATATATATATATATATATATATAGATATATATGTATATATACATCCGACCGCTCGCACGCGTGGGGCCGTCGTGTGTGCTGCTGCAGGCTGCTGTGTTGCGCTGTGGTGTTGCTGGGCGCTGGGCGTCGTCTGTGTGGTGGGGGAGGGGACAACTCTTTGGGGGCGAGAGCCTGCTCTCTTACCCCCTTCCTCGTCCCTCCTTTTCATTTCTTTTGATCCCTAGGTCTGCCTGGTGCTCAAGGCTCCCGACGGCAGCCCAATGTCTACGCCGGCCGTCGACAGCCTGCGCAAGCTGCTCGAGAAGGAGAAGGTCGCATTCGACATCGGATCCTACCGCGACGCGCCGCCGGGACTCCGCGTCTGGTGCGGAGCCACAGGTGAGGCGCTCTGTCGCTCGGGGGGGGGGGCTAACCTTAACCCTGACCCCAATAGTGCATCAACTTCTACAATGTCAATTTGTGGGCACTACAATCGGCAAGACGTAGTGGGCGGGACCAAAAGTGGTCTCTAAATTGAATGTACCCCGCTCGTTTGACGCGCACACGCCCTTCTCTAAAACGAACTCACACCGCTCTTCGCTGACGCACACGAGACTCTCGTTGCGGTGCTCGTCTTGACCTTCCCACGATATTGCCATTACTGATAATGTATTATGTATGGCATACACAAGGGGGAGTCCTACATTGCGCAAAAGCCGTGAAATTGTAGTCCAATAGTTTGGGCAATGCAGGTGGGGGAGGGCGATACAAGGATGATTGATTCGTGCACAAAAGCTTGGAAGTGATCGAATATCTTGTGAAGGCTAACGCTCGACGAAAAACCGCCGTGACCCACACAGGCGACACGACCGGAGTCTGCGCTCTGTGCTCAGCGTTTGTCGTGTGGGTGTATGGCAGGAGAAACTAAACTTCAACAAATAAACAGTCCTCTCCCTCTCAAACGCAGCCAGGCCCTCTGATTCGACACGGGTGAGGCGACACAACCAAGCACCGTGTCAAACGCGCCCTGTGCGCCTAAGTGATTCGACTTCGAGTTTTCTATAATCCAAATGGGTTAACCTGAAGTATCTTTAGCGCCTACTCAGTAGCTGCAGGTGCACCTTTAACCCGAGGAGAAACCAAACTCAAAGAATAACATACCATGAAACAAAAACACGCTCGATGCCTCTTTTGGTCGTCTGGCCACCCGGCGCTTCGACGCCGGAACGTTCCGCTCTTTGCTCAGCTTGTGTGGTGTAAGTATATGATACGAGAAATTAGATGAAACAGAAAAATGCCTCTCCCTCTCTGACGCCACCCCACCACCCCACGCTCTGTTTTGGCACAGTTGAGGCCTTGCCACCAAACCACCACCAGCTTACTGGCGACGCGCCCGCCAGCCTGGAGCCAGAGTCTCTGTGTGCCGAGTGTGCACCGTCCCACCAAGTCTCATCGAGTGCGCGGCAGCCGCTGCCCGCGAGCCCGCCCTAGCAAACGTCCGCGCCTTCCGAGATGTCGGCGGCCGACACGTTACGCAGTCCTAGCGCACTCCTAGCGCAGTCCCCTCCCATTTTAATACAACCACGCGCTCCGTTTCGTCTCTGTGGAGGCGTTATTACCAAACCCCCGTCTCTAACGTAGTCTTGCCGCAGTCGCCTCCCTCTCTGACGCAACTCCGCGCTGCGTTTCTTCCGTTGTTAAGTGTTTGTGGGAGGTGTTCGTTTGGGGGTTTGGGGTGATGTTCTTGTCGTATGTGTGTCGGTGTCGGGGGTGTTGTTCTCTGTCGGGGTGTGTGTGTGTGTGTGTGTGTGTGTGACCTGTTGATATTTTTTCAGTGGTGGCCTTGCCACACACCAAACCCTCTTCTCTAACTCCACCCCGCTTTCCGTTTCTTACAGTGGATGTGGAGGACCTCAAGGCCATGTGCCTCTGGCTCAAGTGGGCCCACGCCGAGCTCACCAAGGCCTGAGCGGACCGAGGGGCGAGGCTGGCGCCGCAGTGGCTCTGTGCGCCGCTGGCCGTGTCTGCTGTCGCTGGGGGGGAGGGGGTGTCCTGGGGGGGTAAGCATTAGATGCTGGCCGTGTCTGCTGTCGCTGGGGAGGAGGGGGTGCCTTATGGAGGGTACGCATCTCATCCTCATCGGCGGTTTGCAGACTAGTGGAGGGCATGGGGCCAAGTCGCGAGGGGCAAGAGGGCGTGGCGTGCGCGACGCGCACAGCTAGGCGGCGAGCCATGAATGAGAGTGGCTCGCGCGGTACCAAGGGGGGCACAGCCATTCGCTGGCGGTGCCGGGGGGGGCTCGCGGAGCGCCTCTCAGCTCAGGCACGCCTGTGCTACCCTGCAGTGCGAGTGGCTCGGCGGAGCTGGCAGGAGACGGGGGTCGACCGAGCGAGCAGCTGAGAGCGACCGGGGTGGCTGAGCACAGAGATCATAGCGGAGAGCGCGGGGTGGCCGCCCGGAAACCAATGTCAAATCAGAAAGTGTGCGAAGCGCGAGAAACCGCGGCAGCGACTGTGCAGGAGCTAGGGCTAGAGGGAAGGAGACAGACGGAGTTTCTCACGCAGCAGTTTTGGCACCTAGGGGGGGGGTGTACGTGTCTTGTTGTCTCTGCACTCTGCGCGGCACGCGGCACGCTCATGTTTTACAACACATGGCCCAATGTCACATGCACAAAATGCACATGCATTCTCTCGTCCGCGCCCGCGTCGTCACACATCACACATCATCACACATCGTCGTCGTCATATATATATGATGTATATGTGATGGTGAGATATGTGTCTCGTATGTATGATATAAATGGTTATCAGGGTTTGCTGCCCCGTGCCCCGTCCTACACGCGCCCTACACCTGCTACAACACACACTACACACCACCAGCCGCGCGCGTCTTTCTTCCTCTCCCTGCCCCCCCCCCCTCCACACAGTCACAGTCCACAGCACAGGAGCCACAGCCACACACACGACACACGACACACAGCACAATGTCGTACACAGTCACACATATAGCCTATAACACATACATACAGTATTACACATGCACACGCGCGACGCGCGACAGCAGCACATATAACGCACGCGACGCGCACGCACAACAATAACAGACAACAGGCCAGACGACAGTGCGTGCGCCACACACAGAGCCGGCTATAAACCCTGTAACGCAGCAATAAGTGCAAGGGCGGCAGGAAACAGCGGCAAGTGGCAAGCAGGGCAAGCAAGGGAAGGAAGGCCTGCATTTCTGTGCATTATTCGCATTCGTAAATTAATAGTTATAGTTGGCCGATTATTTTCAATATCCGCTTGCATTTTTAAAACATTTTTTTTGAAAAACAAACATCGCAACAGACTGTAACAGAGAAATCAGAAACAGAAAAAGGAAAGGCAACACCAAAAAGGAGCAGCAAGCAGCGAGAGCAGCAGGGATGCGCAGGTAGCGCAAAGGGCAATGACACGGTGACACGGAGAAGGAAGGAGCAAGCAGAAGCAGAAGCAGAAGCAGGGGCAGGGGCATCAAGCACTAAGTTGCATGCAAGCAAGCAGAAGCACAACAAGCACAAGCAACAAGGAACAAGCATTAAGCACAAGGACAAGGACAACAACACTGAAGAACAATAATACGAGAGAAACCACAACTCTCAACTCACCATCACCACACTCCTCACAGCCACAACGCCAGAGACAACATACCCATTCTGGCTTAGACTAGAGCCTTACCTCCTCCCCAACAACCACAATAAACCCCTGCCGGCGCCCCCCGCCGACTGTCCGTGTCGCAGCCTCCTCCTGCCCTCCCTCCTCTTCGAAAACCCGCCCTCCTTTACAATCTCTCCCCGGTGAGCGCGGAATGGTAGCGGGAGTCGGCACCTGCGCCGGCGCGTCTAGGTGCAACGCGCCGCCGCCCGTGCCGCTTCCCCCTGCCACCGCCCCACTTGCCCATCGATCCGTCGTCGCCCCACCCCATGCCTCGCCGCCGCTGACCGCTGCAACCCCTTAAAGCGACACCACGGCAGCGGTCACACCCATCACACTCCCCACACCCCAGCCCCACATCACTCCCTCCCCCCGCTCCATTGTTTGGTGTCTCCCTCGGCGCATTCTGCATGGAGACGTCGCTCCAGCGCCAATAATCACGCCTGCGCCCCACTGCGCAGGCGTTCCCCGTGTGGCGCCTCGAGCCGAGCCCTCGCGCGCAAACTCGAAATGACACACCCTTCGTCTTCGTCCGCCTCCGTCGCCCAACAAAGAGAGCCAAGCGAGGCCTAGGCCCAGAGCTGAGAGAGCCCCAATAATAGGGCGCCTTCGACCGGACCAAAAGCGCAACCAACGCGGCCCCTGCCGCAAACGCACGGCACCCGTTGGAGGAAGCCCGTCCGCCGCCGCCACCGTGCCGACGCTATACCCAATATTCCAGTCGCCCAACACCTAAGACTCCAATCGCCCAAGGCACCACCACCCAAATGGTGACGCCATGCCCGCCGGCGCACCCACAGCCGGAGTCATCGCCGCTACAATAGAAAGACACCTGCGCCCCGAGCGTCACGCCTCGTAGCCGCGCGAAAAGGCTACCGACTCACTCCGCAGCGTCGCGGCGGCGGCTAATCCCCCGAGATGGCTTTAGGTTTGGCTCCGGACCCACTCCGAAAAAGTCGGTCCAGTTTGGGCTTTAGGTAGCGACTCCGCGCACGTCCTTCTGGCTCGGCGACTCGGAAGTCGAGTATCGGCTACTGAATAAGTCTGTGGTAGTCCAGACTCGGTGGTTGAGTTCCAGGTTGAGTTTCGGCTGAAACGACTCCGAGATAGCGACACGTCGATTCAGTTCCAGGTTGAGTATCAGTTCCAGGTTCAGTATCGGCTACTGAATCACCCCGAGGTAGTCGTCTCGGATGGTTCCGATGGCTCGGATCTCGTTGACGTCGAAGTGGGTCCCCACGATTCGGAGCCTCACCTCCGAGTCGGGTCGTATTCTGATCGGCTGCTCGTCGGTCACCTGCGAGTATAGTAGCGACAACATTTAGATTGAATTGAATGCCCAGAAAGGGGTACATCGAACTCTGCCGCGTACGCGCCTCCATGGTCCGCATCTGGCAGGGCAAGTGGCCGCCTCTTTCCCGGCCTCTACTTGTAATCGCCCTCTTTATTGAAGTGAAATACATATCGGTGGTGCGATTCCTTACCTGCGAGACGTAGCTGGCCGGGTTTGAGTTTTGGTCAAAGACCATGTCGGCCGGGATGGCGTGCTTGGAGACGAAGACGGGCAGCGGGCCGACCTCGGCGAAGAAGCCCATCTTGTTCACCTTGGTCACCACCGCGTCGAGCACCTCGCCCTGGGGACTAAGGGGGAGGGGCGCCGTTCAGGAGCCCGCGCCGGGAAAGAGGAGCGGCGCGCAGCGCGGTGGCGGCGCGCGAGGACGTGGCAGGCGGCCGCGCGCAGCAGCCAAAGGGGGCGCGTGCAACGGCGCGTCGGAAGGCGCGCGCGCATCCAGCACGCGCCACGCGTCGCCACCCCGCCCCGCCACCCCCACGCGCGCACGGCGCACGCGCGCCGCCCTCGCAAGGGAGGGGCGTGGGCGCGCCTTGAACGGCCGAAAGACGATGGCGTTGAACTTCATCGTGAACGACGTGATGCCCGTCCCCTCCTTGATCTGCCCCTTGGATTGGGATGTGATCTCGGTGACCGAAATGATGTACCCATGCCGCCCCGAGCACGACCCCTCCACCGTCTGCAGCAGCTTCTCCTTGAGGTGCTCCGTGACGTGTGGACCCAACAGCCGAGGGTGCAAAAGAAGCTCGCGCTCGATCGGGATGTGGAAGAACATCAGCCCCCGCGCGCCGGGCGCCGCGCGCTAGAGGGCCTCGCGACCCGCTGCCGGGACGGTGCGGCTGAGCCCTTCGCGCCCGAAGCAGCGCCGCGCCGTCGCCGCGCCGAACGTGTGCGATACCGGCAAATACCGAAGGGGTGCCCAGAGCGTTTTGTTTAAAAAGCATCTCGAACTAACTCGCCAACAGTGCCAACCAGCTTTTTTTCGGTGCCACTCGAGCTGCGACCAAGCTCTTCGACGGCATCCTATACGTCGGCCCTGAAAACCACTCGCCTGCCAGGGCATGTCGTCCCAAGCCGACAAGTACAAGTCACAGGGAAATACGGCGCTGGCGGCCAAAATGTTCGGCGAGGCGGTGGACCTCTACACCAAGGCGCGCTGCCCCGCATACACCCTCACGTACCTCCTGTGCACACCAAGGCCGCTGCGCGACAGCGAACCAACGTGCCACCCGCCCATCCGCCTGCAGGCCATATCGCTCGACCCCGACTCCGCGGTCTACTTCTCCAACCGCTCGGCCGCCTACGCCGCGATGGACCGCTGGCGCGAGGCGCTCGACGACGCCAACGAGGCGACACAGTTGCAGCCGAGCTGGGTCAAGGGCTACATCCGCAAGGGTGGTGCGCTGACGCACATGGGCCAGCACGAGGAGGCGCGCAAGGCCTACCTCAAGGCGTCGCAGCTCGAGCCGCACAACGAGCAGGTGGCCGCGCTCCTCGAGCAGGCCGCCGCTGCGGCTGTCAAGGCGGTGGAGGAGGGCAAGGACTGGGATAAGGACCTGTGGTCCGACGACGAGGCCGACGCCGACGCCGGCGGCGCTAAGCCGCCGCCGGCCGCCGGCGGCGGCGCCGGCGCCAGCAGCAGTGGCGGCGGCGGATCGGCTGGCGCGCAGAGCGCGGTATCGGACCAGCGACCCGCGCCGCGCGCGCCCGCGAAACGCGCGGGCGCCAAGCTGGTGCACGACTTGGAGCGGTCACTCGCCGACGCGTCCGCCGAGACGATGCGGTCGGCGATGCGCGCGCTGGGCCAGGCGGACGGCGCGCTTGCACAGAAAATGCTACACATGCTCGAGGGGCTCAACGCAGCCAGTAGCGAGGGCGAGGGCGAGGAGGATGAGTCGGGCGACGAGGCGGAGCCGCAGGCGGCGCAGCGCAAGCGACGGAGGGACGAGTATTTTGGTGCGCCCGGTGGTGGTGGTGCTGCTGCTGGCGCTGGTGGGGGCGGCGGGGCGGCGAAGCGAGAGCGTAAGGGTAAGGGGCGCGGCGGCTCGGACTCGGATGACTGAGGGCCGAGGCACGAGTGCGATTATAGGGTTCTAGGTTATAGGGAGAGAGTCGTGGCTGTAGACATTGCATGTATAAGGACGTAAGTACAACTTAGTATAAGTATAAGTGTAAGTGGTACGTTAGAGAAGTCTATATAGGTAAAGGTATAGGCTTAGCAGGCTAGCAGATAGCAGAGTAAAGTAACTTAGTGCTTAGTTCATGTTAAGTGTTTGTGTATATATTTTTTTTCAACCCCGGTAGCCGGTATGGGTATGCGAATAGCGGTAGCGGTCAATAGTGCTACTGCGTATTCAAATTGGATCACATATTAGGCTTAGGCGGGCCGCTGAGCATGATTTGACTAGGCAGCTCATTAATTATGACTCATTGGACAAGCACGCCTCGCTGCGAGTCACGTGGCTCGGCATGATTTAGGTTGAGTCGCCTGATCCATGAGTAGGCTTGCCGCGTGATCGTGGTGGTGGTGTTGTTATTGTAAAAGATCAAAACAGGTCGCACACGCACCGACAGATGTGTTGTGAATAAAGGCCCTGTGAACGAAGCTATGATCACGCTGATTTTTGTCGCCGCCGGCGCAGTCTTGAATCCCGCGGCAATGGCGCCAGGAAAACAGCGCATCCTCTGCCTCCATGGCAAGGGTGAGCTCGGCGCTCCCTTTCTTGAGACGTTCAGCGCGCTGCGCCAAGCGGCGGGTCCAACGGTGGAGTGGGACGCGATTGACGCGCCACACGTGATTGGAGGCGGCCGCGCCTGGTGGATGCTCCCCGCGGGCGAGAGGAGCTTTACCGCCGAGTCATACGAGGGAGACGAGGCGAGTCTTGCGGTCATTGACGCGGCGTGGCGCGAGGGCGATTACGACGTGCGTTGTTGCTTCTAGCTTCCTCTTCCTCCTGCGTTTTGCCTCGCCCCTGGCATCTACCCCTGTCTTTTTTCTTGCACCGTGCCTCCCCTCCCCCCCCTGCCTCTCTCTGCCTCTTACATTCTCGGTCTCTTCTGCTGTCCCCCTCTCCCCTGTCTTATCTTGCACGGTGCCTTTACATCTTTTGCTTCTAGCTCATCCCTCCTCCGCCATAGCTGTCGCCCTATGGCTGCATCCGCCGCGATCGAATAACCCTATCGCGAACCCCAATACGGGTATCATCGCTTCATGTGCGCTGTGCGTGGCGCGTGTGTGCAATTCTTAGTTTGACTCGTTCTCTCTTGCTTGGCAGGGGCTCATGGGCTTTTCACAAGGGGCCATGCTCGCGGCCATGCTCGTCGCCCGCGCAGCGCTGGACCCAGACAACCCAGAGATCGCCCGCCCACGCTTCGCCCTCCTCTACGGCTCGGCGTGGCCCAAACCGTGGGGCCCCGTGCTGCAGCGTGTGCAGGCCGAGGCCGCTCCAGGCTCTCTCCCGCCCTCACTGCATATCCTAGGTCGGGCCGACACAACCAACCCGCCGGAGCAGGGGGAGGAGGTGGCGCGCTGCCTGGGTGGCAGCGTGCAGTGGCACGACGGGGGGCATTGCGTCGCAGCCGACGCCAACGGGGCCGTGTGTGCCTTCCTGCAGGCTTGCCCGGCCTCGGCCCAGTGAGATTCCGAATCTGCGCGACGCTGTTTACGCACAAACTGCATCAGGGACACCAAGAGCTACGGCTTGAGAGGCTCGATCGTGCATCGTCGGCACCGCACGCTGGAAAGCTGGCGGGCTGCCATGGTTACGGCCGGCGCGCTAGGCGCGCGCTGGGGTACGCAGCAGCCTTGCAGCAGCAGCCTCTTGGGTGAACTCTTGAGGGGGGTTCCCGCGTTCGCCGTGTTATCATGTTGGGCTCTAAGTGCGATGGGGCGCAGAGCGTGGCCTGGGAAACGGGACCAGCGATGTTTGTGGCGGAGTGGAGCGATGTGTGCGGCGGAGTGGACTGTCGGGCTAACCCTATCCACACACCGCACACCGCACTGCCTCGCCAGTGCCAGTGCCAGTGCCGGTGTGGTGTAGGTGTAGTGCTAGTGCGCGTGCATGGTGCGCAGCGTGCTGCAGTGCGCAATGCTGTGTGCAGTGTGCACCTTCCACACTTCTCCGCCATCCGTAATCGGACGCTCGAACGGGGGCGGGGCGGGGGCGATACAATGTGTAAATTAATTATATTGAAATATTATAAAATTATAATGTAAATGCGCTTATTGTTGTTGTTATATTGCCAATTCTTGATTCTTGCACCCTGCTAAGCAGCGCGGCAGCGAACAATTAAAAACCCAAGGTGGGACCTCCCAATCTGGAGCCCACTGGTTGGACCCGCCGCTTGCCTGTCCACCACCCACGCCATTGCTATTAGGGTTATTGTAATATTGTAGGAATTTTTTTTTTTTTTTTTTTTAAAGCGCAAACACCCACACGCACCGCACTAGCACACAGCACACGCACAAAAAGCACCGACCCAGTTTATGGGTCGGTATCACTATCCGCTACCGGAGACCGCTGCGGTGCAGAGCGTTGGATTGCCCTGGGAATTCTTGGTTATTCTATTATATTTCACACAAAATATCTATTTTTGGCGTGCTTGCCTTTGACGGAAATAGTTTCGGAAGTTAACAACTTTTCCGTCGGTGTCACATTTCATCCGCGGTCAAGTTCGTGTGGCACCGTTCGAGGGCCATGCCGCGGAGACTCTGCGCGTCACGGAGCACCGACGTGGCCCCTGGGAAGCCTGAAAAGCCAAGCGCCGTCAACTACCCGCTCCTCCGCGTTCTCAACATCGCGGTGGACGCTCATGGGCCGGACTCGACTGGCCCGCGCATCCTGCTCTCGCTCTTCGTGATGGACACCCTCTCGTGGCTCTGCTACAAGGCGCTGCAGTGGGAGGCGGTGAAGCAGGCCGGGCTGGCCCACTCCGCCGGCACCAGCAACCTCTCGCCGATGCTGTTCGCGCTGCTCCTCTCCACGCTTGAGACGAGCGTCAGGTTCTGCTCGTCCGCGCTCGCGCCGGCGGCCTACCGCTGGATCACGGGGGCCGACCGCTGCCAGACTGGGCCGCTCGCCGTTTGCTCGACGCGGCTCTACACCCTCTGCCTCGTGGCCGGGTGTGCCGCCGCCTTCCTCGCCACGCCGTGCATGTGGGCAAAGACGACCGACGCGGCGGCGTGCGACTGCACCGTCAACGCCACCGCGGCTGCGCTGGCGGTCGAGGACGGCACGTGCGAAGCGGCGGGCAAGCCCGCCGGCGACTGCCCGCTTGGGCCGGCCGCGCTGGCGTGGGTCTACGCGGCTGTCTACACGATCTTCTACTCGGGATTCAACCAGATGGGTATATCTATGTTCACCTATCTATCTATCTATCTATATCTATATGGTTCACTCTCGTCTCGGAACTCCTTGGCGACGCCTCGCGCGAGATGGGACGCACATTCTGCCTCGACACCTTCTTTCTCTCTGATATATGATCTATACATATGCATATACTATAGGATTGATTTCCACTCGTCTCCGCAAGATTCGCCGCACGCTCTGGCTCGGCGCCTTCTCTCTCTATGATATCATATATATCAAACACATATACTATAAACCTTGGTGTGGAGCTTTACCCCAGGTTTAACGTGGGTTGCCAAAGGGTGTTTGACCACAAAAAGTGTCTGAATTAACCATAAAGCGCAGAACCTGCCCCGGCTCCCGAAGGTCACTTTTTGGCGTTCCTCACCAAGGCTTATACTCTGTATTCACCGTTCCCTCCCGCTCTAGGCGACGCCTCCCGTGAGATGGGCCGCACACTCTGGCTCGGCGCCTTCTCTGTCTATGATATATGATATATACAGTTAAACATATATGTATATATATACTCTCACTCTCGCTCTCCCTCTCGCCCCCGGCGCCTCTGCTATATGATGTATGATATACATATACTCGTTGATGGACTCACGCTGCCCCCCCGCTCGTCTCGTAACTTCCAGGCGACGCCAATCGTGAGATGGGGCGCACACTCTGGTTGGGCGCCTTTTGCGGCGTGACGCTCCGTGCGCCGGGCGTCGGCTGCGCCGGGATCAACCGCCCCGCCTCTGCAAAGGCGCTCTCGACCTACCTCACCTTCCTGCGGATGCTCTACCCCTCGGTGGGCGCGCTGCTCATCTTTCTGGCGGCCAACAACGGCGTGATGCTCTGGACGCTAACGCTGCTCTCTTCCAGCCTGGGAGCCATGCACGGACTCACCGTGGCGCCGCCCGGTAGATTTGGCTCGGCACGGAGGCAGGCGCTGGTTCGGTTGCTCGAGGGCAAGGCCCTGCCGGGCATCTCGAGCCAGGTGAGACCGCACGGCGACCCGTCGCCACGGCGAGCGAGCTATATAT
>Ga0209491_10010120_pt1 | contig 11407 bp, 13 predicted proteins | sample BON02_FD_187213 | JGI IMG/M metagenome (GOLD analysis project Ga0209491, IMG submission 187213) | Freshwater microbial communities from Lake Bonney liftoff mats and glacier meltwater in Antarctica - BON-02 (SPAdes) (version 2) | ecosystem: Environmental > Aquatic > Freshwater > Ice > Glacier...
CCAAATTTAGGCGCTACGGCATAATAATCGGGATACGCTCACGTTGATGGCGGCGATAAATTAAGAAATCTCCATCGACTGTGATGACGGGGCGCTTTGGGTGGTGCTCGCTCAGGCAAATCAAACACAAATCAGCCATATCGGGTGAACGATCCGCGTAGCGTTTGGCTAGGGTTTCCACTCTTTGGAGATTCTCATGGAGTGCGAAATCCAGCTGAATGAGTCCTGTGGGGATGAGCTTCATGATCGCCTCGACCGAGCCGACATGGAAGGCGGCCTCGGCAAGCACCGCTTCGACCGTCAATAAGGGTGTTTCGACTGTCTCGGCAACCGCACATGCCCACGTATGATGAGCATCGCGGCGATTTAGAAAAGCAACGAGGAAGCCCGTATCTGCTATGCCTTTCACTTTTTTGCGAAGCCCTTCCGGGAGGACAGTGTAGGTGCGCCCTCAATCGAACCCGCCAAAGCCATAAAGGCTTTAGGTTCTGGCTGAAGGGATTGCTCTAAGGCCTCTTTGACAATCGCACTGCGCGAACGCCCCGTCCTGCGCGCACGCTCTTCCAGTCGTTGACTGGTGTCGTCTGGCAAGCGGATGGAAATTGTATGACTCATTTGGCAAATATGTATTCAACTGAGATAATCGTCAAGTCCCGCGGCGCTTATAGCCCGCCATCCTCTCGCAGTTTGCGCGGTCGACTCTCAACTGCGGCAGCGCGCAGCTACAGCCAAGCCATAGATTGTCTGCAGGGCGGCAAAGTCTTCGTCGCGGGAGCCACTCAATATCGTGTGGTCGTAGAATTTGCTTTGCTTCATCTCTTCGAGGGCGACCTTCATGCGGCGTTGCACTTCGTCTTCGGGGTCGGTGCCGCGTCCGCGCAGGCGGGCCTCGAGCTCTTCCACGCTGGGTGGCATGATGAAAACGGTGATCACTTTGCCTTTCAGCAGGGGATCATTTTGAGCGGTCTCGCGCATTTGGGCGGCACCTTGCACGTCGATATTGAGCAGTAAATCGGTGCCATTCGCTAGCTTATCTTGCACCTCGCTTTGGAGAGTGCCGTAGAGATTGCTGTGAACGTGGGCGTATTCGTAAAATTCGCCCGCTGCGATTTTGGCCTGAAAGCTGTCGTGATCGAAGAAATAGTAATCGACGGTATCGACTTCGCCGCCGCGCGGCTGTCGGGTGGTCGAGGTGACGGCGCGTTCGATCTGGCGGATCTCCGCGAGCATGCGGTCGCAGAGGGTCGTTTTGCCACTGCCGGCGGGGCCGGATACGATGATAAGCAGTCCGCTTTGTGGGTTCTCAGACATGAGAGGGTAGGGGCGTCACTTGTGACGCCCGCTGTGTTGTTGGGCTGGAGCAGCGGCGGGCGTCACAAGTGACGCTCCTACGTATGCATGCTGTTACCATCGGGTGGTGTTTAGTAGGTTAGGGCGACGCCAAGTAGCAGGCAGCCATAGACGGCAAAAAAGCCACCGAAGATACGTGGGCGTATCTCTTTACGGTAGAGCCATTCGAAGAAGTCGCGTAGCCTGAATGGGTTGGCTCCCAGATAGAGGGCGACGATGATGGCGAGATAGACAAAGCTGACTAGGAAGAGGCGTGCCATCGGCAACTCCATGTAGGCAGCGTTTAGAAGTGAGCCGGCGATCAAAAGAATCAAGGCGGCTAGTCCGCGCACAGCTAGAAAGTCGGGCACGTAGATAAAGGAACCGAGGGCGACCACGAGAAAGATGCCGAAGAGGAGGTTTTTATATTGCCCGAAATCGGCGGGGCCGAGCTGGGTGACTTTATAGAGGAACCACGCCGCAGCGGTGCCGAGTAGAATGTAGGCCGCCACGCGAGAGCGGGGGAAGGCCTGCACGCTCTTGGCGGCGCGCATGCCGTGCCAGAGAAAGTGAGCACCGAAGGCGGTCAGAAAGATGCCGGTGAAGAGGGTGGCTTGGAAAAGTGTCATATAATTAAATGTGAATGGTTCCCGCTTCGCTCTTTGAGCGATCAGGGACTAGTAATGGGTAATGACAAATCTCCAAGGTGGAAGGAAAAACCTAGCTTTATCTTCGGGGCGTAGCGGCGTCCTGCCCCGGCTCTAGTGGTTCAAACGGGATAAAGCGCATCATGCCGAGAATCTTGATCTCAATGTCGTGCGGTGCTTGCGGGATAAACCATTGCTCGTCGCCGCGCATGCGGAGCAGGCCGCGATACTTTTCACCCCAAGTGGCAAGGGTCACGTAGCCTGCGCGGTCCGCGCGGATCAGGGTGACGGCGTGGAGCACGGACATAGTTTCGCCGGTGGCGGGATCCTTGGGGTAGCCGAGTAAATATCCTGTCCTGAAATTGGGCATGGTGTTGAGCAGGTCTTTGAGCCGTAGCGGGGCGATGATATAGTCGTAGTGCACGCGGAGTTTACCCTCCGATTGCTCTTTAACGATACCGTCGAGCGCCATCGCCATATCCAGATTCCGTGAGCCCATTTGCTCGCTGCGGGATATGCCCGAGCTTTGTAAGATGCGCCTATCAATCTCCGCGAAGAGGCGTTTTTTGTAAATTTCAGGATTTGATTCGCGGAAGAGAGGGGCGATCAGGCCGTATTTTTCATACCAGACTAAAGTATTGAGTAGCGCGATGGGGCCGCAGCCGCTTTCGGGTTCCGGGTATTCATATTGGGACTCAGAGATGATGGATAGGCGGTTCTGCGAATTGTTTTTACGCTCATTCCCGCGTATTTGCACTACCACTGCTTTTTCCGCGTCTTCCGTGGGAACGACTACTTGAAAGTCGTGGTTCAGTAGCCGACTTTGGCTGTTTAGCTGCAAAGAGCAGGTCAGTGTTAGACTGAACAGAAAAATGAATGAGCGGAAAGCCATCGGAGTTAATCTATGCAGAAGGATGGCCTGGAGTAAAGCGACGAACATGAGCTAAACGAAAATCTCAGTCTCTTCGGTAATCGCGTGAGTTTTATGGATTGGAAGTTTCACTTGATCTCAGCTACGCGATCGGCATATTCCAGCTCACATTGCTAGGCGTCTGTCACCCCGCAGCGCTCAGCTCATAATAACAAGCTCGCTCGGATCAGCCCCGCCTTACAGGTTTGTTATCAACGAATATACGTATGAATTTGGACCATATTCTAGGGGGGCTGGTAGGTGCTGTTGCTGGCATTCTACTTATATTTCTCGCGACAAAGCGTCTGTTTGCGCGGCAGGAAGATGCCTTGCGCACTCAGTTAGATGTCGAGCAGCGCGAGGCGCGGCTGGCACAAAAAGAAGCCCAGTCAGAATTGGAACTGAGCTTTAAAAATAGAGAACTCGATTTAGACCGTAGCCTAGCCACTCGTGAAGATGAGTTAAATAGCCGGGCGCGCGAACTGGAGCGCCAAGCCGAGCGGCAAATCGAAGAACAATTACAGGTTGATTCACGACTCAAAGAGCTGACCCGCGAACAACGTGTGGTCGCCGATGCCGAGCACGAGGCTGAGAAAATCCGCCGACTCTATCGTCTCAAGCTGCACCAAATTTCCCAGATGGAACGCGATGAGGCGCGTCAGTTCTTGATCAAGGCGACCGAGCGAGAGTGCGAGCAAGAAATCCGTGACCTACGTCGCAATAAGTTGGAGCGTGCCGAGGCTGACGTCGCCGATGAAGCTAAGCGTATTCTTCTGGCGGCCATGCAGCGCATCACTAGTCAGCCGATGAACGACGCGACGGCCACGGTGGTTAACCTGCCGAGCGAAGAGATGAAAGGGCGCATCATTGGACGAGAGGGACGCAATATCCGCACTTTCGAGCACGCGACTGGTACCACCTTGATGATCGATGAGACGCCGGATTCCGTGCTCATCTCCTGCTTTGATCCTGTTCGCCGTGAGATTGCCCGAATTGCGCTCGAAGCACTTTTGCGTGATGGTCGTATTCACCCTTCTAGTATTGAGGATGAGGTCGTCAAAGCAGAGGAAGAGATGCACGCCAATGTGATCGACTTGGGGGAGGGTGCGTTACGCAAGTTGCGCCTCCACGATGTGCACCCCGAAGTGGTGGCACTACTTGGTAAGCTGCACTATAGACTCTCGAATAATCAAAACACACTCGCACACTCAGTCGAGGTTGCGAACCTCTGCGCCCTGATCGCTTCCGAGATCGGTCTCGATCCCATGATCGCCAAACGTGCGGGAGTCTTTCATGACATAGGCAAGGCGGTCGATGAAGAATATGAAGGTAGCCACGCCGCCGTGGGCGCGGAGATCATTAAGCAGCACGGCGAAGATGCGCGTGTCGTCAACGCCGCCGCCGCGCATCACCAAGAGGTGCCTGCCGAGAGCGTCTATGCTGGACTCGTTATGGTGGCTGATGCGCTTTCTGCCGTGCGCCCCGGCGCTCGCGCTTCGTCGCTGGACGGCTTTATTCAACGTGTCAGGAGCATCGAAGAGATCGCTGCCGCTTTGCCGGGAGTGAGCGAGGCGTATGCGGTGCAAGCAGGGCGTGAGGTGCGAGTTATTGTCGAGCCAGAAGTCGTTAACGATGAAGAGGCGCGGCAACTCGCGCGCACCATTCGCCAACGCATCGAAGAACAATTGAATTATCCCGGCACGGTCGAGATCACCGTCATCCGCGAACAACGATATACTGAAACGGCTCTTTAGGGTGTGCATCGATTTGTATCCAATCTATGGATACGTGATTTCCCTGTGAGAATCTCCGTCGTTGACTGATGCGTATCTGCGAAGATTTGCGCCTAGGTCTCGACGTGATCTAGGCGGCGGGTGAATTGTTAATTTCCAGTAAATTCCACGCAAGTGTTTGGCTATAAGCGCCATGTAATCTATCTACGTGATTTTACGTAGCAGAACTACGTTTTGTATTCCCGGAAATTCAGAGAACAAAGGGGCTAATTTGCCCTCTTCACTCGATACCTAAAGAAGCTCCGTTGGGGTATTCTATAGGCATGAAAACAACAACTATCATCGCCTTCTTGACCGCCTGTCTCGTCGCAGTTTCCACACTCAACGCCGCCCCTAAGTCTTCAGCCCCTTTTGAGAAAGCTCTCAGCGATGCGGAAATGATCGCTTCCCTCAGTCCTGCATGGAGCGTCACTCGCACCTCTGGCACATCGATGGGCGACTTCTTCGGCGACAATTCTTTGATCATCGTTCAAAAGGCCAACCTGGCTGACATCCGTGTCGGCATGATGGTCGTTTACCGCACAGCCGGCGGCGAGTTGATCTCGCACAAAGTGATCGCCCGCAATGGCACATCGCTCCGCACCACTGGTGTTGCTAACTGGAGTGCCGACCCCGCACCTGTGACTGAAGACATGCTGGTTGGTGCCGTCTTCGCCGTCTTCCATACTTCCGGTGCACCTCGTGGTCAAGTCATGGCTTCCAACGGTAGCCCCATTCCTACCGCTCTTTGCAAAACTTTTTAATATAGGATAGGCGTTCTTGGTTAGTTGGCCCGTCCTGAATAGGTCGCCCTTTCCGCTCAGCCGGAGGGGCGATTTTTTTGGTTCGCAGTGTGCGAGTTTACATCAATATCGTCTCCAATACAGGTGTGTTTGGATCTTTCTCTGTCTTTGCACCGTTGATCAGCGGGTAGCGGTATTCGTCGCCGCTGAAGTTCTGCATCACGATCGCCTCGTCGGTAATCTCTTTAACGTAGTCCGGGTTGATCGGGATCTTGCCGCCGCCGCCTGGTGCATCGATCACAAACTGTGGAATCGCATAGCCAGTGGTATGGCCGCGTAGGCTACGAATGATTTCGATGCCCTTGCGCGGGTCCGCGCGCAGGTGGGCACTCCCCGTGATCAAATCGCATTGGTAGAGATAGTAAGGGCGCACCCGCATCATCAGTAGGCGGTGGATCAAAGACTGCATGACCTTGGCATCGTCATTCACCTCTCGCAGCAGGACGGATTGGTTGCCGATCGGCACACCGGCGTAAGTCAGCTGCTCGCATGCATCGCGAAGCGCATGGGTACACTCGTTGGGATGGTTGACATGGATACTCATCCAGATCGGACCATGCTTTTTGAAAATTTCGCAGAGCTCTGGCGTGATTCGTTGCGGCAAGAATACTGGAATGCGCGAGCCGATACGGATAAATTCGACATGAGGCATCTTGCGCAACTCGCCCAGCAGGTAGTCGAGCTTGCGGTCGGAGAGCAGTAGGGGATCGCCTCCGCTTAACAGCACATCGCGTATCTCGGGATGCGTGCGAATGTATTCTAAGCCGCTCTCAAACTCCGGGTGAAAATTATAATCCTGTGCATTGGAAACCAGACGGCTGCGGGTGCAGTAGCGGCAATAGGCGGCGCAGCGATCCGTCACTAGGAACAGCACACGGTCAGGGTAGCGGTGGACGATGCCGTCGACAGGTTTGGTGTTTTCCTCGCCGACCGGGTCGAGCATCTCCTCGGGGGCAGAGTGCATCTCGCCAGAACGGGGGATGACTTGACGGCGTACCGGACAGTTGGGGTCGTCGCAATCGATCAGATTGAAGAAGTAAGGCGTAATCGCCAGCGCCAGCTTGTCCTTGGCAAAGAGGCAGCCTGCCCGCTCATCGGCGGTCAGTTGCATGTGTTTTTCCAAGTGTTCCAGCTTGGTTAGTCGATTCTTAAGCTGCCATTTCCAGCTATTCCAGTCCTCGGCGGGCACGTCACCCCATAGTCCTTGGCCTTGGTGCCAGTTTTCGAGTGAGTCGTTTGGATACATTTTAAGAGAAGTTTTGAAAGTGGGAAGGTAGGAGGGTGGGAAAGTGGGAAGCTATGAAGGTGGGAGGGGCGGAAGGTTAGAGAGTTAGAAAGAGATTCTTCGGTAGTTGACTAGTTGATGTATCTATATACTTAAATATGTCAATGGTATCAGTAAAAACAAATGTGGAGATCGACGCGCTGGCGAAGCAGCTCTGGGCGCTGGGCGATCCGGTGCGCCTGCAGATTTTGCGTCTATTGCCGACCGAGCCGACCTGCCACAACGCCTGTAATGTCTCCACCATCGCAGAGCGGATTGGGCTTTCACAGCCAGCAACCTCCCACCATTTACGCATCCTCCGCCAAGCCGGTATCATCACCAACGAGAAAAAGTGCCGCGATATGATCTATTGGATCGATCTGGAAGCGGCGGGGGCCGTGCGAGGGCAGCTCGGTGAAGTGCTGATGGGCGTGTAGCTGCTAATCACGCCTCGCTCTTACGCTTGCAGGCGGGGCGCTCTTCGCGGCTATACCTGAGGTTTTAACTCTGCCGGTCGGGGTCGTTGAGGTCGTGCTTGAAGGGCAGGGCAAGACATCCATTATTAGCCAAGGCGGACTCGTTAACTCGCGAGTTTTTGAGGGAGAAGGTGCGGTTTCCAGTGCGAACAGTTTGACTGCGGCGACTCCTGGATGGACTCCAAATGCTTATGCAGGCACACACTACGTGCAGCTCGACAGTGGTGGATGGGCTCCAATTGTCACGAATACAGAAGACACGCTGACTTTAGAAACAGAGCGAAATAATGACTCAGGGTATTTATTGACTACCCACTCCCGTGAAGCTGGGGCGATTTATTACCTTAATCTAATGGGGCGATTTTACCCGGAGCTTCCAGCGCGACTGCTTTATGAAATGCAGCCCGCAGTTCATCTTGGTGGAGCGTCGCCTATTCAATGACAAGACCGCGAGCCCTGGGTGGAAGCTGTCCTTCGATGAATGCCAAAGATTCGATATCGACGACTGCCTTGCTGCCTGCGTAGATCGCATGAAAGTGCGGCGGCGGATGATCGCCAAAATACATCTGAATGACGATGCCGTAGAAGCGAGAAAGTTCAGGCATGTGTGGGCAGATGGCTTAGTGTTTGAAAAACTTCTTCGGGGCGTTTACCCGTCAGTTGCATGTAGAGTGCATCGGGACAAAGGTCGATTTCACTAGGCCATTCTGGATGACCATTTGCAGTTAATTGGACTTGCTTAAATACACCAGGTTTCAGCCACGCCGAAAACACTCCCCGTCCTGCATAGGATGAAAGATCGACTACTCCGCTGCTGCCATCGTCGTAGCGAAGAAATAGATTGTAGTCTCCTTTGGGGGCGATTTCGATTAGATTCATGCCCTTAAACTAGCCGGAAAGTCTGATTTTGTCCAGCTTCGTCTATAACTTGTCAATCCGCGTCACTGATTGGTTCTTTGTCTTTGTAACTTGAAGCTTTTGAATTGCACAGCGCGGGATTCTCGTTTGGCTCCTGCGCAACATGGCTAAAACGACTCGCACAGGACTCATCGCATTTGAAGACGGAACGGTATTTCGTGGCCGCGCCTTTGGCGCAGTGGCTACCAACGTAGGCGAAGCCTGCTTCAATACCAGCATGACGGGCTATCAGGAGATTTTGACCGACCCGTCTTATTTCTCCCAAATTGTCACTATGACGGCGGTGCAGATCGGCAATTACGGTATTTGCCCGGACGATGTGGAATCGGACGGCCCTAAGGTCAAGGGATTCGTCGTGCGCGAAATCAGCCCAGTCGCCAGTAATTGGCGCAGCAATATTTCGATCCAAGATTATTTAACGGAGGCAGGCATCCCGGGCATCGAGGGGGTGGATACCCGCGCGATTACGAAAAAGCTGCGCGTCTCCGGAGCGCTCAATGCCTGCATCAGCACCGAAGGCATTTCTGAAGAAGAAGCGGTGAAACGCGCCAAGGGATTTGACGGGTTGATCGGTGTGGACTTCGTTAAAGAAGTCACTGCGAAGGAGCCTTACCACTGGGATCCGGAGATGAAGCAATCGACTCCATTTACCGTCGAGGGCACGCATCTGATGCGCGAAGACACTTCGGCGCTCAAGCGTTATAAGGTCGCGGCGATGGACTTCGGTGCGAAGTTTTCCATCTACCGCAAGTTACAACATCATGGGTTCGATGTGCATGTCTTCCCCGCCACGACTTCGGCTGCGGCAATCAAAGCCTTTAAGCCGGACTGCGTTTTCCTCTCCAACGGACCCGGCGACCCTGGCGCGGTTGATTACGCGCACGCCACCGTCAAGGAATTGATAGAGGATTACCCGACCTTTGGTATCTGCCTCGGGCATCAGATCATCACCCATGCCCTAGGTGCGAAGACCTTTAAGCTCAAGTTCGGCCACCGTGGCGGTAACCAGCCGGTCAAGAATCTCGAAACGGGCAAGGTTTCGATCACCGCACAAAATCACGGCTTCGCCTCGACCCGCGAAGAGCTGGAAAAAGCCGGTGCCATCGTGACCGAGGTTAACCTTAACGACGGAACGGTCGAAGGTCTGCGCCTCAAGGATAAACCGGTCTTTTCCGTTCAGTACCACCCCGAAGCGGCTCCCGGCCCGAACGATGCGGATCCGCTCTTTGTCGACTTCTACAACATGGTCGCCAAGCACGTGGGATGAGTGAGTGGTGCTTTGTGTGGCGTGTCCGCTTGCAGGACGCCTGCGCTGGGAGCCGATGGGCGGGTAGGTACGGGCGCTCGGCAAGCGAGCACGCCACAGTGTGTCGGCTAACTATTTCGTCGAAGCGGTCGCTGTCTTCGATTTGCCGAGCGTTTCCACCCAGTCGGCCATGATACGGGCGCTTTCGCGTAGGTAGATGTCGTAAGTGGGTTCGTCGTCGTCCTTTTTTTCCTCTAGGGAATCGATTGCCTCGGCGACGGCGTCTTCGACCGTGCCGCTGACGTCTTCACCGATAATGGAATCACGGAGTTCTTCGACTATTTCCTGGCTCGGCTCGGCTAGATTTTTCTTCGATAGGGCGTCTTGCTCTTCGGTTACTTTGAGCAGGAAGTCTTCCATCGCATAGTCGTCCTCGCTCAAGGCTTCGTAGGTATCGTCGAGTTCTTCGATATAGTCCTTCTCGCGGATCTTGCGCTCGATACGTTGCTTTAGGTTCACAGAGATTGCTTTCTCTTCGTAACGCTGGCGGCGCCACTCAATCTGCTTTTTTAGGAACTGAAACTCTTCGAGCGATTCTTGGCGCGCTTGGCTGGCTTCGGCCAAGGTTTGCACTAGTGCCGGATCTTCGGGGCTATCTACATTGAGCTTCGCCCAGTTGTTGATCCAGTCCACCGGCTTGACTTCGTCCCAGGGCAGTGCGTGGGGTAAGTCGTCCTCGCCGATGGGGAGGAACTCATTGACCGATGGCAGCGCGATGTCTGAAGGCACACCCTTGACTTGAGTCGAGCTGCCATCAGGGAGGAAGAATTGCTTGATCGTGATTTTCGAAGCGACGGGGCGGGCTTGCTCTTCGTTGCTCTTGAAAAACGAGAACGGCATGCGGTTATTCATGTGGTAAACTTCCTGTACAGTGCCTTTGCCGTGGGTGGAGTGGTTCCCCACGATCAATGCGCGGTCGTGGTCTTGCAACGCACCAGCCACGATCTCCGAGGCGGAGGCACTGAAACGAGAAGTTAGCACGATGAGCGGGCCGCCCCAAAGCATACTGGGGTCACGGTCGGAGAGCACATCTGTACGTCCCGAACTGTCGCGCACTTGTACGACGGGCCCCACGGGAATGAATAATCCGGTCAGACGAACGGCTTCACTCAAGAGGCCGCCACCGTTCATGCGCAGGTCGAGGATGATGCCTTCAGCACCCGCATCCCGGAGTTTGTTGATCAATTCAGAGACATCGTCGGTCGTCGTCGTGAGGGTGCCGCCTGCTCCGATGTTTCCATAGAACGAGGGCAGCTCGATCACGCCGACTGCCACGGTCTTTTCGTCGTTCACTGGCACGCTGATGAGTTTGGCTGTCGCGAGGTTGGCGGTGAGTTTCACTTCGCCGCGAACGATCGCTACGGTCTTACGAACGGATGGGTCGGCCGCGTCGCCGGGGCGAATGAGTAGGCGCACAGTGGTGCCTTTCTCTCCCTTAATCTTGCGCACGATGTAGCGCAGTTGCATATCGACGACGTCATCAAACTCTCCGTCGCCTTGTGCGACCCCCAGGATCTGGTCTTCGGGCTCGAGTAGGCGCGAGCGTTCTGCGGGGCCACCGGGAAGGATTTCTTTAATCGTGCAAATGCCGTCGTCGTCTTCGAGTAGTGCGCCGATGCCGACGAAGGAGTTTTGCACGGCTGAGTTAAAGCTTTCGAGCGTGTCGGAAGAGAGGAAGGAGGAGTGTGGGTCGAAGATCTGCGTCATCGCATTGATGAACGACTCTTGCACTTCGGGGGCTTCGCGGGCGACCGTGTAGCCGAGGTTTCGCTCATAGCGGCGGTTGATTTTTTCGCGGGCGGCATCGAGTGTTTCTGCGTAGAATACGGGGTCTTCCAGCAAGCGTAGCAGCTTAGTTGGGTCGAATTCCTCTTCGTCTTTGTCAGGATCGGCGACATCGGGATTCTTCGGCGTCAGTGAAGCGTCGCTAGTCTCCTTATCTTCGGAGGCGAGCGAGAGCATTTCGTTGAGTAATTCATATT
>Ga0209491_10010128_pt1 | contig 11397 bp, 8 predicted proteins | sample BON02_FD_187213 | JGI IMG/M metagenome (GOLD analysis project Ga0209491, IMG submission 187213) | Freshwater microbial communities from Lake Bonney liftoff mats and glacier meltwater in Antarctica - BON-02 (SPAdes) (version 2) | ecosystem: Environmental > Aquatic > Freshwater > Ice > Glacier...
CCAAAATCTGAGCCACTGCGTCTCGAGGTGTCTTTCCTCGCTTGAGCTCAAGCACGCGAAGCGTGCCCTCGGAATCCATTGCGAGGATGTCCATCCGTTTGCCACGATGGGTCGGAACCTGGCGGCCTAAAATCAAGAGGCGCTCTCCCAGGATTGATGGGTCTTTTTCTAGCAAAGACTCAAGCTGCTCTTCAGACGGCATGTCTCCAAGCTTCACTCGCTCAATCGTTCCGTCAATCCGCCAAAGACCCATCTGCATCGCCATAGATACAGACTAGGTAGAAATGGGTTTGTGTGCCACCGTTGATCACTTTGGTTCTTACCACCATGAGGGAGTGTTCAAACTCGGCGAAGGCGGCAACCATGGTGAAGAAGAGTTTGCCCTCGGGGGCCGTGGTGTTGATGTTCTGCTCCAGCAAATCAAGCGCGACATTGTTCTTCTCCAGCTCAGACGCAATTTCTAGAAGGTCGCGGGACGACCGTCTTGCGGGCTACCGAAATGCAAGAGCAGCTCGTCTCGAGGTTGGGCGCCAACGCTTTCAGTTTCGGTCTGCGCCTTGTTTGGTTCGCAATCGAACGGCGATAATCTGTGCTGCGAAGATCGCTGCAGCTACTACTACTGCCATGATCACCGTGAGCAGGTCATCTTGCGCCTTGAGGATCGTGAAGGGGATCAGAATTGCCAAGTTGAGAAGAATCGTGACTATTGGTGCCCACGGTTTCGCGTGGATCTTCTTCCGCAGATGCCGGATTACACCCCATTGCACGGCGATATCCATTGCCAGGTAGAGGAATGCACCCATGGACGCTATCTGGCTCAGGTCCAGAAAGGCGGTGGCGAGAATTGCGAGCCCAGCGGTAATGATTAACGGCTGCTGAGGAACTCTCTTGGGTAGCGACGGCGCTTGACGCATCTCCTGCAACATCCCATAGAGACGAGAGACGGAGTACAGGCTGGCGAGCAACCCGGACAGGGTCGCGACAACAGCTATCGCTACCGTGATGCCGATGCCCCACTCGCCGAAGAACGGCTCTGCGGCGGCGGCCAGCGCGTAATCGCGAGCCTTTACTGCGCCGGTCGCGCCGATGCTGGACTCGACGGACAGGGTGATCAGGGTGTACAAGGCTGTGCAGATTGCGAGGGAGATAACGATCGACCGTGCAATGTTCTTCTTCGCGTCCCGAATGTCATCACCTTGGTTGGTGATGGTGGTGAACCCCTTGTAGGCAAGTACGCATAGAGTCGTGCCCGCCAGCAGCCCCACGAGATCGGGGGCGTCGCCCGAACTTTGAGCAAAAAACCCCTGACCGGCAACGCTCGTACCGACGAGGCCGGCAATCGCGAGCACGGCGATGCCGACGATCTTGAGTATCGCGGTGGTGGTCGCAGACCCTTCGACAAACTTATTACCGAGCAAGTTCACGGTGGCCGCTGCCACGATTGCGAGTACACCGAGGACTGGAACGAGAATCGCGGAATCCTGCAGACCAAATGGGAGGAGCAGGTATGTGCCGAATGTGCGGGCGAGGAGGCTTTCGGCAACCACCATTGAGACGTACATGAACAGAGTGAACGAGCCCGCGGCTACGCCTGGACCGTAGGCATCCTTCAATAGCATCGCGATCCCACCTGCTGAAGGGTTCACGCTGGAGTATCGGATGTAGGAGTAGGAGCTGACGCCGGCGACGATTGCCCCGAGGAGGAATGCGAGTGGGAACCAGTCCCCGGCGAAGCCGGCCACCTGGCCGACGAGAGCGAAGATGCCCGCACCGATCATCACACCGGTGCCCAACGAAATGGACCCGGCGAGTGAAATCTTGCGTTTCTGCTCAGACATTTGAAGTCCTCTCTTCGTGCGATTCGTCGTTGCTCACCTACCTGGCCGTCAGCTTGCGGGTACCAAGATTGTCCACGACTTTCCGCCGTCATTGGTAGTGGCGACACCGCTGTCATCGGCGACTGCGATCACGCCGTTGCTGTTGACTGTGAGGGCCGCAGCAGCTCCCGTGACGGTCCCGGTGGGAGTCCAGGAGGCATTGGGCTCGGTCGATCCAAGCCAGAGTGCGCCTTGCTGATCGATGCCAACGAGCCCGCCTGCGCGGGTGGGGTCGGCGGCGATGAGAACGAGGGCGGGCGCGTCGGCCAGCACCTCAAACGTTGTTCCGGCGTCGTGGCTGACGAGGACACCCTCTGCGGTGGTGGCTGTGAGCAGAGTTGGATCTTCGCTGTCGATGCTCAGGTCCCGGGCTTTCAGTGGCGACCCTTCGATCCAGGTGTTGCCTCCATCCGTGCTGCGCAACAGTACTTGATTGTCTGAGGGCACCCCGATCAGGACGTTTGGATCCGCGGGTGTGCTTTGCAGGATGTGAAAGTCGGTGGATCCAGAAAGTGACAACGCCTCCCAACCGGTTTCCGGGGTGTGCCGGACAAGGCCGATGTTGGGTCCAGCGAATGCGTCGTGGTTGTCGGTACCGGGGTGGCCGGAGACGTACAGGGTTGAGCCTTGTGCGGTCATGCCCATCGCATCGAAAGCGACGTCGCCGAGGAGGGTGAGGGTTCCTGGCTGCATCCCCGTGGCGTAGACCCCATCGTGGGAGCCGATCAGCAACTGCTCGGGTTCGGTAAAGGACAACTGGTGAATGTGCTGAAGCGCAGGCGGCTTCGCAGCTGAATCTTGGCTGCCTGTCGCGCATGCGGTAGCGAGGATTGGGAGCAGTAGGGCCAGCGCGAGCGGGAGCATGCGGCGGCGGGGGCGGATAGCGATGGTGAGGTCTCTTTCATCAGGTCGAGGGTGTTGGGTCGAGTCCCACTGAGTGTGGTTTCTCAACACCGTGCGGGTCCGTTGTTCTAGCTTAGGAGGCGGGGAGTAGCGTCGTATCTCCAGCCACCATAATCCGGAGCGCCCCGGCAGGGTCGTTTGTGCACGTTAACCGGCTGCCCGGGACTGCGACCGCTGCACGTCAAGCAGCATCCAGGGCCGCGAAGAGTGGGGAGCTCGTGCCTGTTCGTCGCGGCCTCTACTACCGTGGCGCGAAGACTCGGTACGGGATGACTCGGCCCCGTGTCGAGGAAATCATCCGGGAGGTCCTCGGGGAGGCAGGGAACGGGCCGGCTGGATACTCTGCTGCGCGTGAATGGGGCGTGACCACGCAGGTTCCCCCTTCGTTCCACATTGCGGCGCTGTGGACGACTGTCCCGATCGAGGGTGTTACGCAGCACGCGCGCCGCAATCGGGAACGTGCCAGCCTCAATGCGAAGGAGATCGCGCTCCTTGAGCTGATGCGCGCTCCCGAGGTGTACGTCGAGGCTGGCTGGGGCGCCCTGGTGCGGAAGGTTCGTGATGTGTTTGCAAGCGGTGAGGCTGTCGAAGGCCGTTTGCGCGTTGCGGTAACGGGGGAGCGGAACGTCGTTGTGCGGAAGAACTTTGACAGGCTCGTCTCCGACCTGGCCGCCGCATGACAGAGCGTCTCCGGGACAACCCCGATGATCTCAAAGCACTCGTGGGCGTAGCCGCGGAAGCGCTCCAAATACCTGCCGTCTACGTCGAGAAGGACTTCTGGGTCACTGAGGTGCTCCGACTTGCCAGCATCGAGCGGACCGTGACGTTGCCGGACGGTTCGATCGCGCCGGCAACCTTCATCTTCAAGGGCGGGACCAGTCTCAGTCGTGTGTTCGGGATCATTGAGCGATTCTCTGAAGATGTCGATCTTCTCGCCGTTTTTCCGTTGAAGGCTACTCCAGGTTTGCGTCACAAGGTCTTGAAAGAAGTCGACCAGGCGGTACGAAGCCACCTCGCGCTTGCGGAGCCACAGGTCGTCGTTGGCCCATCGACGACCGGGATCAAGCGCTACACAACCTACCTCTACCCGAGGGAGAACAGCCATTCGTCCCTGAAAGAGGGCGTCCTGCTCGAGCTTGGCAGCCGGGGCGGTACGCAACCGTTCGCCGTACACAACTTTCGTTCGCTTGTCGCCGCGCACGCGATTAACACGCTTGGTGAGAGTGAGACGGCGTGGGAGGAATTCGCCGCATTCACCGTCAATGTATTAGCACCAGAGCGTACCCTGTTTGAGAAGCTTGCCGCGGTCCATGACGCGGCAAGCCGAAACGACCGGGACGCGCTCCTCAAGCACGGTCGTCACTTCTACGATATCCACTGTCTTCTGCAGGACAAACGGGTAACAGGCGCGCTCGAAGCTCTCGGCAGCGAAGGGATCAGAGCGCTGGTCGACGACATCGACAGCCAAAGCGCTGCCGCCGGATTCTCGTCGACACCGCGGCCGTCTGAAGGGTATGTATTGAGTGCTGCTTTCGACCGCGCACATCCCACGCACGGCACGATCGACTCGGGATACAAGGAAGCCCAAGCGCTCATCTACGGAGACACCGTCCCATTGGACGTGGTCATTGACACTGTGCACCATTGGCGCGAGTTGCTCTAGCGAAAGGGTATGCGCGGCGGTGGGCGAGCATGAACGTTGACAAGACGAGGCTTGGGGCATGTTTACGCTGAACTTTATACTTGACGGCTCACGGACCTCGATTGAGAGCGCGGTGTTCGCTGTCTATCTTTACCGGCGTTGTTCCCTCGGTCCGAGAGTCAGAGCCTCAAGGCGGGAGAGCGCCAGGAGAAAAAGCTCACAGTGTGCAGGCGCACACAAACTCCACGGCTGCGCCTTGAGTCTTGGCGATCTGAGAGGGAAGTCCAGAGCGAAAACGTCTGAGTTTCAGAAACGTCATTTACCAAGAAGCGGGTTTTGAGCAGGTAAAAAGCTCGCGGCAGGCGTTGGGCCACCCATTTGCAAATCCCAATCCTTCGAACCCGTCCATGTTGAGGGTGTTTACCCCCACCACTTGTCCAAGGTTATTAACCAGTGGACCTCCACTGTTGCCGGGGTTTATTGGCGCATCGCTGAGTACCCAATCCTGCGGATAGGGGAGAATTTCCGTGTTGCTTGAGTCCAGAATTCTTGCAACAGCCCCTGATGTCACCGTCCCGGACAGTCCCTGGGGGTTGCCAATTGCCATGACCCAGTTGCCTTGGCCAATTTTCTCGGCTCTTGGCAACGCTGGGATAAATCTGTCGATAGTGACGATGGCCAGGTCTTGCCTGAAGTTACTTCCGTCGATGTAATCGGAAGGTGAGTACATCAATACCGAGCCGCGTGTTGAGAAGCGTTCGGTAGAAATGACGACACTTAGGTCCGAGTCCACGCATTCTTCGATTACGTGGTGGTTTGTGAGAATCCAGGTTTCGCGGCCCTGTTCGGGTGACCAATCGATAGCGAACCCCGAGCCTTGACCGAACCCGCACTCTATCCATACCGTTGCATTTTTCATCTCAGCCACAAAAGCTTCCAGGTCAGCGGGAGGGAGTTCGGGCTGTTGGCCTAAAACAGTGATTGGCTCCGGGGAGAAGGTGTCAATAATGAGGAACGTGGCAGCCAATGTGATCGCAACGAGCCCCAACCCGGCAAAAAGCATCACCAATCTCCTCAAGGAGGGTTGGTCGCTAGCTTGCGGCGACGGGGATAATTTCTTGCCAGCAACTGTGAACTCTCCGTTTTGGAAGGTGTACCGAGAATCGCCAAAGCCCACGAGGTCACCGTTTGTTAAAGGGCTCTCTTGAATCTTCACCTTATTGATGTAGGTACCGTTTGCGGAGCCGAGGTCAATCAGAGTCCAGCCGTGCTTGTCCTCGCGAAGCTCAGCGTGTTTCCTGGAGACCAGCCGCGAGGGGGGCTTGAAGTCTGAGTTTGCGTCCCGGCCGATTGTGAAGACTTTAGTCATGCGTCTGGGTACTCGATTTGGCAGACCAACGTTGCTCCCGACGCGATAGTCGTTCTGAGGCTTGAAGCAGCATCGCTCAGCTGGCGCTCGAACCCGTCAATAAACAGGTAATCGCGGGGGTAAAGGTCACGCAGGTTGCCCGCCTCTTGACGAGGTGTATAAAACAGCGAATCACCAAGAGATGTCCACGCATCCCCGAGATAGGAGTGGGTCTCGGAGACAAAACCTATATCTGCGATAATTCCTTCGGTGTACGGAGCGACGGAAGACACCCTTCCACCAGGCACTATGGTCGGCACAAGCTCGCCGAACATCAATTCGCCAATGTCCCAGGCTCGATAAGCCCAGTCATCCCAGTCGCGCGTTGTGCCGTCAAAACGCGAATCCCGAATCGCTGCGTAACCATCGGCTAATCGCAAAATAGGAAGCAGTTCGCTCGTCCACCCTTCCTCGACCTGGGTCAAGCATCCTGCAAACAGAGCCTCCTGTTCGAGTCGATACTGCTGTTCTTTTTCCGCTTCCAGTGCGAGATATTTCGCTTCGTTGCCTCGGTTGCTCCATCCGTTCAAGAGGGAGTCGCTGAGTGGTTCTCCGTCTCCCTCAAACCCAATTTTCAGGTCGGCTCTTTCATCGCTGAGGGTAAGTTCTACGAGTAAAGTTCTCCCGGCGTGGAAGCGAGACAGACCTAATTCTGCACTAGTGGTTTTCAGCTGGATTGCCGTATCTTGTGCAAATGCTGGTTGATATTCCGCCTCAAACTGAGACTCCAGAGTCCAACGCCCAACAACTTCAGCGATTTCAGCGGGGAGATTGCGTCCCGGAAGCTGGATTGATTCTGACCTTCCATCGTCAGTTCGAAAAGTCAATGCCCCACCACTTTTTGGTTGGTTTTGGGAACTCGAATTTACGTATTTGAGTTTCACGTCCCCGGAATAGTCCAAAATAAAGAGGTCGAGCAGGAGCAGAAAGACCAAAGAAACGATGACGCTGGTTGGAATGACAATTAGTGACTTTCGGGAGTATTTCCAAAACCTTTTGGTAGGTTTCGGCGTAGTCCTTGGGACGTCGTTACGGTCAGCTGCTGCCGCCAGCAGCGTTTGTGATGCCAGCAAAGTCTGGTCGCTTCCCGGGCTTTGGTCTGCTGAGCCCCCGGTAAGAGCTTCCCGAAAACCTGAAGTGACCTGTTCCAGATTGGGCCGGTCTTTGGGGTCCTGCGCAAGACATCTGGAGACGAGGGCCCGCAGCGACGGCGAAAGCTCGCTTAGGTCTGCCTCTGAGTGCGTAATTCGATAAAGCATGGCCTCTGGTCTGCCCACCCCAAATGGGTTCTTCCCGGTTGCCAAGAATGCAATCAATAAACCGAGATTAAAAACATCACTTGCCGGCCCCACTTCGCCACCTAAAATCTGTTCGGGGCTAATCCACGCTGGCGTGCCGCCGATTTCCGCCGGCCGGGTTACCCCCGCAAGCTCTTCAATCACGCTCAAACCAAAGTCAAGTATTCGAATGCCATCGGGTCCTAAAATAACGTTCGTGGGCTTTAGGTCTCGGTGCGCAACGTTTGCGGAGTGAATCGTTCTTAGCGCCTCTAGGACACCGTCCACGACAGACAAGAGCATCACCGACCGCAGGGGGCCGTTCTCAATCAGAGTTTCAAGAGTTTTGCCCTCTACATATTCCATCACCAGGTAGGCCCTGTCTTTGCCGATTTGGGCGTCTAACAGGCGTGCCACACCGGGACCAGAGACCTCTGATAGGACCTTTGCTTCCCTGGTTATCAAAGCTTGAACTTGCTTGAGCTTTGCTAGATGGGGATGGAGGACCTTGATAGCCACAATGTTGCCGTCTTCGTCCTCCGCTCTGAATACGGTCGAAGTCCCTCCGGAGCCGATTTCTTCAAGGATGGAATAGGGGCCAAAGGTTTCAGAATCGGGCGTTTCAGTCACCGCTTTTGCCTTCCATGAAGATACGTCAACGATACTCCGGGTTTTGCTTTGTTTGATTTGCTGACCCGCCCCCGTAACGGAGAACCAGAGACGGCGAAAGAGGGAAACAAGCATAGATTTCGATGCACGTTGGATGCACGCTTCATCTAACGCCCCCCGATAACCTAGTCCTTACAACGAAATATTGGCCTTGAGAAATAGACTTCTAAGCTTTTAATCGGTACCCCAGGGCGGTTCAGTCTTTGGCGCCTACCACCATGAGGGAGTGTTCAAACTCGGCGAAGGCGGCAACCATGGTGAAGAAGAGTTTGCCCTCGGGGGTCGTGGTGTTGATGTTCTGCTCCAGCACCTCAAGCGCGACATTGTTCTTTTCCAGCTCAGACGCAATTTCTAGAAGGTCGCGGGACGACCGTCTTGCGGCTACCGAAATGCAAGAGCAGCTCGTCTCGACGTTGGGCGCCAACGCTTTCAGTTTCGGTCTGCGCCTTGTTTGGTTCGCAATCGAACGGCGATAATCTGTGCTGCGAAGATCGCTGCAGCTACTACTACTGCCATGATCACCGTGAGCAGGTCATCTTGCGCCTTGAGGATCGTGAAGGGGATCAGAATTGCCAAGTTGAGAAGAATCGTGACTATTGGTGCCCACGGTTTCGCGTGGATCTTCTTCCGCAGATGCCGGATTACACCCCATTGCACGGCGATATCCATTGCCAGGTAGAGGAATGCACCCATGGACGCTATCTGGCTCAGGTCCAGAAAGGCGGTGGCGAGAATTGCGAGCCCAGCGGTAATGATTAACGGCTGCTGAGGAACTCTCTTGGGTAGCGACGGCGCTTGACGCATCTCCTGCAACATCCCATAGAGACGAGAGACGGAGTACAGGCTGGCGAGCAACCCGGACAGGGTCGCGACAACAGCTATCGCTACCGTGATGCCGATGCCCCACTCGCCGAAGAACGGCTCTGCGGCGGCGGCCAGCGCGTAATCGCGAGCCTTTACTGCGCCGGTCGCGCCGATGCTGGACTCGACGGACAGGGTGATCAGGGTGTACAAGGCTGTGCAGATTGCGAGGGAGATAACGATCGACCGTGCAATGTTCTTCTTCGCGTCCCGAATGTCATCACCTTGGTTGGTGATGGTGGTGAACCCCTTGTAGGCAAGTACGCATAGAGTCGTGCCCGCCAGCAGCCCCACGAGATCGGGGGCGTCGCCCGAACTTTGAGCAAAAAACCCCTGACCGGCAACGCTCGTACCGACGAGGCCGGCAATCGCGAGCACGGCGATGCCGACGATCTTGAGTATCGCGGTGGTGGTCGCAGACCCTTCGACAAACTTATTACCGAGCAAGTTCACGGTGGCCGCTGCCACGATTGCGAGTACACCGAGGACTGGAACGAGAATCGCGGAATCCTGCAGACCAAATGGGAGGAGCAGGTATGTGCCGAATGTGCGGGCGAGGAGGCTTTCGGCAACCACCATTGAGACGTACATGAACAGAGTGAACGAGCCCGCGGCTACGCCTGGACCGTAGGCATCCTTCAATAGCATCGCGATCCCACCTGCTGAAGGGTTCACGCTGGAGTATCGGATGTAGGAGTAGGAGCTGACGCCGGCGACGATTGCCCCGAGGAGGAATGCGAGTGGGAACCAGTCCCCGGCGAAGCCGGCCACCTGGCCGACGAGAGCGAAGATGCCCGCACCGATCATCACACCGGTGCCCAACGAAATGGACCCGGCGAGTGAAATCTTGCGTTTCTGCTCAGACATTTGAAGTCCTCTCTTCGTGCGATTCGTCGTTGCTCACCTACCTGGCCGTCAGCTTGCGGGTACCAAGATTGTCCACGACTTTCCGCCGTCATTGGTAGTGGCGACACCGCTGTCATCGGCGACTGCGATCACGCCGTTGCTGTTGACTGTGAGGGCCGCAGCAGCTCCCGTGACGGTCCCGGTGGGAGTCCAGGAGGCATTGGGCTCGGTCGATCCAAGCCAGAGTGCGCCTTGCTGATCGATGCCAACGAGCCCGCCTGCGCGGGTGGGGTCGGCGGCGATGAGAACGAGGGCGGGCGCGTCGGCCAGCACCTCAAACGTTGTTCCGGCGTCGTGGCTGACGAGGACACCCTCTGCGGTGGTGGCTGTGAGCAGAGTTGGATCTTCGCTGTCGATGCTCAGGTCCCGGGCTTTCAGTGGCGACCCTTCGATCCAGGTGTTGCCTCCATCCGTGCTGCGCAACAGTACTTGATTGTCTGAGGGCACCCCGATCAGGACGTTTGGATCCGCGGGTGTGCTTTGCAGGATGTGAAAGTCGGTGGATCCAGAAAGTGACAACGCCTCCCAACCGGTTTCCGGGGTGTGCCGGACAAGGCCGATGTTGGGTCCAGCGAATGCGTCGTGGTTGTCGGTACCGGGGTGGCCGGAGACGTACAGGGTTGAGCCTTGTGCGGTCATGCCCATCGCATCGAAAGCGACGTCGCCGAGGAGGGTGAGGGTTCCTGGCTGCATCCCCGTGGCGTAGACCCCATCGTGGGAGCCGATCAGCAACTGCTCGGGTTCGGTAAAGGACAACTGGTGAATGTGCTGAAGCGCAGGCGGCTTCGCAGCTGAATCTTGGCTGCCTGTCGCGCATGCGGTAGCGAGGATTGGGAGCAGTAGTGCCAGCGCGAGCGGGAGCATGAGGCGGCGGGGGCGGATAGCGATGGTGAGGTCTCTTTCATCAGGTCGAGGGTGTTGGGTCGCGTCCCGCTGAGTGGTGTGGTTTCTCAACACCGTGCGGGTCAGTGGTTCTAGCTTAGGAGGCGGCGAGTAGCGTCGTATCTCCAGCCACCATAATCCGGAGCGCCCCGGCACGGTCGTTCGTGCACGTTAACCGGCTGCCCGGGACCGCGACCGCTGCACGTCAAGCAGCATCCAGGGCCGCGAAGAGTGGGGAGCTCGTGCCTGTTCGTCGCGGCCTCTACTACCGTGGCGTGAAGACTCGGTACGGGATGACTCGCCCCCGTGTCGAGGAGATCGTGCGGGAGATCCTCGGGGAGGCAGGGAATGGGCCGGCAGGATACTCTGCTGCGCGTGAGTGGGGCGTGACCACCCAGGTTCCCCCTGCGTTCCACATTGCGGCGCTGTGGGCGACTGTCCCGATCGAGGGTGTTACGCAGCACGCGCGCCGCAATCGGGAACGTGCCAGCCTCAATGCGAAAGAGATTGCGCTCCTTGAGCTGATGCGCGCTCCCGAGGTGTACGTCGAGGCTGGCTGGACCGCCCTGGTACGCAAGGTTCATGATGTGCTTGCAAGCGGTGAGGCTGTCGAAGGCCGTTTGCGCGTCGCGGTAACGGGGGAGCGGAACGTCGTCGTGCGGAAGAACTTTGACAGGCTCGTCTCCGACCTGGCCGCCTTGTGACAGAGCGTCTCCGGGACAACCCCGATGATCTCAAAGCACTCGTGGGCGTCGCCGCGGATGCGCTCCGAATACCTGCCGTCTGCACCTTGTGATGGTGCGTGCACCATTCCCAACCACGCGATACCTCGCACACCTTTACCCGCCACGGGTGCACACTCCCCTTGGCGTCAGTCCTCTTGTGGATAGAGGTCGAGCAGAAGCTTGATGTGTGATGTTAGGTCGCCACTCTTGTAGCCCTCGACAAGCACATCTTCATATTGGGCTTTGA
>Ga0209491_10010130_pt1 | contig 11392 bp, 11 predicted proteins | sample BON02_FD_187213 | JGI IMG/M metagenome (GOLD analysis project Ga0209491, IMG submission 187213) | Freshwater microbial communities from Lake Bonney liftoff mats and glacier meltwater in Antarctica - BON-02 (SPAdes) (version 2) | ecosystem: Environmental > Aquatic > Freshwater > Ice > Glacier...
CCAACATGGCGTTGACCCAGATCGTTGACGGGCGAACCAGGCAGTGCGCATTCCCCGACACTACCCACGAATGTCAACACGATGTTTTCCGTGACGTGTTCGCAGGCTGGACAACCGGCCTGATCCCAGTTCCAGATTTTTACCCCGAAGTCGACGAATAAACGAAGAGAATTGAGAGGAAGGAGATTCATTCGAATGAAAACAGCCTTGGAAAAAATATTACAGAGGAACGAACATTTCTCGTTCGAATTTATTCTGCAAAAACCTTGTGACCAGCCGAATCAACGCAACCCAGAGATATCCCATAACTTGGATTTTCCATCGGGGAAACTCCATAATTAGCCGTTACCCAGATCAAATAATACGAGAATGGTGGGTCAATTAATAATGAGGACAATGATAAATAAGCCTAAGGCTCAAGTCCGAGTGCGAGCGACCAGTTGTCCTGTGCGCTCATGCCCGACGTACGGCAAAGTTCTTACCGACGGTAGTAACGCGGAAATGTTTGGCTCCTACCTCATCGGTGCGCCCATTGCCAGAACTCAACCGATTACATCACTGATCGTCGGGGTTCCCAAAACGTCAGATCTTTCTGATTATCTAGCGTTCGAATACCTTCATACAGTCTTGCCGCGAAGTTACATGACACCGATGAAATCGTGGATACTTCTGCGGCACCAAGGAATCATCAAATATGCCAAGCGATTCGAATGGGCGGCTTTTAATGAACGACGTCGCAGGACAGACGACATGAATTACCGGGCACTCAATGGCACTGCATTCATGCCACCGGGTTATGTGGCGGGCGTTGGGAAAGCTGTTTCCGTAAAGCGAGCCTTCCCCTGGATCTCCGAGCGGTACAGTCGTGGCCTGACTCCGGGGAGCATTTACGACCCGCGAGGCGGGGAGCCTTTTCATTGGCAAACTGCCATGCTTATACAAACTACGGATGCGCGCCGCGTTTCGAAAACACCACTTACTGTCATCCGCACTTCGGACAGACAGGTACCCACTGCAAGCAGTCAAGTTGAGCGACAGTTTTCCGATGCACTCGCGCGCTCTGGTCTTGAAATTTGTCCACACTTGAGTTCATTGAGCCTGCGTGATGCAGTCGTGCGCCCTGACATTGTCGTTCCTAGCAAACGACTTGTGATCGAATATGACGGCTCTTATTGGCACAGGGGGGAGGCTAGTCAGTCACGCGACATTCTGAAGTCAAAAAAGTTCCTGAACAGCGGATGGCAAGTCGTTCGCATACGTGAAAAAGGACTTGATCGCCTGGACTTTAAGGCGCCTAATTTCAGGCAACTGACCATGGGTTTCCGCGAAACAATCAATGAGCTCAGTATCCGAACATTAAAAAGCCTACAGTGATGTAGTTATTCGACTGGACTTGTCAATACCTCTTAAAAGTTCAGGCAGACCTCCCAAGGAATCAATTGCGGCTCGCAGACCCCCTGCAGTTTCCAAAAGCCAATACACATAATTATCCCACTCCTGTCGCTCATTGATGTTGGCTGGCAAGGAGCAGCTAATACGGCACGCCTTTCTCTCGGGGAGCTCATCCCAGTCCAGCGGTTTACCAAACGCTTTCTCTATGGCTTCTTTGTGGTTAAGGACTAGGTGGAAATTCGTTAGGTTTTGGTTTGCGTCACTTGAAGGGAAATACAGCTCCACGCGGATGGCGGTCCTTGTTGCAACGACTGCGTAATTCGCTGCGCTAGTTCCGGCGGGAAGATTCATCCAATTTTGCGCTAAGGGTGTTCGAGTGTTAGTCCAGTTCGGATAGCGCGAATGCAATTCCATAAGAAACATTGTCCAGAACTCCCGATGTTTCTCACCCGTGTCGGACCGGACAGATACCGAGGTTGAACTGCGCACTGTCTTTTGCCAATCATTTGGTTCAATAACGACTGTAAACAGCGGAGCGAGTGGTGAGTCTCCAATCCGAACTGCACTCACCTCAACGGCAAAGAACCGCGTGTTTTCATCTGTTCGTTCATTGAGCCAAGTCAAAGCTGCCCGATGTTCGCTGCGAAAAGATTCGGCTATCCACACGATATTCGCGGCGTTTGTTGGTGACGTTCCTATGAGTGGTGCGTTTTCTTTTTCTTACTCAGGTTCGTGTTCTGATCATGCCGTCATGAGTTCTGGTGGGTTCACCTGCCCTTCATTGGGATTTGTTTTCGTCTTCAGAAGGGTCACGGATGTTTCGCTGAAATAGCGTCGGTCGCTGGCGGCCCATTCGTCGTGTTGTTCAATCAACACAGCTCCTGCAAGCCGCAGGAGCGCTTCGGGGTTGGGGAAGATGCCGGCGACGTTGGTGCGGTGTTCGATTTCCTTGTTGACGCGTTCTAGCGGGTTTGTTGACCAGAGTTGACGCCAATGAGCTGGGGGGGGGAATTCCGCGAAAGCCAGTAGTTCTTCTTTGGCATCACGCAGCATGGTTTCCACTTTCGGTGCTTGCCGCCTAAGCATCGTGGCGATGACATCGAACTGTTCGCCAACATGATCGGGGTAGAATTGGCTGAGGATTGTTCTTATCGTTGCCGCGACCATCTCGGAACTTCCCCGTGCCACAACGGAGAGCACGTTTCTCATAAATTAAACCCGGTGTCTTTGCCATGATGATCAGTTGGAAAATGCTGCTATCCCGTGTTTCAGGCCCGAATGGGCATTGGAAATGACGAGCCCGACACCATCTAGTCCCCGGGCTTTCACCCCGCGCAGGAACGCGGCCGGATACTCGCCGTCTTCGCTGTCACCAATGTCCATTCCCGGGACTTCACAGTGCTTTTGAAGCCCATCAGCACTGACACCAACTGCAACCACGATGGCTTGAGAGACAACCCGGTGGTTGACTCGGGGTTTGCAATACGTCGCATCCAAAAATTCGTACGGAATCCGCATCACTTAAAGAACGGTCAGGAAATGCGGTGATGTCCATATCAAGAACTGCGCAGATCCGGAAGACTTCTGATTGTGAGATCACCGTATCGACACCCAGGGCTTTGACGAGATCGTCAACTTTCCTGGTGCTAACACCGTGCAAATACGACTCCATGATCACCGCGAATGTCGCTTGATCAACCCGCCGGCGGCGTTCAAGCAAACTCAGGAAAAGCGATCCCGTGCGCAGATTAGGGATCCGCAGCTCCAAATCCCTAGCAGTCGTGGACAACGTCCGCGCCCTGGAGCCTTTGCGGATACTCGTGTAGGCCTCACTGCGTTCCCACGGCCCGACGCCGATCATGCCCTAGGCCTCTCTGCCTCAATCAATTCCTGATACATGTTCTAAGTTGCTAGGCGCAGGCGATCATCAACATCAGCGGCCTCCAATGATTCCAATGATTCCAACAGGGCAGATTGATCCATAGTCATTGTTCAAGGTCCTCTCGTGGGTTTATTTGTCCTTACGCGCGTTCTCCTTGCACGCTGGCCCACTACAACGTCAAAGACGCCCCAGTCCAGCCCGAAAACCCACGACCACACGAAACGTCTCCAAAGTTGGCTTCGAATGTGACTTAAAACTGAGTGAGTCTTGATTCAATGCACCTTAAAGTGTCAGTTGTGATGAGTACACTATGAATACTTGCTATTTCTTGCTTTTAACCCTGAAGCGGCTTCACTTTGCTGAGTTCAAAGCTAGGTTCTGTGACAGGCTTTTTAGACGGGTATGAGGGTTTTTAGGGGGAGTGCGTGCGCTATCTAAGTTGCTTCAGTGGTATCGGCGGACTCGAAGCGACTAAGCCACCAGTGCTTTTTTGCGAATCGGACCCTGCCGCTGCATCAGTTTTAAAGGCGTTACACCCTTCTATCGAGGTTTTCCCTGATGTTCAAACACTCGTTCCGCCAGTTGTGGATGTCGTAGCAGGCGGTTGGCCATGTCAAGATCTGAGCGTCGCCGGATTGCAAGCTGGCCTATCTGGCCTGCGATCTTCGCTGCTTCTCGACATGCTTCGCGTAGCCCAAGTTGCATCGGCGCACACAATTGTGGCTGAGAATGTCACGAATCTCCTGAAGATGCGAAACGGTAAGGAATTCTCGGCGTCACTTGCAGCCATGAGTGAATTTGGTTTTGAGCACATCGCATGGCGCACGCTCAATACTCGAGAGTTCGGCCTCCCCCAAAACCGATCTAGAGTTCTCATAATTGCTTCAAAGGAGCCTGATTTAGCGATGACTTTATTCCGGGCGCTTCCAAATTTGGATGAAAGATCGACCAGCCAACAGGCGAAAGATGAGGCAGCCGGTTTTTATTGGACCGCTGGAACACACTCGATTAATTACAGCAGAGGGTACGTACCAACCATCAAAATTGGCTCGAGCCTGGGCATTGCGTCTCCGCCCGCAGTTCATTACGGGAAAGTAGTTCGAACAATAAGTCCGTCGGAATCCTTGAAGTTGCAAGGCTTCGACATTAATATGTCACTTTTTTCAACTGCCAGTAGTGCCTATAAGGCCTCTGGGAATGCGGTTGCAAAACCAATTGGTAGATGGGTCATGGACGGCATTGCTAAAATTAATACATTCCACGCACTCGAGTGGAAGCCGACGCAGGGCGAATTATTCGATTTGGATTTTGGAATGACGAACTACCCGTCCTCGGGTTTCGCTTCGGGGGGACTGGTGACACCCGTCAAGGTTAATCGCCAGGCAACGACCACTAATCTTATTGATTTCCTGGACGCCAGGAGTGAGGCAAGGTTGTCTCCTCGAGCGAGCAGGGGCCTTCTCAGTCGATTGGATAAATCTGGTCAAATTTGTCCCTCTGAATTGCGGTTCTTATTGGAAGAATTAGCAGCGTAAAGGTGGGTGAGTCAATTGACAAAGTCGCGCACGGCAGACGGTAATAGAAACTGGAGTACCGATGAACTTCGTGTCCTGGCCGCTATTTATTTCAACGCGAGCTTTTCGATGGGTGACGACCAAAGGGATGAATGCCGAGCGATCGCTGATTGCTTTGGAAGAACACCAGCCAGCATTGATCGTCAATGGAGGAATTTGGACGCTGTTGTTAAGGGAAAGAAAAGCTACAACATTGGAAATCTCGTTCGCCAGACGGCGGGTGATTACCTTTCCCACCCAGCAGGAAGCAAGTCCATTGCTATTTCAATTTGCAAGCAACAGAGTTGGCCACTCGAATCTCTTATTACTGACGGCAAACAGGCTCCGCTAGCCACTTCGTATGGAACTCAGTCCAATAGTGATTTACAAAGTGCCTTTCGAAGTTTGCTTGACCATTTAGATTTCAAACTCTTTTCCTCAGGTTCTCAAGGCTTTTATTGTCAAGGGAAAATTGTCCTAGGTGATGGACAGCGATACCAAGCGCAGGTGACCGTCGTACTCATTGGCTCGAAGAATGATCTCACCATAAACGTAGAAGCGAGTCGTGATGAAATCACGTTTGCATTGTTACCAATATTGGACAAAATTCAGAATAAGAGCTTTAAGACTGGAAGAGATGGCTACTACGCAAATGGCAAGGCCCAGTTGGGAAAAGAGCGGTATCAAGTTGGTATCCAAGCAGTTCAGATCGGAGAGAAATGAGTACGAAATCATCGCTCGATATCACCCCGAGCCCACGACTGCTTCAAGTTCTTGGTGATATTCCGTTACAACCGTGGCAATGTTTAGCTGAACTTGTCGACAACTCGTTGGATGAGCTTCTTAAGCAACCTACACGCACTCACGAAAATCCATTAACGGTCAATATTGAAATTGAAGACCTTGGCAATCATGGGACGTTTTTGACGGTGTCTGATAACGGTTCTGGTATGAGTGAACTGGAACTTGAAAGATCTTTGAGGGCCGGTCACTCCGCAAAGAATCGATACGGTTCCCTCGGCCTATTTGGCATGGGATTTAACATCGCAACCGCAAGGCTGGGGAATGTGACGACCGTTTCAACATCACAAACTGGATCAGCAGTACTACTCAAAGCAACGATTGACTTCGCTGACTTAAAGCGAAATGAAAGCTTTTCTGTTCCTCTGGAGATCTTGCCTGCTGAACCATCACAGTCAGGCACCACCGTAAGGGTTCATCTAAAGCGCGAAATGGCTGAGACCTTTCGGCGGTCAGCGACTGAGAAGACGCTCAGGGGCCAACTCGGTGATGTCTACTCCTTTTTACTTCGAGACGGCGTACCAGGAATTTCACATACTGGTTTGAGTTCACGAATTCCGGCCCTACTCACATTTAAAGGTGAACCAGTTACCCCCAAATTGCCTTGTATTTGGGATGATCAACGATCAGTCACTTCTTATGGTCAGCAAGTTCATGCGATCCAGTATGTTGATTTAACACTTACGGAAGCCACTGCCTGCCTTGACTGTGGGTATTGGGATCGCAAGAACGGTCCCGAAATGTGTGAAGAATGCGGGAGCCCAAATCTTGATGTGAGGGAGCGTCGAATCTGGGGTTGGCTTGGAATCCAACGCTTTATTGATTCAAGCAACTACGGTATCGATTTTATTCGTTACGGAAGAAAAATTCTGAAGCAGGACAAAACTATCTTTACATACACGGACCCCGACACCCTACAAACTGACGCTGAGTATCCGATCGAAATGCCTGCAAATCAGGGAAGGATTGTAGGAGAGATCCATCTTGATCATGTTCCAGTGACATATCAGAAAAACGATTTTGATCGCCAAAGTTTTGACTGGCAAAAGGCGATAGAAGTTGTGCGCGGATCGGGTCCTCTAAAGCCTCGAAGCGCACGATCTGTCAATGGGTCACCGCTGGGGCTTCTTTATTCAGCATATCGCAGAAATGATCCAGGTTTGAGATACCTAACTCCGGGAGACGGGCAAAGGGCTTTGCATACAAAAGCTCGAGAGTGGGCAGCACTGTTTGACAAGGGAATACCGCGTATGCAACAGGACACGGAATGGTATGAAGCGGCGGCGAGACATCAGCGAGTCAAGAATGATGAGGTTGATGGAGAATTGAGCACTGAGTCGCCTGACAGCGAGGAAAATGGAACTCTGCCGTCCGCCGTCGATGATTTGATCGGGGGTGGTGAAAAAAGTGCTTCAAAGGAATCCAAAGTGGTCAAGGTTCCTCAGATAGATGTACTTGAATCCGCAAGGTTGTTGGGCACGCGACGGGAGGATTTGAGTGGCACATTCAAGTTGAGTCGCACTTTAGGGACATGGGACGTGTCAGTCATAGTCACCAAGGAGACCCTCAAAGACAACAGTGGGCATCTTGTTCCCGCGATACCTGGCAGCGTGAGAGGAACAGAAGTTGAAGTCTTCGTAGCAGGTGAACATCCCGTTTTTCGCGAATTTGGACGTGATGTTCGTGACGTTGCGTTGATTCAGGCAGCTGGGCTTATCCGCGATTTGAGTGATTCAGACTTGTCAGTCGCAAGCGTCTATTCCGAGATGGTTCAGGAAGTTGCAGACTTGAAAGTTACAACGCCTGCAATTTTAGAACGCATAGAAAAAACATTGGACCGAGTTCGCTCACTCGCCCTCCCCGTTGTGGCGGAAGACGCTTCTTCATTTTGGGATTTACTTGATAGTTCGGAAAAGCAAACAGTTGAAGAATTGGCCGCACTCAGGCTTCCAATGCAAAGATTGGAGGAAATCGTAGATGATGGGCGGTTTGTTCTGTTCCTTGCTTCTGAATCACTGGCAAAAATCGTGGAAGTGCAAGCAATGCAACTTTTCGACGGTGTGGTCTTTAAACCGTCACTGGCGCATCGAACTGAACCTTCGAGGAACAGAATCATCGGGATGGTAGTTCGATCTCTGCTAAGTATTTCGGCTTTTCAACAAGACGAGCTAATGCGGCAGAAACACGATATGCAGCTGGTTCAAATTAGTCTCGATATTTTAGATGAACAAATTAATTCTGAGGAATTATCGTCTTGAACAGTAAATTGTTTTTCGGCTCAAATCTCCAGGAAGTCTCACCGCCAGCCTTTAATCGACTCATCGAGCGCATGCTTTGGCATCTGTCATTTACAGACGTGAGCAATATTGATGGCTCCGGAGATGGCGGAGCGGATGTCATTGCGCTTCGCAGGGGTGAAAGGTGGGTGTTCCAAGCCAAATCAAAAAAAACCGCACCGGTTGATTCGGAGGCAGTGGATGAGCTTCGGAATGGATTGCAGGTTTTTCTTGGTAATAGGGGGGCAGTAGTTACCAACGGTCGTTTCTCGCGCAATGCAGAGGCACGGGCCTCTCAGTTAGAGCGTGCTACCGGCGTTCAAATTGGGCTTTGGGGTAAGCAAGATTTATTGAAACTCTATAACGATCGACAATGCACGCAGAGATTTTCAACACCCGACTTACGTGAGTATCAAATCGAGGCGTTTCAAGCTGCTCGTCGCGATATTGAAGAACACAATTCCGCTTTTCTAGTTCTGGCTACTGGTTTAGGAAAGACGGTTATCGCCGGTACTATAATCGATTGGTTTTTGGCAAAAAAGCCAGACGCACAGGTGCTAGTGCTGGCCCATACGCGAGACCTCGTGGATCAATTGGAAAGGGCACTTTGGCGCCATCTGCCCAAGGAAGTCCCGACGCAGCAACTACAAGGATCCGAAAAGCCGCAGTACCTTTCTGGGCTAACTGTTGCTACAGTTCAAACGGCCGTCACGTATGTACGAAATGGTTTTCAGCCGGACTTTATCTTCATAGATGAAGCGCATCATACTGGCGAGGGGACACTTTTTGCGGAGATTTTGGGCCTCTGTCCTGAAGCGACTCGATTAGGTGCTACCGCAACTCCGTGGCGCGGTGATGAGTTCAATGTCGCGCGTTTTTTTGGCGAACCAAGCTATAAAATTGGAATTGAAGAGGGTATGCGATTAGGTTTTTTAGTTGATGTTGATTATAGAATCTTCGTCGATAACATTGATTGGGAATTTGTTAGCAAAGCGAGTCAAAATAGTTATAGCGTTGGCGAATTAAACCAGAAATTGTTTCTACCACAGAGAGATGAGCGCATCAGAGACGAACTTTTGGATGTTTGGCTTCGGACAGTTTCGCCCCGTGGAATAGTTTTTTGTCAAACGATTGAGCATGCAGAAAGACTGCTCAAAATTTTAAAGGGGGTTCCCGCGTGGAGGAAAGCAGCTGCAATACATGATCGAATACTCAAACGTGAGCAAAAGACGAATCTTTCAAAATTTCGTTTAGGGGACATACCCCTGCTCGTAGCGGTAGACATCCTGAACGAAGGAGTCGATGTACCTGACGTGAACATAGTTTGTTTCGCTCGAGTCACACATTCAAGGAGAATTTTTATACAGCAATTAGGACGAGGTCTTCGACTTAGCCCTGGCAAGACTCATGTCTCAGTGTTGGATTTTGTCAGCGACTTGAAAAGAGTTAAAGCTGCTCTTGACCTGCGTAGTCGTGTTACGGGAGATCCCGAAGATTTGGTCCTGCCGTCTTCGCACTCGATTGCATTCAACGACTCTAAAGCGGAGAGTCTTTTGACGGAGTGGCTTTTTGATGCTGCTAGTTTGGATACCGACGCAGACGAGGTCAGACTCAATTTTCCACCGTTTCCTGTGTAAGTCGGCTTCAACAGATTATTCATTTCGGGTCATTTTTTGAGACGGAAGCACCAGATGGCAGATATTTCTACGGAAAACATTCTCAACACAACCCGCTACAGGGCCCGCCTGAACCCTCAGTGCATTTCCTCACAATCCTGAATGCTGAATGATCAGAGACAGCCGTCTTACCATGTTGACCAGCCGGACTATACGTTTGTGAGTTGGCCTGCACTTGTCCAAGGTAGGGCCTAATAATCGAATTGCTGGTGTTTCGACCGCCTGTCCCTCCAGGAGACCCGACAATGATGCATTCGATTTCCCATTTCAGGGTGCACATTTCTGGAAGGCAGATTTATTCTGAAGGGTGATGAAGTGGGAGGACCCCTTTACTCGATCCAGAAACGGGGGTCACACCAGGTACTAGGCTTGCGGCTTCCACTGTAGCCGCGAGGTCTTCCGAAAAGAGCCAATGAGCCCATCGCAGCACCAATACCGTGGACAGTCTCAACGTGTTTCTCACCCGCGGCGCGCAGCAGGGAACTCACGTAATCGTAAGGAGCGTCGGTCACGTAATCGTCTTGATTTTGGTCGCTGCTAGTGACCGTGTAATTCATGGTTTGACTCTGATGAACACAGGCATCATGATGACATTCTTTCATGCCGCAAGGGGTTCTCCTTTAAAGACTTCGCGTCGGTGCCACAAGACGTGCTCAGCCGCCGGCAGCGCCGTTCCAGGACGAGCTCGAAGTTCTTTCCCGTGTAACTGGTAGACGGCGCGACCGACCTCGCCGACTGCAGAAAAGGCTGTCGACACTTCGATGGTCCCTGGGTCACGCAAACCAATTGCCCCGCGGTCCAAGAGTTTGTGGTGCAATGAGCACAGGGCCAAGCCATTGTCGAGATCATCTGGTCCGTCGAAGTTGAACCAACGAATGTGGGCCGCCTCGATCCCAACCGGCGCACCTCCCAATGCCCCATCAAAACCGCAGAACGCGCAGGAGCGATCCCAAGCAGCAACAATTTGCCTTCGCCAGTTTGCATCCCGCTTACGAATAGTGATCGCAATCAGGGTCGACGCAGTTGCGAACACGCTGTCCGGGTCAAGACCCACGGCGCAAAGAACATCTGCCGCCAGCGACAACGGGAACTGGCTCTCGACGAGTGATCGAGCCACCGCGTTGAACACTTCTGGTGATCGGAGCAGTTCGGCTTCGATCTCGGAGGTGAAATGGCCTTCGATAGGTCCGCAATTTAACGGTCCAACCGAGTCATTGGGGACGTCACGTGTCAGTTGCCACACAAGGTCACTTCGCAGCCGAGTGAACGGGTAGGCCGCCGAGGCTGAACCGGCTTTCGCGTAGGTTCCAAACTCGTCGAGTAGTGCACCTAGTCGGTCCTCAACGACGGACCAGCTCAGAATCGATGAACCGCTTGCTTGCAGTTGACCCAGGGCCAGCAGCACGAGCAGTGGCTTGTGAGGGGCTCGCCTGCCGTCACCTTGAAATTGACGAAGGCTGGTGAGTTGCTCGAAGACCCCGCTTGCTGACACAAATGCAGATTAGCAGCGTGGGTAGTAAATGGTGTCGTGTAATTCAAGTGCCATGGTCTTCCCCTGAAGGCATCTTTGTCAGAGGTTGGGCGTATTCTGTCTAGCAGATCATGACACCGGCGCCAAGCCTCAGCTTGCCGGTTCCAACCGCGGCACTCGCCCACGGTGGCCTGAGGAGATCCGCCCCTTTGCAGGGGAAGAGCGAAAGTTGGTGCATGTGAATGACAGATAACGTAACCCCGAACAACGACGTCGAGGTGGAACTGCCGGCGCCGCGGGACTGCTACTCGCACGGTCGTGGGCACAACCCGCACTGGATC
>Ga0209491_10010131_pt1 | contig 11392 bp, 8 predicted proteins | sample BON02_FD_187213 | JGI IMG/M metagenome (GOLD analysis project Ga0209491, IMG submission 187213) | Freshwater microbial communities from Lake Bonney liftoff mats and glacier meltwater in Antarctica - BON-02 (SPAdes) (version 2) | ecosystem: Environmental > Aquatic > Freshwater > Ice > Glacier...
TATATATATATATACATACATATACATACATATATATATACATATACATATATCTATATCTATATCTACATCTATATCTACATCCATATATCCATATATCCATGTATCTACGGCGGGGAGGGCGCGTACCGGTGCCGAGGAGTCCGTCTTCGCGTAGGCGGCGTCGAGCAGCTTATATATATATACATACATATATCAACATATCCATGTATCTATATATATATAGAGAGAGAAGATAGAGCTATAGCAACATCGGCGGGGAGGGCGCGTACTGGTGCCGAGGAGTCCGTCTTTGCGTAGGCGGCCTCGAGCAGCTGTGGCAGCCAGGCCTGGAAGCCGTGCATCAGCAGCCGGTCCGCCTCGTCGATCACGAGCCAGCGCAGGTGCTGGAGCGTGAAGCCGCCGCCCGCGCGCAGGTGCTCCACCAGACGGCCGGGCGTCGCCACTAGCACGTCCACCGCAGAAGAGCCACCGGCCCTCGCGCCGCCACCACGCTGTCCCGCGGCCGCGCCCCCAAGCGTGGGACCTCGCTCCCTGCCCAGCAGCGCCTCGCGCTCCTCCTCCCACGAGGAGCCGTCCATGCCGACGGCCAGGCCCACTTTGAGCGGCAGATGCTCGCAGAGGGCGGAGAGGACGCCGAAGACCTGTAGCGCCAGCCCGCGCGTCGGCAGCAGCACCAGCGCGCGCAACCGGCGGACGGACGAGGCCGAGAGCAGGTGCTGCAGGATGGAGAGCGAGTAGGCGAGCGTCTTGCCCGAGCCGGTCGGCGCGCAGCAGCAGATGTCACCCGCCACGCCCGCCGCCGCCGCCGCGAGCACCATGGGCACGACGGTCGCCTGCACCGGGAAGCAGCGCTTGACGCCCATCTTGACCAGCGCCGCCTCGAGCCGCGGGTCGAGCGCCAGCGCGCGGATCGGCGGCGTGTGCTCGCCGATGATGCGCGCGTTGGCCGAGCGCATCCAGAGCGGCAGCTCCGCCTCGTCCGTCACGCCAGCGTCGCCGAGCGCCTGGTCGTGCGGCGCCTCCGCCTCCCCTCCGGAAACCTCGTCCCCCTCGTCCTCCGCCGCCTCCTCCCCGCCCAACGGCCACGCCTCGCCCTCCTCGTCGCTCCCGACGGCCGACGCGCTGCTCCCGCTCTCCTCGTCCTGGATTTGGACTGAATCGGACGGCGCGCCGCCGGCTCCCTCCCTGGGCCCCAGCGGCGGCGAATCGAGCATGCGAATCGCCGACTGCGCCGCCACGGGAAGGTCGAGCCCGATGAACGGGTCGAGATCCTCCTCCCCTGCGTCCATGCCCGCCGGAGTCGCCGGAAGGGTTGCCACGTCGCGTGAACGCTTTTCCCCCATTGTTGGCGCGATTTTTAGGCCCCCTTCGGTATCGTTTCAGTGTGCCCCCCCCCCTTCGGTATCGTTTTAAGTTGGCGCCGAAGGTCTGGCTGTCTGGAGCAGGGAGCAGGGGCCGCGCATATGGCTGCGGCGGACGTGATGCCGATGCCCCAGGATAAGGGGGATGTGGACATGTCTGACGCGCCGACGCCGGCTGCGCCGGCCAAGTCTGGGCCCGACGTCTACGCACGGATGAAGGCGTTCCAGCGTCAGCTGGAGTTTCTAGAGATCCAGGAGGAGTACATCAAGGACGAGATGCAGAACCTGAAGCGCGAGCTGGTGCGCGCCAAGGAGGAGATCAAGCGGATCCAGTCGGTCCCGCTCGTGATTGGCCAGTTCCTCGAGATCATCGACCACAACCACGGGATTGTGTCTTCGACGACCGGCTCCAACTACTACGTGCGCATCCTCTCGACCATCAACCGCGAGCTGCTCAAGCCTTCGTCGTCGGTGGCGCTGCACCGGCATTCCAACGCGGTGGTCGACGTGCTGCCGCCCGAGGCGGACTCGTCCATCTCGCTCGTCGCCGAGCACGAGCGGCCCGACGTGTCGTACTCCGACATCGGCGGCTGCGACATCCAGAAGCAGGAGATCCGCGAGGCGGTCGAGCTGCCGCTGACGCACCATGACCTGTATGCGTCCATCGGCATTGACCCGCCGCGCGGCGTCCTCCTGTGAGTCGCCCGGCCCTTAACTCGGCGCGTATCGGAGCGCGCGCCAGTTTGCTCACCCGGGGCCGTCGCTGCCCCTAGTGTAGCGCCTGTTGCTCACCCCCTGCGCCCCCTCCCACCTGAAGGTACGGACCGCCTGGCACTGGCAAGACGATGCTCGCCAAGGCCGTAGCGCACCACACGACCGCCTCCTTCATCCGCGTGGTTGGCTCCGAGTTTGTCCAAAAGTATCTCGGCGAGGGCCCGCGTATGGTGCGCGACTCCCCAACTCCTCAGGACAATCAGCAATCCTCCTGCGCACGCCGCGCGCGACCGCGCACCCGGCCTTCCCGACTCCAACCCCTACGGCGGTGACGGGCTCGCACACAGTCGCTCTCTCTCCACCGCGCGGCGCGTTCGTCGTGCTGCCTGAGTCGGTGTCGGTGTTTTTTGGTCACTAGTCTACTTGAAATCCGACTATTTACACTGCACTATTCATATTCCAAACTCCCCCTCCCAGTCTCCGTACTCCACGCCTTCCAGTGCTATCGCTTCTGCAGACGGAATGGTAGATGATGTATTCCACAACCAAACTGGATAGCAGGGTAATCTTCATCTTCGCTCCGCCTCTTTCACACGCTGACTTCGGCGCGGCCACCCACCCAGGCGTGGGAGGTGGCACGCACCGTCGCGCGCCACCTTCGAGCGTTGTTAAGTGTTTGTGGGAGGTGTTCGTTTGAGGGTTTGGGGTGTTGTTCTTGTCGTGTGTGTGTCGGTGTCGGGGATGTTGTTCTCTGTCGGTGTGTGTGGTGACCTGTTGATCTTTTGACACGCAGGTGCGCGACGTCTTCCGCCTGGCGCGCGAGAACGCGCCGGCCATCATCTTCATTGACGAGGTTGACGCCATCGCCACCAAGCGCTTCGACGCGCAGACGGGCGCCGACCGCGAGGTGCAGCGCATCCTGATGGAGCTGCTGACGCAGATGGACGGATTCGACCAGTCGGTCAACGTCAAGGTGATCATGTGCACTAACCGCGCAGACACGCTTGACCCGGCGCTGCTGCGCCCGGGCCGTCTCGACCGCAAGATCGAGTTCCCGATGCCCGGCCGGCGCGAGAAGCGGCTCATCTTCCAGGTGGCCACCGCAAAGATGAACCTCTCGGACGACTGCGACCTCGAGGACTACGTCTCGCGCCCCGAGAAGATCTCTGGCGCAGAGATCGCCTGCATCGTGCAGGAGGCGGGCATGCAGGCGGTGCGCGCCAACCGCTACGTTGTCATGCCGAAGGACTTTGAGAAGGGATACAAGTCGTCGACGCAGAAGAACGACGAGGAGTTTGAGTTCTACAGGTGAGGGGCGGAACGCCGCGTGGGGGGAGAGGCGCCGGTCGCGCCGGTGCGGCGTGTAGAGGCGCGGCGGGGGCGCCGTTTTGCCGCGGCGAAGGGGGCTGCGAGGCTGGCGGTGGCGCGGCGAGGGGCGGTCGGCTTAGGCGTGCTCCTCGGCGTCTGCAGGGGGGGAGCGCAGGGGCTCTTGTGTGTGTCGGAGTAGGCAGGGGGTGTAGCTCTTCGTTGTGTTAGCTACTTCTTACACTAGCGGGTATGTGTGCAGAGGGCCGCGTGACGGGTGGCGTTGGACTCTAGAAAAAAAAAATCTTGAAGAGACCCGTGGTGACCTGTCCCTGTCCCCTTGTCTCTGTCTCTGTGTTATTTTTTATGCAGATCGCGAGGACCCACATCTAAAATAAGATTAAGCTGCCCGTGAAGCACTGGGAAAATGGATTCCCTCGTCCCTCGCCGCCCATATCTATGTCTTATATTATCGGGTGAGGAAGCGACTGCGGACTGCTCACAACAGCAACAGCGCAACAGACGTACGAATAGTACGAACAGATACTATTACTCGTATATGGTGGGACCGGGTACCCTGTACCTGCACCACACCTACACATCTATAAATCTCGCTAAATCGCTCTTTATATATATATAATAACCCTGTGATTGTGCACTCTGCTGCTGCTGTGCCGCCGGGTTAAGCTGACGCATGACTCAATACTCAGCGGCACCCACAACTTCTGTCGGTCAGCAGCTGTCTCAGCTGTCAACGGTCAACGGTCAGTCACAGTCAGTGAGTCATATCTATATGATATCTATATACATCGTATATCTCGTATATATCTGTACAATCTCTGTAGTCTGTCTGTACGAGTACTTAGTCTGCACCTGCACGAGGTGTACCTGCACTTGCTGCTGCTGCTGTCTACTGTACGCGTACGCTGTACCGCTGTGTTGCGTGCGTTGTGTGTTGTCCGTTGTTAGTTGTTAACCCCCTCCTTCTGTGCTTTCCATTGCTTGCATAAGCGTCAGATAAGTCCAACACGTCTTGGCCCAGTTAAACATAATACAAAACTAATTAACAACCGTCCCCGCGCGCCGCCCCGCGCCCTACCTACCTCTAGGCACCGGCGTCCCCGGTTCCGGTACGGCCCCAAAAGCCGTTCCCTCCCCCTCCCCCGCCTACTACACTCATCTTGCTCTAGCTGCGGCGTCACGCGCGGGGCCTAATACACAACGGTCCCAGCCCTCGCCTCCCTCTCTTCTACTCGAATGAGTCCCGAAATCGGCATCTCCACGGCCCCTCACCGCCCTCTGCCCCGCCCGGGCCGTCCGTGACATGCTGCGAGCGTGCCGCGGCGCGGCCCACTACACAATAATACACAAAACGCCCCGCCTCTACCCCGAAACCAGCGTCCCCGTCCCGGCCCCTCTCCGCACCCTGGCCGGGTGGCTGCGGAGAGCAGCCTATTACACAACGCCTTGGCCTTTACACGATAATGCCAACACCAACACCAATTATATTGTATGTTGAATGGCAACACAGGGGGGGGGCGGGGGGGAAACGTATACTGCGCGATATTGATTGCAAAATACAGCGGTGGGGGGGTTAAAGGAGGTGTTGAATGCCGATAATAGTATTGACTAGTGTACAATACCCGAATAAACAAACGAATATATCTTGTAAAGGCCAAGCCGCGGCGCGGCCCAATACACACCAACAATACACAAAACGCCCCGCCGCTACCCCGAAACCGGCGTCCCCGTCCCGTCCCCTCTCCGCGCCCTGGCCGGGTGGCCGCGGAGAGCGGCCTATTACACAACGCCCCACCCCCTGAAAACCGGCGTCCCAGGCCCCTTACCACCCCAAACCCCCAAACGAACGCCTCCCACAAAGAAGAGTTTAATGGCCGAGTGAGAATAACTGCCGCGCGCCTTAGCACGGGTTGAGGGTTGACCTTCAAGCTCGGGTTAACCCACCCGCTAAAAACCGGCGTCCCAGGCCGAACCCCAGGCCCCTGTCCGCCCCCCCCCCCTCCCTGATCCCTGTGCCTGTGCACCTGTACAGGTACAGGGAGGGTCCCGGTACACCTGTAGGCTACTGTAGGTTTAACCCGAGCAAGCAACAACTTACAGTTGTGTGCTGTTGCCTTTTACAGAATAGCAGCAAGTCAACGACATCACATCACAGTTGAGTTGTTGCTATTTTTTAAATCGCATCAAACTCAAAATTAAAAATGCAGTAAGTGAGAGTTGACGAACTGAGTTGATGACATTTTTGAAAATAGCGACAATTCAAGACGAGTTGTGAGTTGTTGCGATTACACATAAATAAATAGCACAAATCGTGATGTGGGATGTTTTGCCATTTTGTTGAATAGCATCAACTGAAAGATTCAAAGATGAGTTTAAGTGTGTATAGTGTGTGCTATTTTTAGTAAAAAAAAGATAAAAAAAATCGACTAAGCTTTTGCTGCTGCATTTGCAGCTAAACTGCATCAAAATAAACATGAACATGCGTTGTTGAGATTTTGATTTTGCTCAATAATAGATAATAGCACAAAAGTGATCAAGCTCAAGCGTGTGTTGCTATTATTGCTATTGTCAACTACTGTGATAAATAGCAGCGTTAAATAGCAGCGCACAAAGTAAAATAACATGAACATGAATTATTTCTAAGATTTTTTTAAAATAGATAGCAACAATCCACAATCCACAATAATCCAACGACATGTAACATGAGTTGTTGCTATATTTGCTGGCAAAGCTGGCACAAAAACTCCTGCTTTGCAAAACACAAAACACCCTGTTCGCTGTTCGCCCGCGCAGAGTGCAGTGGCCCACCGTGACACACAGCTAGGGCGGATGGGTTTGCTCAAGGGAAAGGGCCTCGGGTTATCCCGAATACGCTATCGGCCATCGGCATTTTGATTTCGGGATTTCGGAAAACGAGACATGCATGCGACAAGTGACAAGTGAATAAAAACATGCCAAAATACAGAAATACAAATACAAATGTACATCGTAATAGATGTTCAACCCTGCTAAATCTAAATAACCATACGGACTCGCGCCCTACACCCACACTCCCACCCACCACCCACAATAACAATAAATACATACGGGTTCACCCGTTAACCGTGATGGTTGATATCTATCAGGTGAGCCCCGCGCTACGACATACCAGGTAAGGCCGCCATCACAGTCGGAGCCCACCCACGCGCTCTCCCCACGCCGTGCGCAGCGATTCCTTCGCCTCATCGCCAATGGAGTTGTTGTTGAGGACGAGCACCTTCAGCGCCAGCGCGCGCGGCAGCGCCTCGGCCAGCGCACGCGCCCCGTCGTCGCCAATCGAGTTGCTCTCGAGGTAGAGCCCCTTCAGCGCAGGGGCGCGCAGCAGCGCCTCGGCCAGCGCGCGGGCACCCTCATCGCCAAGCGAGTTTTCGTCGAGCCATAATTTCTCAAGCGCCTGGGCGTGCAGCAGCGCCTCCGCCAGCGCGCGCGTCCCCTCAGGGCCAATCGAGTTTTGTGCGAGGTGGAGCTCCTTCAGTGCCGGCGCGCGCGCCAGCGCCCCTGCCACCGCGCGCGCGCCCTCGTCGCCAATCGGGTTGCCCCCGAGGTAGAGATCCTCCAGTGCAAGCGTGTGCGGCAGCGCCTCGGCCAGCGCGCGCGCCCCTTCGGCGCCAATTGAGTTGCCCCCGAGGTATAGCCCCTTCAAGGCCGGCGCGTGCGGTAGCGCCTCGGCCAGCGCACGCGCGCCCTCGTCGCCAATCGAGTTGCCCTGAAGACGTAGATCCTCCAGCATCGGCGCGCGTGGCAGCGCCTCGGCCAGCGCGCGCGCACCCTCGTCACCAATCGAGTTGCCTTGGAGATGGAGCCCCTCTAGCGCCGACGCGCGCGGCAGGGCCTCGGCCAGCGCGCGCGCCCCGTCGGCGCCAATCGAGTTGCGGTCGAGACGGAGCTCCTTCAGCATTGGCGTGCGCGGCAGCGTTTCGGCCAGCGCGCGTGCCCCCTCGCCGCCAATGGAATTGCTGCCGAGGACGAGTAACTCCAGCGCCAACGCGCGTGGCAGCACCTTGGCCAGCGCGCGCGCGCCCTCGTTGCCAATCGAATTTGCATCGAGCCAGAGGTCCTTCAGCGCCAGCGCGCCCGGCAGCGCCTCTGCTAGCGCGCGCGCCCCCTCGGCGCCAATCGAGTTTTGGGTGAGGACGAGCTCCTTGAGTGCCGGCGCGTGCGGCAGCGCCTCGGCTAGCGCACGTGCCCCCTCAGCACCGATCGAGTTGGCTTGGAGGTAAAGAGTCGCCAGCATCGGCGCGCGTGGCAGCGCCTCGGCCAGCGCGCGCGCCCCCTCGGCGTCAATAGAGTTGGCTTGGAGGTAGAGACTCACCAGTGCCGGCGCGTGTGGCAGCGCCTCGGCCAGTGCACGCGCCCCCTCGGCGCTAATCGAGTTGCGGCCGAGGTAGAGCACCTCCAACGCCGAGGCTCGCGGCAGCGCCCCCGCCAGAGCGCGCGCCCCTTCGTCGCCAATCGAGTTGCTCGTGAGGTTGAGCTCCTCCAGCGCTGGAGCGCGTGGCAGCGCCTCGGCCAGTGCGCGCGCCCCCTCGTTGCCGATCAAGTTCATGCCGAGGTGGATCGCCCTAAGCGCCGGCGCGTAACGAAGCACTCCCGCCACCGCGCGCGCCTCCTCAGCGCCCCAGCCGAGGCCGGAGTAGACCAGATCAGTCGCCGCTTTGAAGCGGGCCTCAAAGCCATCGCGGTACAGCCCAGCCACGAGGGGCTTGTCGTCCTTGCCGTTGGTGAAGCCCTTGGACTCGAGCTGCACCTCAAACACCTCCGGTAGCACTGGCGGCTTGCGGCCCTGCCGGCACAAGTTTGCATCAAACCCGCCCTCACCCGCGTCCTTGCCCAGGTCGAGGACCCGGTCGTGGTCCTTGACCATCGCCGCCCACGCCGACTCGCAAAAGCACCAGCCGCGCTCATAGTACGGCTTCACGTTGCCAGAGAGCGTGTATCTTGCCGGGTCGCCGTAGTCAGACGGGAAGGCGGTGCACATGAAGACCTTTGCGTGCGGGTGCGAGTAGAAGGTGCCCAGGCTGCCGAGCGCCTGCTTGAAGAGGATGTTCTCCGCGGGGAAGCGGCCGACGACGCCCGATTCCCCCTCCGCGTAGCCGAGAACGCGGCCCTGTGGCTTGCCGTCGCCGTCGCGGCAGTTCTGGTGGATGGAGCAAAAGTCGTAGAAGACCCCGAAGCGCTCACCCTCCTTCGTAAGCGACCCGAGGGCGCGCGCGACGGCGCGTAGGTTGTGGCCGTGCGGGTCAGGGTGGTCGGGCTGCAGCCAGCAGTAGGAGACGCAGACGACGGGCAGACCAGATGAGCGGCGAGATTTGACTGGTCTCCAGTCAATATCAAAGTCGCCGAGAGTGCCGGCCTGCACTTCGCTCAGCGAAAGAAAGGCCTCGTCCGGCAGCGCCTGCCGCGGCAGCAACACGCCGCCGCGCCTGGCGAGGTCCATAATCCACAGCGCGTCGAGCAGCGCGACGCCGCCCGACGCGAGCACCGCCTGTATCTCAGCGCCGCCGCACCCCTCCCACGTTGCCATCGTCTCCCTGCTCACCTCCACCTCGCGCGCCGGCGGCATATGCGGATTCCCTGCCACTTCCACGGCGCGCTCGGCCGACGGCACCAACGAGACGTCAAGCGCCTCCAGCGACAACGTGGCGTCGCCAAGCTCCGGCACCGCACCCGCCTCGCTGTCGACGGCAGTCTCACTGGATCCAGAACCGGTCGACCTGACCTGTGTATCCTGCGCGCCACTGCCGTCGCCGCAGCCGCCACCAACCGGGCCTTGCTTCGACGAGCACCCACCGCCACCCACGAGGCGTCACGTCATGCGCAGCGCGGCCCCGCTGCGTATGCCCGACCGACTGAGCGGCGCCGGTCCGCCGAGCCGACGACCGCGGCAAAAGAGCGCCAGCTGGGAGGGCTCGACGCGGCACGCTGCGGCGGCGCGCCGCACCACTGTGTCGGCGCTTGCGCCTAGTGGCACGCGGAGCATGGGCGCCCCCGGTTGGAGCTGCATCAGGAAGAGCTCAACGTCCGGCATCGCAAGCGACAGAGATGGGTTAACCCGCGGCATGGGGTGCAGTGTGCAGTGCGAGATCGGCTCGTAGCGAAGAGCGTAACGGCCTTTAGATACCGAGGGGGGGGGCTCTTCTCCAACCTCGGTTAACCGTCGTGTTGCCTAAGTCGGTGTCGCTTCTTCTATTAACCATTTATATTAAAAAATAAACCCTAACCTGCTGCTGCTGAGCAGTTAGTATGGTGTCACATCCTTCTGTCTTGTTCCCGTGCCACGATGGGGCGAGCAAGTCACGAGTGAGTCTATGGGTATGTGTGAGTGTGATGCCACGCTCGCGCACGGCGGACGGAGGAGGCACACAGAGACTGACACTCCGCCGCCGCGTACGTGTACGTACATACGTATACGTAGTACGTACGTACGTATATGCGAGCGTAATACGCGCACTACGAAGTACGTACCATATATACATGAAAGCAATACTTGATACTTGTGATAGTAATATACTTATTATTATATATTCGACATTATAGTTGTAGTTGTAGTTGTGGCTGGTTGCCGCATGGTTGCAGTTGCAAGGCTATCTGCTATCTCTGTATCTTACTCTTAGTATCTCTATATCTATAGATAGATAGCTAGACTAACTATCTCTATCTCTATCTGTAGTGGTAGTGAGATCTGTATCTGTATAATCTGTGATCTTGTAGATGTAGATGTATAGCCGAGCCGCAAAACAAGAGGCGCACACGGCCGTGGACAGACGGGCGTCGCGGGCGCTGGCGCTGGCGGCCGCGTCGCGCTGCGCGCAGCGCGCGTTGGCGGGTGGTGACTGTGTGGGCTTTAGGGAGGGGGCTATATAACCAAATAACCAACACCAACACACCCGCGCCGCGTGCTCCGCGCCGCGCCCTATGCCAATTCCCACGACCGATTAAATCATGCACGATGCACACAGATACGCATGCCGTGCGCAACCACTACTGATATACATCGGGTTACAACCCGTGTAGGTTAAACCGACGAGGTGCTCTTACAAGAGAGAGCCTGCAGGGACTGTGTCATAGCCCTCTCGAAATACCGCAGGGGGCACATCTCTCCGGCGCCCCGAGCTAAACCGGCTCCTGCGCCCGCCCCTCGCTGTCGAGCCCCGTTACACCCCAGGACGCGCGGCGTGATAACATTCCCGTTATAGAGCACGCGCAGGTAGGCCTCGCCGCCCCCCGCGGTATCTGTGGACGCACCCACGCCCCGCACCACCCCCGCGGTATCTACCACGGGTGTGTCAATGGGCGTGCCCATACCCGCCGACGCCCCCGCGGTATCTGTTCGGGTTAATCCGAGGTCGGTCTTAGCTCCTTCTCCTTCTCCTCCGTGCGCCGCTGCTGCATCGGTATGATGCCCTGCACACACAAAAACAACTCGTCAAAAGACCCATACTCGTTCTTTCTCTTTATAGATATATATATAGATGTAAATGAATACACACACATATCTACACATCTACCTATCTATACGTCTATCTATCCATGTATATATGTATGTATGTATGTATGTATGTATCTATCTATCTATCTATCTAGCATATATCTATCTGTCGATCCGAAGTCGGCCCCAGCTCCTCCTCCTCCTGCTTGCATCGCTGCTGCATCGGCATGGTGACCTGCACACACAATAACAACTCGTCAAAAGACTCACACTCGTTCTTTCTCTTTATATGTATAGATATGTATATGAATACACACACATATATAGATATATATCCATCGATCCATCTCTCTATCTATCCATATGTCTACCTATTTATCTTTCTATCTATCTATCTATCTATCTATATTTCTCTCTATCTATATCTATCCCTCTATCTATATCTATATCTATATCCATAGATATACGTATATACACACACACACACACACACATATATATATATGTATATATATATATA
>Ga0209491_10010132_pt1 | contig 11391 bp, 13 predicted proteins | sample BON02_FD_187213 | JGI IMG/M metagenome (GOLD analysis project Ga0209491, IMG submission 187213) | Freshwater microbial communities from Lake Bonney liftoff mats and glacier meltwater in Antarctica - BON-02 (SPAdes) (version 2) | ecosystem: Environmental > Aquatic > Freshwater > Ice > Glacier...
ATGAGTGGCAGCGACCGTGCGCCCATCAAGGGGTTGGGGTCAATGACGTTTGTGATTACCAAGAATGGGGATGACTCCGAGAGGCTGCCCTCGGCGCATACGTAAGGAGGGGAGGGAGGGAGGGAGGGAGGGAGGGACTGCTTGACGTTATAGTTGCGTTTCTGTAGTGCCTGCGCCCTACCTTCAGCGCGTCTGGAACAATCGTGCTCACCTTCCCTCCTCTCTCCCTCCCTCCCTCCACTTCCTCCCTCAGGTGCTTCAACCACCTCCTCCTCCCCCTCTACTCGACCAAGGAAAAACTAGAGGAGAAGCTCAAGGCCGCCATGCTCAACGCAGAAGGGTTTGGACTGCGGTAGATAGAGGGAGGGAGGGAGGGAGGGAGGGAGGGAGGGAAGAAGAGGTAGTATAGAGAGAGTGTAGGTGTAGGTGTTGTGTGTGAGAGCAAAATTGAGAGGAGGGAGAATAGATAAAGGTAGGAAGAAGAAGAAGAAAAAGGAGACGATAGAGAGGAAGAAGGGGGAAAAAGACGGCACTACAAGACACGGCAGAGAAAGGGGAAAATGGAGAGAGGAGGTAGCATCCTACCGGTAGAGACTATATAGGAGAAGGAGGACGGAGGAACAAGTAGGAAAGGAGAGGGGAGGTAGCATCCTACCGGTAGAGACTATATAGGAGAAGGAGGACGGAGGAACAAGTAGGAAATGGGAGGGGAGGTAGCATCCTGCCGGTAGAGACTATATAGGAGAAGGAGGACGGTGGAACAAGTAGGAAATGGGAGGGGAGGTAGCATCCTGCCGGTAGAGACCAATATAGGAGAAGGAGGACGGAGGAACAAGTAGGAAAGGAGAGGGGAGGTAGCATCCTACCGGTAGAGACCAATATAGGAGAAGGAGGACGGAGGAACAAGTAGGAAATGGGAGGGGAGGTAGCATCCTACCGGTAGAGACTATATAGGAGAAGGAGGACGGAGGAACAAGTAGGAAAGGAGAGGGGAGGTAGCATCCTACCGGTAGAGACTATATAGGAGAAGGAGGACGGAGGAACAAGTAGGAAAGGAGAGGGGAGGTAGCATCCTACCGGTAGAGACTATAAAGGAGAAGGAGGACGGAGGAACAAGTAGGAAAGGAGAGGGGAGGTAGCATCCTACCGGTAGAGACTATATAGGAGAAGGAGGACGGTGGAACAAGTAGGAAAGGAGAGGGGAGGTAGCATCCTACCGGTAGAGACTATACAGGAGAAGGAGGACGGAGGAACAAGTAGGAAAGGAGAGGGGAGGTAGCATCCTACCGGTAGAGACTATACAGGAGAAGGAGGACGACGAAACGGGAACAAGGGAGGGATGAAGATGTTGAACAGCACGGCGCATATGAAAGGCATGTCTTCTCGAAAGAGAGAGAATGGGGGAAATGGGGGAGAGGTAGGCGGGTGCACCGCGCTGTTGCCCATAATACAAATGTAGTCAATGATAGAGAGGAAGAAGAGGAAGAGGAAAGAAACTACCAAACACAACCTGGACCTGGAAGAGCTTCTCATACATTCATCTATCCTCATCTCTCCTTAACGTTGTCGTCATGCCTACAATTACTTGGTACTTTTTGGTTATGTTTTACGTGCTACCACCTCTCTCTCTTTCTCCTTTCGTTTCGGCTCGCCTCGCCTCCTCCTCGTTTTCTCATCCCGAGAAAACTGACAAAACAAGCACGAAACACGATGACGAGGAGCTTTGCTGAAACATCCACAGCCACTACCCACCTCCTTCCTCTTCTTTGCTATGATATACAAAACACACACATTTTGCCTCGTGTGTCTCTCTTTCTTATACGCTTCGCTCACAAATACATGTTCTTCTCCCTCCCTACTTCTCCTCGTCCTCCTCCTTCCTTTCCTCCTCCTGCCGCCCTTCCTCCTCCATCACCTCCTTTTCCTCCCTCCCGCCCTCCCCCTCCCCCTCCACCCAATTCATACACGGCATCATCACCGTCCCCACCGCCATCTGACACCCCTCCCTCTCCTTCCTCTCCGCCTCCTCCCTCCCCTCCTCCACCTCCTCCACCACCCACTTCCTCATCATCCACACTCCCTCCCCAGGCCACTCCCACAAAACCTGATACCCAAGCGACGCATACAGCCCAACCCCCCGTGCATTACTCTTCCTCACCTTCAGATAAACAGCCGGGAACCCCCACCTCCTCGCTTCCTCCTCTGCCTCGAGCATCAAGACCCTCCCTAGCCCTTGGCCTCTTCTAGAGGCGTCAACGATCAGATCAGACAGGTAGGGATTCGGAGTTGATTTATCTACTCTTCGTTCACGTGCGTCGAGGTCAACAAAACCAACAATGCGAGGATCGCCTAGGAAGAAGCTATCGAGCGCACGGAGGGCCGTGGAGAGGGAGGAGAGGAGGGAGGGAGGGGAGGTGATGATGGAGGAGGAGGAGGAAGGGAGGGAGGAAGAGTCGTCGACGAGCACGAGCATGGTGTGTCGCACGGGTTCGACCCAGTAGGAGGTTTGAAGCCGATCGAGTTCTTGTAAATAGTGCCAGAAGAAGAGGAGGCCGTCCCCGCCGTACTCGGCCACTTGCATGGTGGCCACCCGACGCAGATCAGCCTTGTTGGCCGGGCGGACGGAGAGACGGGTGCGGGTGGAGGTGGAGGGAGGGACGGAGGAAGGGAGGGAGGAGGAGGCGTCGTCGTTGTTGTTGTTGAGGGAGGAGGTGGTGGTGGCGTGGTGTAGTGGGAGGGGTTGTCGTAGCCGGGGAGGATGGGTTGGGAGGGGGAGGAGGAAGGCGGTGGCGGCGTCTAGGATGACGTGTAGGAGAAGGAGGAGGAGGGGGAGGGAGAAGGAGAGGAAGGGGGGCGGTGGTGTAAATGGCCTCGACCTCTTGCTCGTGGTCCTCATCGTGGTGATAATAGGGATGGTGAGGGCTGGCAGCAGCGGTAGCCTGTGGTTGTGTTGGAATTGGTGCTTAGTCATCAGCGAGGGCGACGTGTGTGCTCGAGTTGGCTTGTAATGGAGAGGTGGAGATTCCGCCCTTGCTTGGCAGCTGCGGCTCTACCTGCGGCAGAGGCAGGGGCACGAGGTGCTGCTTGTGGTGGTGGTGGGCGTGCCTGTCTCGTGTTGTGTGTGTGTTGGCCTTGCGTAAGGGTTTGAATGGGGTTGGACAGTGAGTCGGTTGCTGAATGATGATGCCGTGGCTTCTTCTCTGCCTCTCCCCCTCCCTCACATTTCGCTGCCTTGCATTACCCTCACCCAGCACCATTTCACGTCCAAACCCCCTTATCACGTCCACAGGGTCACGACCAAAAGGTTGCGCCGTGTGGCATGTTTTCGCTGCGCTTCTGGACATCGTAGTCTTCACTTCTCCACGCCCCGACCCCTAACGAAAAGAAGGCCTGGCAGACTTTGTTCCCACTCAACACCTTCGTCCACGTACACACACCACCACAGCTAGTTCTGCACCGTCGTCGTCCTCTAGCTAAAGCCATGGAACCTGCGGGTGAAATAGACTTGCCTCCTGGCTTCACGCCGGCGGGCGGGGGAGGAGGGATGGGAGGGATGATGGGCGGCGGCGGCCGGGGGGGCATGTCACAAGAGGCGGCCGAGGCACAAAAAGCCAAGGTACGTCATGAGAAGCGAGGGGAAGATGGTTGAGAGACAGGGAGGAGAGAGAGAGAGGGGGCGGTCAGCTTGTGTTTGAGTGCGCCTTGCGTCTCTGAGTCTTGAGCACCCGACATGCACTCATCCTTCCCGTCCTCCTTTCCTCCAATACTTTTACAGCAAGCCGAGATGGAAGAGCGGCGGCAGTTTATGCTCGACCAGATTTTGTTGCCCGAGGCCAAGGAACGCCTGGCCCGGATAGGTAAGTGGTGGATGTGTGTGTGCTTTTCCTAGTGCTTTTCTAGAGTGCACTTCTCCTTCAGCCCTTCCTTTAGTATCAACAATGCACGAGAAGCTTCTTCGTTTGTCATGGCTGAATGTTTCGGTGACACATGCTCCTCTTTGGTGAAGCAAAATAATCACCAAAGCGCTCATCCCGGCACAAGCCCACCTCGCGGGCACGCGCTCCGTACCATGGCCACTCATTCTCCACCCATCGCCCTGTCGAGGGAGAATGATTTGTCAAGGTACGATTACGCCGCGTGTTTGCAAGATGGGCTTGTGCTGGGGCTAGGCGATTCGGTCGTGCTCTGCCATAGAGTTGCCATGAGGGAGCTTGCTTGCCCAAACAGTGATCAATGACCTAAGACCGCTCATTCTCTTTTCTTCAATTCTTTGTGAAGGTTCCACTTCAGCCAAGTTGAAGACCTCTCCTTTGCTTTGTTTTCTTTGCGTATCGAATAAACGAAGGCAATGGCTCACGTTTGACGCTTTTGAGGAGACTATTGTAAGAAATAGAGATTGATTCACTATGCATAATGGAGAGGCCTTCAAATTCTGGCCCAACGTCCCACCCTCCTTCCTTCCTCTTGCACATGAATCCATCCACTATCGCCTCGCACTTTCACCTCCTCCTCTCCTCATCCCTCTTCCTCCCCCACTCATTACTCAACTCACAGCAATCGTCCGCAAGGAGAAAGCCCGCGCTGTAGAGGACATGCTGTTGCAAGCAGCGACTTCAGGCAGGCTAGGTGGGAAAGTGACCGAAGAGCAACTTATTCAGATGCTCGAGCAGGTCTCGTCGCAAGTGGAGAAGAAGGCCACCAAGGTCATTATTCAACGGCGGCGGTACTTGGACGAAGACGAGGACGACAATGACGATGACTTGCTTTAGGCTGGGAAGGAGGGGAGGGTGGGGAGGGAGGGGTGGGAGGGGTGGTCGAATTGACAGTTCCAAAAGAAACAAAATGTACAGCTAGAAAGAAATGCACTGCCTGTTTGTTTCCTTTCACGCTTGTTTTTTTCCTTCGTGTTTGTGTGTAAGAAGCAAAATACCCCCCCATGGCGCTCGCGCCACAAATCCTCCTGAGATGAAGTTGAAGAGCGCTGGCGTTGGACGCCAAAATATTAGTGAATACGCTGCTCCCACACCACACCTCGCACCCATGCCCTGCCTCGTCTCCTGTGAATGTCCACGTGCCTATTGAAGCCTCAGCTCATTTGCCTCCCTGCCTTCCCCCTTCCCCAGCAATACAGGGCTTTTTAACACGACTGGTCTCCGGCGCTCCCTCCCCTCCTCCGTCCATGCACCAGCACCAGCAGCAGCACCACCAACAAAGGAGACGACGATGACGACTACCACCACTAACAGGAGCGGCAGGAGGAGAAGCCGCTCGATACCACGGTGGAGGGGCTGGCTGCCCATGCTTAGCGTGCTGCTATTGGCAAATCTCGCCACAGCCTTCCTCTCCCCGCACTCCCTACCCCTACCCCCACGCACCGCACGCCTGCATGCCACCACCCCTGCCTCCTCGTTACCCTCCAATGAGAAGCCACCACGCCGGCCCCGCAAAACGATCACGGACGAGAGAGATGCGGGTGGGACAGGTCAAATAGATTCCCAGGCACTACAACCCACCGCGCCCGCCTCTCGAGGCAAGGCAGATGCTTGGTCGAGTGGTGGCGGCGAGGGTGGCAGCAGACCGTTTACCCCTGCTTCCTCCTTTTCGTATTCATCGGCTGGAGCTAAACCACGCCCGTTCTTGCCTCAGAAGCATGATAATCACGACCACTCCTCCACGCACCACACAAGCCCGCGGAGCAGTAGTAGCAGTAGCAGCAGCAGCAGCAGCAGCAGCAGCAGCAGCAGCAGCAGCAGCAGCAGTAGCAGTAGCAGCAATCGAATGTACAGCGGCAAGAGCACCGACTACCAACAACAGCAGCGATCACAGCGCCCACAGCAGCAGCAGTACAATCAGCAACACAACAACCACGGCGGCGGCGGCAGCAGCAACAGCGTCTCGCCTATCCACATCGAAATCAACAAGGAACTCCTCCGCCGCGGTGAGAACCCCGAGGCCTTGCTCTCCTACGCCGACCAAATGGGACAAAACATGAATGGGGTCAACGTCGCAACCTGCCTAAATCGCCTCTCCAAAGCTGCCACCCCTCGAAGCACCCCTCCTCGTGACGTCTTATTGCGGGACCCGCGTTTCCTCTGCCTCGTCACCCAAGCCCACTCTCTCCTCCCTCACTGCCAAGCCGCCGAGCTCAGTATTATGCTTAATGGGATTAGCAAGATAGGTGTCGATCCAGGGCCCGCCTTTTGGACAGATTCGCGTGACCTCTCCCTCGTCCTTCTCCCCTCCTTCAACCACAACGCACACTTCGTCCAATTTCTCAATGCCTACGGCCGACAGAAATTTAATCCTGGCAAGGAGTGGGTCGCGGCTTTCCTCTCTGCTTCTTACCCTTTCCTCCCCTCCTGCAACGCCCGAGAATTGGCCTCATTGCTCAATTCGTTGGGGAATCTGAGGGTGGGGGGGGTGGGGAGAGAGTACCTTGAAAGTTTAAGGAATGGAGTGTTGAAGAGGTTGGAGCGAGGCGAGATGCAACCGAGGGAGATTGCTACGTGCTTGAATGGGTTTGGGAAGCGCGCCGCGTGGTCAGAATCTTCTAGTAGTAGCAGCAGCAGTAGTAGCAGTAGTTCTGATCCCACTCTTACTGGTACTGCTGCTACTGCTGTAGACCAGCCTTTCCACCCCGGCCTTCCTCTTTTGGATGCCATTGCTGCTGCTTCCCTTCCTGTCCTCGATTATTTTGACCCTCAAGGCTTAGCTGGTCTTATTAACGGCTTTTCCCATCTCAATTACTGCCCCGGATGCGGAAGGGAGGAGGGAGGGAGGGAGGGAAGGCATGCTGATGAGGCGGCGGGGGAGGAGGAGGAAGGAGGGGTACATCGTTTTTCGTCGCCTTCAACGACGACGACGACGACGAAGGAGGGAGGGAAGGAGGGGTGGATGGTGAAGTACGTTCAGGCTGTAAGAAGGGCGATGCCGAGGTTTAATTCGCAGGATTATGGGATTATTTTGAATGGGCTGGCGTCGTTGGGCGTGGTGCCTGAGGAGTTGTCGCCGGGCTTTTTGGATCAATTGAGTGATTTGGCGGCGCCGAAGCTGGGGGGGTTTAATGATCAGGAGGTAGGTGCTTGGGTGGTGGGGGAGGGAATGGAGGGCTAATATGTTCTGCTGTCTATCGTTTATTAGTATTCTCACCCTCCTTCCCTCCCTTCCTCCCCATCGTAGCTTTCCAATTTCATCAACGCCCTGGGCAAGTGGGGCTATCACCCAGGAGACACCTTCCTCTCCTCCTTCGCCGCTGCCTGCCTCGTGCCCTCCCGCTTGTCCTCGTTCACGGCTCAGGGACTCGCGAATGTTTTGCATGCTTTGGGGAGGCTCGGTTTTTATGCTGGGGATAAATGGATGGAGGCTGTGCTGAATCGGTGCCTGGCCGTGGAAGCAGGAGGAGGGGGGAGGGAGGGAGGGAGGGAGGGAGGGTTCAGCTCGCAGGGCTTGGCGATGGTGGTGTTGGGTTTGAGTAATGTGCGGTATGATCCTGGAGAAAGTAGGTGGAGGCAGGAGGAGAGGGAAGGAGGGCGGGAGGGAGGGAGGGGAAAGGCGGGAGAGATCTGCAATAACTCTGACCAACATAACTTCTTCTTACACTTATTTCCCCCCCTCCCTTCCTCCCTCCCTCCCTCCCTCCCCCCACAGCCTTCCTCACCACCCTTACCACCGCCGCCGTTCAGAAAGCCACCGGGTTCGACCAGCAGTACCTCGCCAACTTCTGGTTGGGCTGTGCTAATTTGAACCATCGTCCTTCTTCTGCTTATTGGGAGGCGTGCCGTAAATCAATTCCATGGACAAAGCTCTTGTCGAGTCTATCGCTGTTTGAGGCGAGTACTTTATTGTTTGCATTGGCAGTAGTAGACGTGGAGGAGAGTCAGTCATTGATGGGGCCTCTAGTAAAGAGGGCATGTGAAGAGATGGTGAGGACGAGGGGGAGGGCGAGGGAGCGGGCGAGGAAGAGGGAGATGGACCTGGAGACGGAGAGTGGGTTGAGGCAGTTGCATCAGGCGTATTTGTACTTGGAGTGCTTGCGGAGGGAGCAGGGAGGGAGGGAGGAAGGGGTATCAAGTAGTGAGAAAGAAGGGGATGTTGTCGCTGGCGTCAGCCTGGCGGGATTGAGGCAGTTTGGGGCTTTGATTGGTGAGGTGTGGGATGAGAGCTCCCATCTGATCAGTGTGAGGATTCGGACATCAGCATTTCAGAAAGACGTACAAGAGACAGCGGAGGGGCTGGGGTTGTGTTGTCTGCCTGAAGCGAGGGACGGGCCGTTTACCCTAGATATGGTCGTGGTCCCTGCCCCGGCGGGGGAGTGGGAGGGAGGGAAGGAGGGCGAGGAGGCGTTGCCGTTGGTGGTGGAGGTGGATGGGCCGACGCATTATTTGGTGAATGCCCCTGAGAGGATGACGGGGACGAGTCGATTAAAGCATAGGCTGTTGGCCGCGCAACGGCATCGCTGGGCGGGGGTGGTGAGTGTCTCGCTGCTAGAGTGGTCGCAGGGAGGGTATAACTCCTCGAAGAAGAGGAATATTTTGTTGAAAACATTTCAGGAGGCGGGGATTTTGTCGCTTGCGCCTTATGTGTTTGCGGGTGATGGGAAGGGGCAACGCCAGTGTGCGCTGTTGGAAGGGACGCATCATTCGCCGTTTGTGAGGCAGGAGGAGGGGGAGGCGGAGGGGGGAGGGGTGGGTGGTGGTTTGGAGGGGTTGGAGAGCACCGGCAGCAGCAGTAGTAGTAGCATCAGTGGGGTGAAGAAGAAGAGTAGTAGCGTGAAGGGCGTCAAGGCTAGTACGGGCAGCGAAAGCATTAGTAGTGGCAAGACCGCCACTGTACGCAAGAGCAGGAGCAGCAGCAGCAAGACCAGCAGCGCTGCGAAAAGCAGTAGTAGCGAAAAGCAGTAGTAGCAGCAAAACAGTAAAAGCCGTAAAAGCAAAACCCAGTGAAAGCATCCGCACGCCCACAACGGAAAAGCAACCTCTTGAGTAAATGAAAGAGTTGTGGATTAGTGGCTTAACAAGATAGGTACACCTGACTGAGTAGATAGATGGGTGGGAAGAAGACGAACATGATCTGACCTGCTGCACCTCGAGGGTGGGAGCACGAAGAGAGAGGCGAGGCGCCGCAGCGCATTCATATGTGTACAGTAAGCAAGGCAGTATTTAACGAATCGTCAAAGAAAAAAAAACAAAATGATGGGTAGTTCAGAACACGATTTGGTTGTGGTTTGGTCTGTCTTCGCCTGCTTATACGATGTGCCTCCATCTCTCACCCGTATGCATCCTTTGATTTACCGCACACACCACCCCTTTTTCAACGGCGACAAGCTAGCCACCACGCTGGTTTTCCTCGTGGGATTGGAGTGGGGAGGCATGCCATGGGACGTATTTTGAGTGGTGTTGGACCTGTTTATGCCTGCGTGGGACCCGTTGCGGCGAGGGGCCAAGGCAGCCCAGTCGGATTACGATTAGGGTGAAGCCTGCGGCGGGATTTCCAGTGATGTTGTAGGGTTTGGCGGATGAACAATAATCGTAAAAGAAGCAACATAAACAATTCACAACAACTGTTCTATTGTTCATTTTCCAAATTTTATTGTTGCTTCTGATGAGACAGTCACGCTTTCCTTTTATCCTTTGCCCAAACCTGCTACCTTTGGGCCGTAAAGTGGCTGAGGAAAGAAAAAGGCCGTGCGGCGTTGGCGAGTGTCCGCCCGTTCGAAGGCATGATGATGGTGCTGTGACCACCTCTCACAAAACACAACGAACACAAAAGACAGGACCATGCCCTTGACGACGCCGATGCAGCTGTCCTAGCTCCGGCCCACGCCGTCCCGCAACCCCCAGCCATGCCTTCTTCCACCACCAAGGTCCCCATTCGCCTTGATCAGGGCGGAAGCGTCCTCTTGTCACTCTGCGAGCTCACCCCACGAGAATGCTGGCAGCATTACGGGGTGTTGCCCTCAAAGCTTGTGCTGCATTTGACCCTCCTCCTGCTGACCACGTGGATGATTCTCCACGACGCCGCCCGGTGGGGTCCCTATCGTCTCGCCAGCCAGGCCAACGTTTGCTATTTCTTCGCGCCCCCTTCCTGTTCGGCCAGCCTGTGCGGGGCGACGCCTGACCTGGGTTATGGCTGGGATAATTGGAGCAATTGCTTTGTGTACTCGACGGATGGTTTGCGGTCGGCGGTGCACGGCGTAATTCATAACTACTACCACATTCAAGACGTTGCCCTTGCCAACTATGGATGGATGATGACGACGACGACAATGGGAGCAGGGGAAGCGACCGCTGGCACCGCAGTGAGAAGCAACATCACCACCAGCAGTAGCAACAGCAGCCTTGTTCCGCAGCCTCCCATCCTCACGGCCACCCTACAGACGGCGAAGAAAGACCTCACGGACCGGCACACAATGAGCTACCCTCTCACCCTCGAAAACCTCGGGCCGCTCGACGCGCGGATCTACTCCCAGGAAGAGATCGACGATTTCTTCTCGCGTCTTGTGGCCATGCAGATTAATTTGGAATTGACCGATGATTTGGCGGACGACGACGCCAATGTCTGTTACCTATGGGGGGTCGAAGTGCTCTACGACTTGCAGAACAGAGCGGAGATTGCAGTCAGTCAGAAAAGCTATATCAAGGGTTTCTGTGACGAGCTTGATGGGGGAAGGAAGGGAGGAGGTGGGATACGGGTGGATGAGAATGGGCATGGGCTGCAGCGGGGCCGCCGAGTGCGACGACGACAAGATAAGGGGCAGCAGCAGCAGCAGAAACGAGGGCTACAGCAGATTGCTCCTACTACTACTACTACTAGGAGTAGTATCATCAACAGCAACTCCACCATCGTCTCTTCCCCTCCTATCGTTGGACGCGTGTATGTTGACCCGCTTGCCGTCTTTCTGAGCGCAGCCATTTTTCTGGTCAGCCTCTGGCTTTGCCTCTTCCTCCTCTCCGAGCTGCACGGCTCCCTCTTCCTCCTCCGGCGCGCCCACACCCTCCTCGACAACAAAAGCAAACCCCAACCTTCAAGCACGCTCTACCGCCGACGCAGCAGCATCAGCAACAACAGCATCGGCAGCACCAGCAGCTATACCAAAGCCATCGACTGGGCAGCAGACGTGCACCTCGGGACCAAATTTCATTTCTTTTCTTTCTGGCAGGTCTTGCTCTTGTCCGGCGCATTGCTCTCTCTTACTGAGTCACTCCATGCCTTACATGGGCTTAATGCTCGGGCCCCGCCAATGGTGTCGGACGCCCACGCGGCCTGGCGGGGGTTGGGGGCAGCGTTTTTGTGGGTGTATACGTGTAGGTATTTACATCATTCTGATAGGTAGGTGGGGAGGGAGGGAGGGAGGGAGGGAGGGAGGGAGGGAGGAGGAAGGGGGGGGTGCGT
>Ga0209491_10010135_pt1 | contig 11385 bp, 6 predicted proteins | sample BON02_FD_187213 | JGI IMG/M metagenome (GOLD analysis project Ga0209491, IMG submission 187213) | Freshwater microbial communities from Lake Bonney liftoff mats and glacier meltwater in Antarctica - BON-02 (SPAdes) (version 2) | ecosystem: Environmental > Aquatic > Freshwater > Ice > Glacier...
GTATTAATAGTATTAGGCAAATAATATATGCCACAAGTGAAATATCTTCAGCGGACTCAGTAGTATATATCTTCCATGCCTGGATATAGTGCATAGATTGCCCAAGGTTAACAATCCAAGACATATAAGCGGTAAATAAATTTCTTTTGTTATTCACCTTGAATCTCGAATATCTAATTTTCTCCAGCTCATGCAACTTCTCCCACCAGTCTATCACTAGGCCTAAAGCTAACAATATTACGTTTGGCAGCTCTTGCAAGAGCAATATTGTTATGGTGATTTAGACCATTTGGGAATAGTGGTACTGACTTAAACTCACCGATTTCATCAATAGTAACACTTTGGCCAGATGCTAATAATTCCTGCAAGCTTTGGGCAAACATATCGACCATTGATTCAGCTACGCCTTCATCGACACCAAATCTATTAGCAGCAAATTTAATAAAATCATAATTATTCATAATGGCACACCTGTTTTAGTTAAATTATTTTGGTTATTTGTTTTTAAAAAACTCTATTAGCGTCTTGTTCAGCTTTTTTTTATCTATATTGACGTCTTTAGAAAAAAAGATGCCGCCTTTCTTCCAAGCTGCTAGTACTTGGCCGTTTGAAGCCGTAATAATTTCTTCTTCCTTGCTGCCTAATTGATCATTTAAGATCTCATCGACTAGTTTTTCGATACGTACACTACCTGCACCTTTTCTAATTTCTTCGGCAATCTCAATAATTGCTTCTTTATGAGCATTAGATTTTTTTGAAATAGCTAAGATAGTTTCTGCTGACCTAGCTGAAACCTTACTCATATTGACAACGGCATTCCAGATAGCTTTATCAATCTTCTCAAAGGCCAATAAGTTTTGTATCTTTTTTCTTGAACAACCAGCAATTTCAGCTAATTGTTCTTGAGTTAGCTTTCCGTCTTCTTTAAGTCTTGCGTATGACAAACCTTTCGAATATTCAGACAATCCGAGTTGCTCGTTTTCTTTAATCTGTATGGTGGCAGCTTCTGTATCTGATACATCAGTTACTATTGCTTTTAAAGGCAAGTCGGCACTAAGACAAGCTTGCAAACGTCTACTACCAGCAATTACCTCGTACTTGAATTTGTCGTTGCCATTTAAAGCTCGAACAAAAACAGGTGTTATTTGTCCATTGCGCTTGATATCTTCTGCTAAAAGATTGGTATCACCAAACTCGAATGAATTGCGATCCGCATATTTCCACCTAGTACAAAGCCTGGGATCAATTTCAATAACTTCCATAAAACACAATAACTTATTATATATTTATTCTATTAGAAATATGAAACCAAAGCAAGGAAATAAGTAGGAAATAAATATTGAAAATAAATATTTCTAGAAATGAAAAATATAAGTTGCAATAGAACAAGGCGAGGTTTCTCATCCTCCTAACGTAGATGATAGTAAATAGCTTGTATTCATCTTAGAGAGTCTTCTTAAGACCCAGAAATATATTTGGCAAAAACCTTCAAACATTTCAAAAAACTCTTAGAAAGCTCCATATGGGGCTTTCTTGCGCAACAAGCTGTTTTGGGATAATAAACAAATATTTTCTATCTTTTGGTTTCACTTATTCTTAAAGAAAGATTAAAGGTCTATAGCTCACGATACTTAGAAGTCAATGCACGCTACGCTGTAAACGCATTGACTTCTAAGTATCGCTCCGCTCTTTCCACTTCAAAACGAATGCAAGGGCATTCATCAGAAAAGAAAATCTGGTTTTTAACAAAAAAAAAGGAAACAATATGGACAAAAAAACTTTAGTTACAAATAAATATTTTAGCAGCGGATTGTATAGAAAAGCTTTTTACAGAGAACATAATTTTGACATAAATGATTTGTACAATAACATTGACGAACTTCAGTACAATAGACAACTGCTATTAGAAGAATGGAATGGAGAAGAAATCGACGGCAATGAGGAGGATGAGGAAAACCTGCTCGAAATTGTTGAACAAAGATTTTGGGAAAATTTAAGTTATTGGAACACATATTTTGAGCCGTTGGTTTTTAATGAAGAAGTAGCACTTGAGTGCAATTTAACTCCTTTTGCTTACAAGGATATAAACTTACTAGCCTTGTCCGGTTGTGGTATGGATCTTTCGCCAAGACTCGATGCATATCAAGCTTTAGCGCACGGTACAATTGATAGAGATAGTTCATTTTTTTCCATAAATAACAACGAATATTTTGAATATATGGCAGGCAAAGAGATTGTAAATAAGATGAATGAGATATTAAATAGGTAGAAATAATATGAACACACCGGAATACACAAACTATCTTGATAGTAGAGAGAATGCTAAAATTAAGGCTGAAATATTTTTACTTAAAGCAGGAATAGATAGAAAACATGGTAGGAGATTACTAATGAACAAGACTAATGCAGGAGGTATGGAAATAGCGTACGCTCTTGTTAAAGCGAATTGGTTTAAAGACAGGAAAAAAGCTAAGTTCTTAAATAAAGAGTTTGACAATCCTAATCAGCTTGAATTCATAGGCTTTTAAAATTGTAGCCCAATAATAAATGAGAACTGTATTAAGCTGAGAAACTTTCTAATCAAAAACAATGTGGTTTAACGGAGGAAGTAACTTCCTCCGTAGCTACTATTAAATTTAATATAGCCTTTCTTTTTCAGGTGCATTCTTAAGCAATCTTTTTACAAAACTAACGGTAGGGGAAAATTTCCCCTCACCACCACCCCTTACATTTCATTTTGGTAGTAGCTAAAAATAACAGAGTATCCTAAGAAATAGTGTTGGTATAAATGGAGAAAATGAGGTAGGATGAGATGAAATTCCGATAGGCGCACATATGCATTGAATATAAATATTCAATGCTCCGCTCAAAGTTAAAGGAATATCGAAATAGAAAGATTAATGCCAGCTATTGATAAATTATCGATCAAACGATAGTAAAAACTACAGATAGAATATATTAAATGTCATTTTTAAGCGCGCAAGTTAGTACGGTAAAAAGAAGTGTAGGGCAGAACGCCATTGCTTCGGCTGCGTATAATTCACGCTCTAAATTATCGCTAATTGTGACTGATAAAGAAACTAATATTAGTGTGAATCTTGATTGGGATTACAGTAAAAAAGAGGGATTAACGCACAGCAAAATATATGCTCCCGAGCATGCACCAGATTGGGTATTTGATCGCGAGGTGCTATGGAACAAAGCCGAGCATGCAGAAAATAGATGCGATGCAACAACAGCAGGAAAGATCATGTTACCGTTGCCCAATGAATTTACAACTGAACAAAATATAGCGTTGCTTGAAGAGTTTGTGCAGGAATTAGTGAGTATGGGCATGGTAGTTGATGCCAACATTCACGAAGATAACCCAGATAATAAGCACGCTCATTTAATGGCAACAATGCGGGAGTTAGTAGAGAATCGTTATGGAGAAATAGAATTTTCTCAATTAAAAAACCGAGATTGGCAAGGGCCAGAATGGGTTAAGTTTGTTCGTGAGCTACATGCACAGACGGTAAATAAGCACTATGAAATGCACGGCTATGATAGAAGATTCTGTGAAAAATCCTACAAAGAATTAGGGATTGATCTTGAGCCTGGAGTGCATGAAGGACCAGCGCGTAACATAAAGAATGCTGAACTTGTTGAGTTAAATCGTCAGATTGCTGCAGAAAATGCCGAGAAGATTAAAGCAAAACCAAGCATTATTCTTGATGTTTTAGGAATGAATAGTCCGGTATTTACCAAAGAACAAATTGCCAAGGAGCTTGATAAGCGATTTCATGCAGGGGTGGATTTTACTAAAGTTGAAAATATTGAGCAGTTGCAAAACGAGTTGTCGGCAACATTCACGGGTTTGTATGAGCAGATTTTAACTTGCCCTGAGATATCTCTTGTGGTGGAAGCGGACTTAAAAGGCAGAACGCTTTACACGACTACCAAGCGTTTGGAATTGGAGGAAAGATTTACTACAAATGTTGAAGCGTTACATGGCAGTAATCGTCATAGTTTAAATTTAAAAGATAGTGATCTTGATCATTTATCTTTTTCTGAAAAGATTGGTATAAAATTACGTGAGGTAGCAACGGATGTAGTGACGAAAATAAATGATCATACGGGCCTTGATCTCGATAAACCAAGACAGGAAGTTGCGCTCTCCGATGAGCAAAGAAAAGCGGTACTTAATATCCTTAATGGCGCGGATATTTCTGTATTAGAGGGAATACCTGGAGCTGGGAAGACTACGGCAATGAGGGAGCTGGTTCGGCAATATCAAAAATCTGGCAGAGTGGTGATTGGTGTTACGCCAAGCAGCAGTGCTAGTTTAGAGCTGGCTAAATCAACGGGGATAGACTGTAAGAATGCGAGTTTGTGGCGCAAAAATTGGGTGGAAGCAGCAGGCAAGGAGTTTGAGTTAATATTGCGCGGTGATTACTACAAGGAGAAGTTATATCAGGAGAATGGCTCACAAAATGTGTTTGGGGCAGTTAATTCAAGCAGTGGCTTAACTAAGAATCACGTAATGATTATTGATGAGGCAAGTATGGGTGAGCTTGCTAATATGGACTACTTGATTAATCAGGCAAGAATTGTTGGTGCAAAAGTTATCAAAGTCGGTGATAGAAAGCAATTATCACCTGTTGGTTGGGCTGGTGCATTAGATAGGACAGTTGCTATTTGCGGCTCAGAGAAGCTAGAGGAATCGCGCCGTCAAATAAACCCACTGCATCAAGAAGCAACTAAATTACTTGGGGCTTACAAAGTACGATCCGCATTAGATATTTTCTGGCAAGGAGGCAATATTAAAGTCAGCGCGACAAGTGCGGGAGCAAATAGCCAGTGCATAGATGAATTTGTCTTGCAATATATAGAGCAAAGCAAAAAGTTTGATCGGGACGATTTAGTATCAATAAGGACTATGGCAATTGGTGTGTTTGAGAATAAAACTCGCCAACTCTATAATGTCAAGGTAAGGGAACAGTTAAAAGAAGCTGGAGTAATTAAAGGCGGGGAGCATAAGTTTCATGTTGGATCTATTAATGGAGAAAAGCAATTTTTGAGTTTAGCTAGAGGGGAGCAGATAGTATTTACCCGCAATGCAAATAAACTAGGTAAGAAGGGAATATTTAACGGTGAGATTGGCACAATATTAAAAGTAGAAGCCCCTGATCATGAGGGGCATGGGGTAATTGATATATTAGTGCATAAGGCTAGCGGTGGGAGAGAAAAAGTTGCACTTGATTTAAAAGAATTGGTTAAGAGCAAATGGTTTAATGACGGAACTGTTATTGATCATGGCTACGGGGTAACTGCGCACAAACTACAGGGCGCGTCAATTGATCATATGTTTGTAGCTATTGAAAAGGGTATTGGCTTCGAGGTGTTTAATGTGCTAGCTACGCGGCACCGCCTAAATGTATCATTTTATACGAGCAAGGAATTGCTTGAATCGGTTTTTTATGGAGCTCTTGATGAATCGTCAGACAAAGCGAAGAATCGCTTTGACATAACAGAAGAGAAAGCTGATGTAATCTTAAGAGGCGGTCTTTCTAAGCTTGTATCAAAACGGATAAATACTAGTTTTGCTGCTGATTACCGTACTATGGGACAAACTCCCGGGGATATTGTAATTAAAGATTATATCGATAGAAGCCAGGAGACAATTACAGCAGTGCGTATGCTTACCTCATGGCAAGCACAGGAGCAACGCAAGAGCGGAACCAAACCTGCGATGTGGGATAATAAGGAACTCTGGGGAGATTTTAAAAAGGCACGGCATCGTAGAGCGGAGACGGCTATCATAATTAAGAATGACTATGACGCACATACAGATCGTTTGGCCCAGTTGAATATGAATTATGCGACCATTGAAAAACATGCTAGCCAGATAAAAGGTAAGGTTCAATTAGATAAAGTGTTAGTAGAGCAGAAGTCAACTATTTTGCATGAGCAGGATATGTTTAAAGATCTTGTCGGGTCAGTTGCTACTGGTGCTAGCGTATCTATTCGCAAATCCCTAAATAATGTAAATCTACATATTGCTGAAACACTTGTAGCCATTGAAGAAAAAAACTCTTTAATCACGGCACATGATGAGCAAAGACAGGAGCTACTAGATGCTGCCCGAGGAGAAAAGCATTTTAGGGAAATATTAATGCCAGAGTACTTGAGTCGTATCTATCATACATTTAAGGGAGCGAGTCAGGATGCAGGTATTGAGGCTCTTGAGATATACCAAGATTTGGCCATCAAGCATGGTCATGATTCGGCTACTAATATGGTAGTTGCCAAACCAACGCTCCTTGGTGATATTAAGGGATGGGGATTAGGGAGTTTGGTAGCTTTCACGAATGATAGGAAAGACGCGACCGAGTTAGTGAAGAATTTGGGAAGGCAGCTGGGTGCATTTAATGAGAGCAAGAATATGGAAAGAGTTTTTAACGAGAAGTTAGAGCAGGGTGATTTTGGAACGAAGATCTTTGCTCTTACAGAAGAGATTGAGCATTTGAGGTCGTTACTACCTGCTGATATCGACAAAGAGTTTATAGAAGTTGTTGAGGAGAAGTTAAAACAACATAAAGTAACATCAAACAATATTGATTGGCGAGAGTTGCAGAATTCTAAATTATTTGATTCGATAAGAGTCGCTCAAATTAGCAAGGTGCATAAGGAGATATTAACCGAGCACGGCGGGGCAGAGGAGGTGCTTAAGCCTCTTGAGACGGTGAGTAAAATAGAAGTAAGTAGACCCGAACAGAAGCAGGATGTGCCTATTAGATTTAAGCAAGAAAAGCCATCATTAACATTTGCTCAAGTGAAGGACGGATTAAACCAATCTGTTGTGGCAGAAATATTCAGGCAATATGCTCCTCATCTTAACCCAGATGGCAAGATACAAAAACGCGCTAATCAAATATCATCAGGCAGTTTAAATATGGATCTTGGCAACAAACTAGGTTTATGGAAGAGGTTTAGCGATGGCAGCAAGGGGGATATATTTTCTTTTATTCAGGAGGCTACTGGATGTTCAAAATCTGAATCATTAGAAATTGTGGCTAGCCACGTGGGCATAAGTTCAAGTAGCAAAGTTGCTAACTTTAACCAGCATCAACTAAAACAAGCTGCCTCATTAGAAGAACAAACACAGAATCCTGAACCAAAGAATGAATGGGTAACCCAAGGGTTAGTGCCGGCAGAAGCTCCTGTATTTGATGCAAAAACCGATCTAGCATTCTTAAGCAAAAAAGGTTCAAAAGTAGTGGAGCACTATGAATATAAAAACAAAGATAATCAGTTACTTGGTTATACGGTACGCATAGAAGATGAATTAGGCAAAAAACAAGTACTGCCAGTAGCCTATTGCCATAACGAGGCGACAGAAGAATCAAGATGGATGCTGAAAGGTTTTACTGATAATGGAACTAAGCCGATATATGGACTCAGCAAATTAGCAGAAAATGAATTTAAGCCAGTATTAATAGTAGAAGGCGAGAAGACGGCAAACATCGCGCAAAACTTATTACCTGATCATGTGGTGATCTCGTGGATGGGCGGAGCGCAATCTGTCGACAGGGTTGATTGGGTAAAGCTCGCAGGCGGGGTGGTAACTATATGGCCAGATAACGATACTACTGGGGTAGAAGCTGCCAAAAACATAGCAGAGCATATCGACAATCATAACGGTTTTAATGGTCTTGTTACTATAGTTGATACCAAGGCGTTGAATTTAACTGCAAAATGGGATTTAGCGGATGAATTACCGCGTCACTTGGCTATGGAACAATTACCGAGCATAGTTGATAATGCAACTAATAGTCATAGCCAAGCTATTGATAGTGTAAACCACAAAGTGTTAAATCAAGAGGTGGTGAGTCAAGAACAACAATGCAGAGACATTATCCTTGACTCGGTTGATATGCTAGTTGAAACAAACAGAATTGACAAGGATGAATATACCTCAAAAGAAATGTACCATGATACGATGATAGCAATTGCTAAAGTAAAAAATATAGATTTGGCAAAGTCGGAAAACTTCATTGAAGATATCCGTAAAATGCAAGATGAGTACCGCGCAAAACGGAAGAATTACACGTTACATGCTCATGCTGATAGTAATAGCAGTGCGACAGCTAATAGCTCAGTCAACACTAGTACCAAGGAGCAAACTATAAATGATTTAGTTCGTGATACATGTGTATTACATCAAGTACAGCTTGGCGTAAATCAACTCACCAATACGCATAGGGAGCATATAGAAAATGCGGCTAAGGAAGAAGTAGCAAAAATGAGGCAGTTTGGGGTGAGTGACAGGGAGCATGCTGGCAGTAATATGTATAAAGCAATCACTAGCAATAATTGGCTAGAGACGTTAGCGAATAAGAATCAACAGCAAACAAATGCCATTAAGCTTAAGTTTACGGCTAAAACTATTGATGAGTTTTTAGAAGACAAATCTCCTTCTAGCAAAACCTCGCACGAGCATTTAGCACAACTGCGCAAATATGGCATAGATGAGCATGCAATCTTGAAATCATTTAAAACTGACCATGCTTTGGGAGCAGAACACTTGGCCTCAATTCATAACCAGCTGACAATGGCAGAAAACTTTGCCACCAAATATAAAGCGATCATCGATGAAGCAAGGCAGTGGGGTTATAGTCATAATGATATCGCTAGTACTAGAAGTATCATAGGTATGGATGAACGTGCCGGTATAGATCGTCTTAAAGAAATCAGGAATGCGCAGCTATTTAAGCATATAGAGGATAAGTTTAATTCTCCGGAGTATTCAAAGCCAATCAGCAAATTGGATCAGATGAAAGAGAGACTGCTTGAGCAGCAGAACTTCTTGAAAGAGACATACGAATCTCTTAAATCGCCACAAAACTTGTGGAGTTATGGCAAAGGAGCTGATTTACTTTTGAGCGGCCAACATTTATGTCAAAATCCAAATGAGCTTAGTCACTTGTTTAAACTGGCTGATGAAATAGTCGAGAAAAACATTATGGCCGAGTATGTCTTATGTCGGGATTTAGGAACAACCAATCATTTGGCTGTATTGGTTGGGCAAGCAGAAAGAACAATAGATTATTACAATTGTAGCACCATTCCAGAGCGTTTGAGTCAAATGCGCCAGGATGCCAAATGTGTAGAATCAGCATTTGCTGCGATAGAGAAGGAGCAAGATACGCTAGCTGATATGCATGGTAACATTAAGAAGTTAGATATTTACAGCGAATTATTGGCTAAAGCTGAGTTATCGCATGAGCAGCGTCAGAATGGCGATTTAGCCAAGCTAAAACTCGTAGCAGAAACCACCCTATCAACTGGTACTAAAGACGAAAGCTCAATAATCAAAGAGTTGCAGCAGACAACAGATCTAAAGGAGACTCATAAGAAACTGGATCAAGAGATTGAAGCGCACCATATCAACTCCAGTCTAGAAGCAATCACAAAAGAAAAGCAGGAAGCTAAAACCCCTGATCAGGTCATCGATAGCCTTAAAAAGGAGCAAGAATTTCTAGCCCAGCTACATGGTAATCTAAAATACCCTGAGCGTGATTTAAATATAACGGCGCGAGCTAAACTAGCCAACGAGTTAAAACAAGAGAACTTGGCATATGGTGACTTGCATGAAAGCCTTAAATCGCTAACTAAAACTGCTTTGTCAACGGGCACTAAAGACGAAAGCTCAATAATCAAAGAGTTGCAGCAAACGACCGATCTAAAAGAGACTCATAAGAAACTGGATCAGGGTATCGAAGCACACCATATCAACTCCAATCTAGAAGCAATCACAAAAGAAAAGCAGGAAGCTAAAACTTCTGATCAGGTCATCGATAGCCTTAAAAAGGAGCAAGGATTCCTAACCCAGTTACACTCTACACTGAAATATCCAGAGTATCATGGCCAGGCTTTTTCTTTATCAATTCAAAACGCCATGAAGAATGAGCATGATAATGTAATTGGTCAGCTACATAAACTCTCATCATATGTGCAAAGTCAAGACTACAAAACTCATGATCAAATAACCAAAATATTAAAAGACACCACTGATCCAATGGAAACACATAAATCGCTATTTAAAGATTATCAGGATCAATTCATCAAGAACATTCACAAAAACCTTAGTAGGCTTGATGATGGTGGTACTGTTAAGATAGACAATCATATTATGTCATGCCCCCTGAAGTTTATGGATTATGTGGTAAAAACACGGACAAATGAATTTATCCCACATCATGAAATACAGCAGATACACAACCAAGTCACCCAGCAGCAGAAACATCTTGAGATGGAAAAAGATATGGGTGGCTATGGTATGTAGGGGTTAAAGGCATATCAAATTAGCATTGAATCTAAATATTAAACCAAAAAGAGATTGTTGAATGAGAAGAGGGCTTAAATCGAGAATAAACAACATGGTCACTAACGAAAGTTCCAAGGATAATGACGGTGATCTGCTAAAAGAACTCTCCTCTACTTTGGAGTATAAACTCGATGAATTTAATTATATAAAAGAGAAGCTAGAAAGCAAATACGGCTTCAAATTTAAGGATTATTATAAAAGATCGCAAACGTTAGAAGAATGGAACAAAATTAAAAGCACTTTGTTAGTTATAAAAAAACCAGAGGCCATAAACCCCAGACAATCGATAAAGATTAGAAAAATAAAGGATGATGATTGGAGCAAAGCTTCGGCCTTAGATTTATCTCCGATTGAGGCACTGGTAAGATTCAGGCAATTAAAAGATGAAGAAAAAAGACAAAGGTTGCTGGAAGAAGTTCAAAACGTTGGATTATTAATAGGTTAGTGGCAATCCTCTATTAGATTAAATTAGAATAATTATGTATGCTGATAAATTATACAAAGAGACAATGTTCATCATGCCGTTCTACAATAGCAAGAGCAATACAATATTGGAGTTCTAAAACAGAAGCGATATGACAACCAAGAAAAGAAAACCCTCTAAGAATCTTCCGCACGATTCCCTATTTAAACGGATAATGGAGAACGATATTGCCGCTCGTGAATTTTTGGATGAGTATTTGCCTGTCGAAGTTAAGAATATTATTGATTTAAATACGATCAAAGTACAAAAAGAGAGTTATATCGAGCCCAATCTGACAAAGAGATTATCTGATATAGTATATTCCGTTAATACAAAAGATAACGAAAAAGCTTTTATCTATATTGCTGCCGAACACCAATCTAGTGTTGATCAATTAATGGTATTTCGCTTATGGAAATACATGCTGTTACTTGCTGAAAAGCACCTTAAGGATGATGGAAAATTGCCTTTGATTTTCCCTATTGTAGTTTATGCGGGCAAAGCAAAATATACAGCACCTAGAAACTTATGGGCATTATTTGATTATCCAGAG
>Ga0209491_10010136_pt1 | contig 11382 bp, 10 predicted proteins | sample BON02_FD_187213 | JGI IMG/M metagenome (GOLD analysis project Ga0209491, IMG submission 187213) | Freshwater microbial communities from Lake Bonney liftoff mats and glacier meltwater in Antarctica - BON-02 (SPAdes) (version 2) | ecosystem: Environmental > Aquatic > Freshwater > Ice > Glacier...
ATTTGACGGCAAGAGGCCTCCTGCGTTATAAGTGATCTCGGGCAAACTTGCTGTCTCTTTGTCAAAGTCTTTTTTTGATAGCACGTGCAGGTTCGCAGGCCATTTCACGTGCATATTTATTTCATGCAAACACAGCTCTGCGTGGTGTTCGGATCTGTCTAAGCACTCATGCCACCACACATACACACTCTCGTTCACCGTGGCAGCTATAGCGGCTATACTCATGTATACTGAGATCCGGTCGCCAAACCCTGTTTCGAGCACCCTGTCGTAACGAAGCCCGCGTGCCTTTTCTGTCACCCCTGAGACCTCAACAGTGACCGAGTCGGCATTCACTAACACTTTAGGAGGCACGAGCGCTGCCATGACGTTTCCATTTGCAGCATCCTTGAGCCGTAGCACGTCACTCTCCTCGACACGTGCCGCTACAACCCTAGTGTTGCCATAGTCAGGCAGCTCGAGTACCACCACTGCCTTGGAAGAGGGGCTTTTTGCCAAGACGACTGCGTCTCGACCTCTCATCCGTGTCGCAACATTTCTTGAGTCTTTTTTTGCCCATCCCAATAATATGCACATCAAAACGTTCAAACTCACAAACAGAGTCGCGGTAATATGTGCAGTTTTCATTTTTCGGAGTCTTCAAAAACAAAGTTTCTTTGCTAAAATTTCTTTTTGTTATGCTGAATGAATGAAATTTCCACGAATCTTCCTTCTGTCTCGGGTCTTCATGAGACACTTTTGGACCCAACCCTACGAGTCTAAAAAGCTCCGACAGAGAGGGGTGCATGCTGGCTTGGGCGCATGCAAGCAAAACTAGCATGTGTAGAAATGTTTTGGTTCGAGCATCATATTGTAAATTTTGCTTACTGATTCGTGGTGATCGTCTTCTGAAAGCCATAGGGCTTGGAGTACTGCAGTGTATATGCAGTTTTCAGAGACTGGACTTGTTAGCATGTATTCATCCTTGATCGTGCATGCAGAGATGAGTTTGTGGTATTCATGTGAGCTTGGGTTCACGAGGTTGTAATTTTTTCAAAATTAGGTACAGGATTTTATTGAAAGCATAAACAGAAGAGAAAAACCAAAACCACGCATGTTTTTTTTGGACCTTTTTTCTATTTCTGAGGTTTGGCCATAAAAGGCTCCGGCCGAAGCCGTGGTTAAGTTAAAATAATGGAAAACGTACTTGATTTTGGATGGCACGACGAGATGGTGGAAGTAGTGCAGGATGCTAGTGACAAGCTTGTTCAAAAAATGATTAGGCATCATCGTACGCATCTTTCAAATTTAGCAATAGAGAATCAGACCGACTTCTCGGTGCAGGAGACAACACGACATCACCGCATATACATCAGTTATTATCAGCGCGAACTTCAATTACGTTCTCGTATTCATGACACCAGAGTTCTTACGCAGCCTCTGTGGAAATTGTGTACCCATCATCGTCTACCTCCCACACCACGAAAAGATATACAACTGGACAAAATCGCAACCCGGCAACAAATGTCTGAACTGTTTGAGATGTCGGGGTGCTTCTTATTATTCAAGGTCCGTATGTGAATTGCTTCAACTTTGAGTAATTATTCAGGACGTTGGTGACAGGATACTTTCATATTCTGCACAGGAGATGGAGGACAAAAAGGCAAAAGCGCTGTTTCAAAATATGTCTGCCGTTGAAAAGATGGAAGAATTGGCACTGCGGAACTCAAGACTCCTCTTGCAGGTGTGTCTTGCACTGCGTCTTGAAGATCCAATTATGAATTTGTAGAACCTAATATTTTCTATTTTGATTTTGATTTTCAGGAACTCGAAGAAGAAGAAAACAAGCTACCAAATATCAAGAAAAAGAACAGGAAGAACAAAAAGCATGATCCTAATGTGGATAAATGATGATTTTAATTATATAAGTAGACGAGGCTACGAATCGTCAGGAACAGCCTCTGTAGTAGTCAGTCTTGTAGAGTTAGGTACGGGATGCCAATGTCAACGGGGTGCAGATAGTATATAAAGAGGTATGTTTTCTGACACACATAAAATCTTCATGGCGGACGCATATACACTTAAACATACGTGGGGTTTCAGGCCTTTTGAAGTAGAGTTTATATGTCTGTTATTCGAGAAACATTTCAATTCTGACCTAAGTTATGGCATGCTGTTGAGCTCACACTATGCTCAGTCACGACCCAGTTGGGTGACGGATTTTCTGGTAGTGATCAAGGCCGAAATGAGCCAAATCTCATATGTTGATAGCAGCAAAGAGGTGTTCTTGTGGGGACGGGACGACAAAGCGTACCAACAGGCCTATAAAAAATCGGATGCCAAGGACTACACGACCAATTCTACCAAAGTTGTAGAGTATCTGTATGTCACGCAAATGTTACCAGAAGACAACGATGCTTTTGACAAAAGAGTGTTTTCAAGTCTGCAGTTTCTGGAAAAACAAATTCCTACGCTTTTCGCTTTTGCAAAGTCGAAAATTGCCAGCGATTCCCAGGAGCACTCCTCCTGGTATACTTCCAGGGCTTGGTCCATGTTTGGGAGATAGAACGAGACTAAGTTTTATGATGCTCCAAAAAAAAATTACATATTATTGTGCAATAATAGAAGATGTAAAATCGACAATTTTGTATTCTGCGACTACTATATATAAACAGTCCCATTACCATTGTACGAAAAAATGAATCATGAAGATTTAACACAGTCACTTCGTATTGTACTTACGAATGAACCAGCGTCCATGGATGCATACAAAATGTTCCGCAATCTAAATCAGACTTCAAAAATCATGAACGAAATAGTACAATATTCCTTGCAAGACAAAACATGGACAAAGAAATATTTCGAAAAAGCCCATGCGTTTGAAGAAATGGTTGATGTTATCGGAATCACTGCAGAGACCCTGGACGAAATATTGAAAAATCTCAAGGAATTCCAACCTGTGTTATCCGTGCAGATTAATGTTTTTGAAGCAATAGCAGCTTTCATCGGAAACGGACAGTCTTGTAGATATGACGGGTTAGATGAGTTGATGTCTAAGAACATTGCAAAGCATACGTCGACGAGCGCGTTTGATCTTCACATTGCATACTGTACAATTCTGATGTCTGATTCACGGAAAATATCCATGAATTCCTACAATAAAGACATTCTGAAAAGCAATGTCGACGGTCTGTTTAATTTGATGGTGTTGCATCGGAAAAAACCAGATCTGCGGCTCCAGATCAGCGTGTGTGGAATGCTCCTGAGAAATGGTATCTACCAAGAAATTACGTATCTATACATACAATGCATGGTGAAATTTTTGCTTGACCAAATCGCAAACACACATGGAATCAAAGCTCTGACATCCATAAAATCGCTACTCGAGGCATTCCAAGATGGCTTGTTTTACAACGTCCGCAGGTCAATTGTATTTTATAATGGGATAGACGTCATATTAAAATACATCCGGAAAGATTTTACGTGCAAGGACTCGTGGAAGCAAAAAGAAGAGAATCAAGAAGTGGGGTTTCAAATACTTTTGAAACTTACCAGGTATTCGGAGAATGTAGTGGAAATAGTCGGAAAAATCTTCAAAACTACATTACCTGAAAAGAATGTATTGTTCAGTTTCATGTCAGATGATCAAAAAGAGAAGTTACAACTTGCTGAGCTGCAAAATAATATACACGCATACTGGATGATATTAAATCTTATACAACCTCACTTTTTGGAACTTCCGAGAATTTCGGAATATCACATTGAAAATGTCATTGACCGGATCGAGAGGGACTTCGAATCTACCCAAGCATTGCTCTATCTTTTCGGCATATTATTTTGTCTGCTTTCTAAGGATAAAGAAAACGTGTATGCAGCAATCATATTGAAAGGCCAAAACATTGATCCAATCCTACGAATATATGGCATGGACCACAAAAACAATCAAAGTTTGGACGAAGTTGCCAATGAAGTTTTGTATATTCTATATAAAGCATCTGATTCCAAAGAGGTTCGTAAGAAAATTACCGACTCATCACGTGATCTTAAATTGTTTGATACAACAACGTCTACCTGGGAGCACAAGTTTGGAACTTTCAGCTGCGATGAACCTTCCGAGACATCGTCCCAGGACGAAGAACCTGATGATTGGCGGAGCAGAATGATACCCTTTTATGAATCAAATGACGATTCAGACGAAGACTCTAATGACACGGATAATGATACTGTGAGCGATAGAGACTCAAACGACGATTCATTGAGCGAATCTTCGGCTGCTTCGGACAACATTGTATCTTCTGATTCTGAAGACGGCGCTGGACATCATTTTTTCAGAAAAGCTAGTGATCATGACGACAGTGATTTTAGTGAGGACAGTGAGGATAATGCAAGGAGTTCATGCTAGGAAGATAGTGGCAGCGAGGATAAGGAAGACGACACTTTTTGTGAATAAATATTTCTTGAATTTGGTTTCATCTCCCCCCACAACTTTCTCCTCCCCCTAAAGGGCACTCAGAACCAAACCAACAACAATATATTCTGCAAACTTTTAATGCGTTAAATTCTCGGCAAATAGAACAACAACTTCTCAAGTCATATTCTATATATGTATGAAAAATCTATCATAATCCAGACTTGAAATGGGATTCAAATATTATCCCAACAATAACGACCTACATGTATCTGAAGATCTTGTTGAAAACGATTTTTTGTTTGTTTGTAAAAGTTGTCATCATAAACTGAACTTAAGACAGAGTACTTCAACACCACACTCTACACACACAGCACACACACATGAAATACACACGGCACACACAACACACACAGCACACCCACATGAAACACACACAGCACACCCACATGAAACACATAAAGTAATGCGCCATGGGAATGACAATATAGAAAGTCCTCATCATATACAAGAAAATAAGCTTCGTCAGCAAACAGCAGAAAAAATGGACAGAGAACAAGAAAATAAACGGTTTGAAACAAATTCAAAATTGACCAAAATGAAACCAAACTTCCTAGATTTCGAGCTGCAAAAGCTGAGTGCAATGATTGGTATCCGTGACTATTCGAGACAAGGGAGGTATGTGAGCAAAATGAAAACATCTGGAACGTCGGACGAAAATAAGATTCAGCTTCTGTTTAATACAATCGAAGATTTTGTAGCAAATAATCGAAAAATCATCAAAAATTCAAGAAAATCATATATCGACAAATTCAGTACAATATTACACTCAATCGAATCACCAGAAAAAATACACGAGTACGTCCCTGCACTCCCTGAATCATACATGAATATCTTAGGATCCGTAATTGTTTCGCAACTAGACGAATCTTTTTTCGAACTCATGAATCTCCGAAAGACATCATCCAAAAAATTTAATATCGAAATTAGATGTATAAAGGAATTTCACTACCATAAGATACATGGAGGTGAATGGATCAAGAACGAAACACCTCTTGAACTAGCAGTGAGATCAAAACGTCCTGAATATGTACAGTCTCTTGTGGATGCGGGTGTCAATACTAGCGCTATGACAGAACAAAAAGTGGATGAAATCTATGACTATAAATGGCCAAGTGGAGTTGATACTAAACCAACACTTTTAAGGTGCTTTGACGATAACAAAGGAAAACAGTCTGCAGCTGACAATGCTAAAGTCTTGTTTGCAAAAAAAAACGAAATAAGGAAAATTCTAGGTCTTGCTTTGAAGAGTCGAATTTGATGTCATGGCTTGCATGTATACCTCTTCTTTTGAAGTTTGTGCTTCTTGCTAAATTAAGCACACGGCTTCAGGGATAAAATCGCAATTTCAATGATATAAATATGGTACAATTATTTGTAAATAGTCCTTTATCAACAAACAGTTGTCACAATAAACGTTTTTAAGCTCTTGTTGGGTATAGTAAACAAGGTCAGAAGGCATCTCATCCCATTCATCGGATGTGTGATGGCATCTGTTATTGGCTATAGAATCATTTTTAAGCTTTGCCACCAAATATTCTGGTGCTTGCAAATTTGAAATTAGTCGGTTGTCACCAGGAATGTTTTCTTGACACCACGCATTGCGAATGACGTTGTGAATGAGGTTGATGACTTGAACCAGTTCGGGAGTAGGGTTGAGAATTCGCTCGATGCACATTGACAGAGTCTCTGCTGTAACCCGACTCTGAATTATGGATGTGCGTATTGTTTCTATTTCTTCCAGTAGCAGGCTGTAATTCTGCTGGTATACGTCGAACAACGTATCATCCGTGTAATATACCGCTGTCCTTCTCTGGTTTTGGTACGATGATTGGCTCTCGGTGTCGAGTATCTCAATCTTGTAATGAAGGAATTCCATGTCTGCCATCAATCTTTTGTCACTTTTGAGGGCCTGTTTGGCCCATCCATGTCGCATTGCTTTGTTTAATTTGAAAATTATTTCCGGAAATCTTCCGCGATTGCCTATTACAAACTTGAGCATGTCTGTGTATTTGTAGTTGAACTCAGCGATCTGCATTGCAATTACTTCTCTCTTTGCGATTGTGTCGGAGACGGCCAACTGTATATTTTGATCGCCGATATTTTCAACTACAAATTTCAACAGTTCTGCATTGTTATATTGACGGATTATAGGGTATTGCCCTTCGTACCATTGATACGAAATCGAATATCTGTCAAAGTTATTGTTGCTCACCAGCGTCATTCTTGCACAACTGCACAGCGCTACAATCATGCGGTTATATTCACTGATAAAGTCGTACGGTAACTCTTCGAAAATTTCAAAAGCATTCTCGATCTCATCTTTTCTGCTGAGATACGGCGCTGCCGTTGCCTGAGGTGTATAGTCGCTGAAAGGCGCCAAGTTGTTCTGACGCAATAACGCTTTCTGCCGTAATGTAAGCATGGAAGGTTTGAGTTTCAATATCTCAAAAAAAAATTTCATGTTTGTTACATGCTCTGCCATATTTTGACACAAACGACAGCCGAGTCAATATATAGTAATAGTCATGCTTAGACAATACATAATTTCAGGATGTGTATTTGACAACAATATTCGTGATTTTTCGTAAATATATTCCGTTAAACAAAAAAGCAATGCCGATGGTGTTCTTGTGTGTAGGTAAAATAAATGTAAAATAGAAAAAACACCGACCGACAGAGAATTGTTCACGAATATTGATATATAAGATGAAGTAACAAGGTCATCAATATGAACGCCCCTTCCGGACCCTTTTTCTATCACAATGATGCATCAAACTGTGGACCTCGTAATTCACATGCTGTTATAGTTGCGCAGTTGCAAGAAATGTATGAGGATTATGGGAAAATTCAGTTGGGGAGCGCTATGACTGCTGAAAATGATGTCACAGACCCTTTCCAGATCATTCCTATATACAATTCAATCGTAAATCAAATAGGTATGACAAAAAGAGATGAAATGTTTGTGCCCATGGAGATTTTTATTCAAATAAATGAGTTTGAGGTTCACGTTGACTCTGATCCATTTATAATCATAAAAAGAGGAGCTGGGTCATGTCTCTCGTTGCGGCGAAGACGCCATCGTGATTCACCACCAGGAGATGATTGGCAAGTTCTCGCTGTTGACTGTCCAACCATGCTCTGCGACAAGGATCAAATCCGAGTGCAAGCGAATGCTCAAGGTTCACACCACATGTACTTTGAGTTTCAAGAATTAATCAATGCCCTGTAGTACGCATGATGATTTTCCAAACAATTTTATTATAACAGTGTATTGACAAAGTCGATAATCATTTTCAGAATAGGGCTATATTTTCCACTTTTTCCGATGACAGGGAGAAGCTCAAATGTCTTGCTAGCATTTACGTCGTCATCGGGCTCTGGCTTAAAACATGCTAGGAACAAAACCCTAAGTATGTCCCATTTCAAATTCATTCTTGTCTGCACAATTTTATTCGTGTCCGTGTCCAAGTCATGTTCGACAGTGAAAAAGCAAAGCCGATCAGAATTGTACTGTTGTCGGATTGCAACTTGCATGATACCTCTGCAATGTGAAGGTCCTTTATCTGCAATGTGGATTTCCTGACCATTGCTGAGTATTTTATGGAAAGCCAGCACACCGCCAATTTTGTATTCACACACAATAATGTTTCCGCTTTTGTCAACAGCAATACAGACAGAATTCAAATTATATTTTACAACTGAACACCATCTCTTGCCTTCCACCTTTGTAGGATACAATGAAACCTTACATATACAATTATTCATATGATTCAATACGATTAAATTCCTGTTATTTTGTATCATGATTGTCGTTGGAAGTCTTAAGACACAGTACTTTTTCAGATCATTGTCACCATAATACAAATCATCCACCATCGAATTGTCAAAAAATGTCACAATTGTTTCTCTCATGCTGTCTATTTTGCTGATCCTACCTCTGACATTTTCACAGATATAAATATTGTTGAGAGCATCTACGCATACATTACTGACAAAATCAAATCGAATCTCCGAAAACTCGGCATTCAAGGAACCAAGACGTCCGCACATTGTAACCACAGTATATGGGAATGTCAAATCCATCATCCTCACACAACAATTCAAGTAATCGCAGATGATTACCATATTATCGCCATCCACACAAATATCGGAAATTATATTGAACCTAGCTTGTAACCCAGGCCCGTCTTTAAACCCTGAGCTAGTTTGCGACCCAGCAATCATAACACGCCTTGTAGAACTTGTCATTCCTGATTTTTCCTCCACTACTTTCTCCAAACAAATAGAATCACCAATGACTGTCAGCAAAGACTCGACCCCATCCACACGGCAGTAGCATAACTTCTTAATACCATCACACACTTCTTCATCATTCACTGAATTGTATAGAGCATCTATTGCATGTGCTTGCCATTTGGCAGACATTCAGTCTCTACTTGTAACCAAACTATACTCTTGACTGGTTTTAGTGTTCCCGGCTATTTATGACAAACATATCCGATTCTATTTTTGAGATAATTGGCATTCTAAGGAAAGCTCTAATTTTCAACTTTTCACAATATGCAGAGTGATGCTGAGAATAGCTCAAAAAACAGAAGTGTGTTGAGGGAAAATCAAATGAAAACGTCTGGATCTTCATAATCGAATCTACAACTGATGTGGAACCGGGGTTTCATATGGTTGAGATTAATAAGCAAACGCACAAGGAGATTTACAAGGATTTGAAGAATTTCGAACAGGAGAATGTCCAAGTCCGTATGGATTTTTATTGTAACAAATCTCCATTTGTTAATTTGAAATCTGTTAATTGTGCGACACAAGAACAATATACTCAATCAAATGAGTTTGAAAGGTGGACCGATTTTTGCTATGATTCCACCCATGAGGGGAAAAACATCATCAAATTCTCCGCCGAATTCAAGGAAACGATCTCACACGCACACTGAAGCCTTGGTTACTCACACAGTGGCTGATTCGTCCATTTTCTGCTTGTTGTGGAAGCAACAAGATTTGTTTGTTTTCTGGTTTATTTGATTTTCAATAAAGTGTTCAAACTTACTTGCTTATAATTTGTACGTATTAGCAATTGACAATCCAAATATGCTCTGCAACAGAGATCAAATAAGATTGCAAATTACGACTGAGAGCTTCAACAATTGATTAATATTCAGTAGATGACACTGAAGCGATATGTTATTAGAATATCCTGATATTCTCATGCAGTGTTTTTCCCCACTTGTAATTTCATGATGAGCATTTTCAAGTGGTGCTTTTCTTCGAGCAAACCATATATGTGAGTAAACAAACCATTGTTATTTGATAATATTAATTTTTCAATTGCGTCATCGTTCATTATTGCGTGAGAGATATATTTATAACGTCTCTCCCTCAGAATGTCAATCAAATATTCAGAGTTTTCTTGTGCAGCAGATGCCAGTGTTACAATTTGTTTTGTAAGATGCTCGGCATACGTGTTTTTCTTGTTTGAATTTGCTGTGATATTTTCAATGAGACCAATGAAATTCCTCGAAAGCATCTTAATATCAAAGTCATCAGCATCCAGACAATATGCTATTGTATACAAGAGCAATCCTATTCTACTCTTGCCCGACAAAAAATCAAATTGTTCTTCTGTCCACAAAATCACATTCTCTTCTATTACATTCACTCGTTGCTGTAGCTCCACGACAACGTGCTTGTTCACTTCTTGGACACAATCCTCATTGAGGTATGATTTATAATTTGTACAAGACATTTATTGTTTACAAAATAAATTCAGCTTATATATAGTAAGTCAATCTCAAAACATGCTTGTCCAACAATTCGATTTCTTGGATTTCGTGAGTGTTTCGCAGACCTCATCACTTAACCCAGTGACTCGGCTTGAAGTACTCGGGCACCCAGTCCAGATTCATGTGGGGACAACTGCCGAGCGTGCAGGTCGCGTCAGAACCGCAGCCAGAACTGTGTAGATAATGCAGGCACTGTGCACCATCTTTCCACAGAACACCATTGCATGCTACACGGAGATCTGTGTTGACGAGAATGCGGGAAATGCTATTGTTGGTTGCTGACCGCGCATGTAGAGACATGAGGCATGTTCGGATACGTTGTTGATAGGCCGACACAGCAAGCGGCATCAGTCGACGTGAGCATTCTTTTCTGACTGCATTACCTACTGATAATATTGTTTTTTCACTCGTACTATCCAAATTGTGAAGGTTTCGATGCAACCCCTGAGTCAAGTCATGATGTTTGTGACGATAGACTACCCTAGCTGTTCGGCCGATATTGTTTGAACCCCTGCACAATTGGTCCAGTGCATTTTCTAAAGCAGCGAAATCACTGCTAATCTGGAATTGTGTGTAAATTTCATGAATATTTTCTTCGACTAATTCATCAAAAATATCAGAGACGCGCCGACAGACACGCTCTCCATTGCCCGCCGTAGAGTAACTGTATAAACCAGAGTAGCATGCCATTCGGAATTGGATACAAGTCGCGTCAAAAGGCGCATTGCCCCGGAGATAGTCTTTCCAATGCGAACGCAACTGCGCGAAAAAATAGTCTTCCTCTTCGGAGGAAGCAACTTGTGATTGCATAACACGCCAGCAAATCCTGCATTCTCTACGTATTGAAAACAATTCTATATAAAACGCCATACCCAAAAATAGAATAGAAGTCGTGGATTTTTTCAAGAATCTATTTTTGGGATCCCATTGCAGAGCTCTATGAATCCATGGCCTAAATGCATCTGGCCTAAATGCCTGTCGATATGGAGAAACTCTATACAAACACAGTAAACACTGCCTGTAGAGATCACATTATTAACATGGAGAAAGGTATTGAAGACACCCTCAAGCTCAATATCGAAATCAACAAAATAATTTACGAGCGAACTTTGATCCATAAAATGTCAATGGTCCGCGAGT
>Ga0209491_10010140_pt1 | contig 11377 bp, 6 predicted proteins | sample BON02_FD_187213 | JGI IMG/M metagenome (GOLD analysis project Ga0209491, IMG submission 187213) | Freshwater microbial communities from Lake Bonney liftoff mats and glacier meltwater in Antarctica - BON-02 (SPAdes) (version 2) | ecosystem: Environmental > Aquatic > Freshwater > Ice > Glacier...
AATCAAAGGAGCCGGCACCTTCCTCAAATACCCCCAGGCCACCCCCTTGCAAAAGGAAGCCTTCGATCTCCTCGGCCTCAAGCTCCCGGCAGCGTAGCCATGAAACCCCATCACTAAATCCGACCCCTAAACCCCTCAAACCAAGAAACCGCAAGGCTCGCAGCCCAAAATTCGCCAAACAAAGTCCCCGAAGTTCCGCTTAGAGTGAGGAATGCCAGAGGAACGTCGGGTGAGCCAGAGTGTTTCACTTCAGGCCGGAAGGGAAGGTGAGGGAAGGGCGAAGCGGAATTTCGCCCCTGACATAGAAGAACTGAGATTCTTCCAAGAGTTCGCGATGATATTTTCGAAATAATTGAGGATGGGAGGGTGCCATCCCGCCCGAAGGCTCAGCGCCGCCGGCGCAGGAAACCGGCAAGACCGACCAGCGCCAGGATGCCAGCGGAAGGCTCGGGAATTGCGTCAAAGCGCACTTCGCTCAGGCCCACGAAATTGTTGTCGCCGCCATGATTTGAGGTGATGTTGAACCTGACGAGGCGCGCGTCGCCGGCAGCCGCGAAACTGCTGAGATCGATGTCCTGTCCAAAGTCGACGTTGGCCACTCCAGGAGCGATGTTGAAGGTGAAGTTGCCGAGGGAGGTGAAGGCACCGCCTTCCGAGTTGGCGACAAGGATTTCGGCATCGTTGGCTCCGCGGTCCAGAAGATCGGAGCGGCCGGGCAAAAATTCGTTGTAGTTCCACACGGTGATCGAGCTCAGGGCAAAATTGCTGCCCAGATCAAAGGTGACGACGGCACCCGGAGCATTGGGATCGTTGGGTGCGGTAAAGGTTCCGTTGTTGAGCCACATGGCTCCATCCGGCGTGACGGTGTGGGTCCCGGCTCCCTCGTCGAATTCGTTTCCATCGATGAGATGATTTGCTCGGCGATCAAAAGGGCCAGAGGCGAGCTCGGTTGAGACATCTTCGATGGTGACACCCGTGATGGTGGCACACAGGGCCGCTGGGGAAGTAAGAGCTAAAGTGGCAGCAGTGCCGAGGATGGTGATAGACCTTGTCGGGAATTTTTGAACTGTATTCATGGTGATGGAATCGGAATTGGCTTGCATTGATTCGAGAAGGCGACGTCGAAATCGTATCTCTATAAGATATAGTATTGAGAGTTCCGATTGTCATCACAAGGTTTTTTTCATGAATTTTGAGCACAACGACAAATTTCTCCTAATTTTTTGATGCCGGGCGTGGAGTTGGCGCTCGTCTGGATTGCGGATTGGCTTCGGATTGGCTGCGGATCGGCGATGATTGACGAGAGATGAACTCTCCGTGTCTCAACGCGAGATTGCCGCCACCCGCAGATACAATCTGCCAGCTGATCCAGGAGACGGCGCAATCGCCCAAGTCTCGATGGCGGTTCCGTCGCCTTGGCTCGTCGATGCAATCAGGGTCGATTGAGTCGTCGTCCAACTCTTCAAATCGGTTGAACTTTGAACTTCGATGAGCACGTCGTCAGCGGCAAGATTTCGAGAGAAGGTTAACCGTAAGCCACCGGCGACGTTCGGATCAGCGCCGGCCTCGATGGCAGGCGAATCGACTCCCAAAGCGTATTCGAGGAAGTTCGATAAGCCATCATCATCGTCATCGCCATTAGGATCACCCGAGAAGTCGAGGCTGTCGCTCGATCCCGGATTGCCACCCACTGCGGTGCTCGATCGCCAGTTGTCAGCCAGTGCATGATCCGGGTTGGTGTCCGGTGCAATCAGGACCATACTAAACCCAGGACCATCAGCGGCGGTTGGCCATGGGAGATTGTCGTCGTAAGTAAACCTGCGGATGTCGCTACTCGACGCATCGATTAGGACAATCAGTTCTCCGCTGTTGGAAATTTTGTTGGTATCGGCGATGCCATACTCGCCGGGGAGAAGCATCGCGGCAACCCCTGGATGGCGGCTGAGGAATCCGGAGCGGTCTCGGGCGATGATAACCCTTCCACCAACCGGGATGATCGTTGCCGGTAGGGCGTAATTGATGCCGCTGGTGAACTGTGCCCCATCGAGGTCCACTTCGTTGCTGCCGATGTTCATCAGTTCGATGAACTCGAAGGCATCCTCATCGAGGAAGCCGGCTGAAATCTCGTTTGGGGTCGGTGCGCTCGCATGATACATGATCTCCGAGATCGCAAGATTCACCGCCGAGGCTGGTTCGATGGAACTGGTATTATTGACCGTGATGGAGTCGATGCCGATGACCTCTCCCGAGAAATTGAGGGCCTCGATCGTGATGAGGTTGGAGCCAAGTGCAACAGGGACGGTGAGTTGCCAACTATTGTTGTCAGTCCAGGTCGCATCAAGTTCACCGCCACCGGCGAGGCGGAAACTGCGCACATCGACCCAGCCGTCGCCGACCAGGGACGCAGAGCTGCCATTCACGGTGTGCGGATTTGCGGTGGTGATACTGAACGGGGTTGGCGCAACCTGGCTGTTGATCTGGCTTAGCACGTTGTTCGAACGGGAGGTGATGTAGTTGAGGTGCGAGCTCCACGGCTGTGACGAGTCGAGCGATTGCAGGTGGCTGGTCCACATCGACATGTAGCTGTTGTTGTAGGTGCTGCTGATGATGTCGTGCAAGTGGCCAAGGTAGATCCGGCGGCGTGCCGGGTCTGCGGTCAGTTTCGAAACCTCGCTGTTGGCAAAGATTGTCCGGCCGGCGTCGAAGGCGAAGTCCATGTCGTGCGGCAGGAACATGACGCGGCCGTCCGGGCGGGCGTAATACATGCCGTTGTGTTGGCTGTTTGCGCCAGCGTTGTCGCCTGCACCGGAGAGCACCGCATAGGCCATGCCGCGCAGCCAGGCATCGACATCGACGACATCTTCGAGCCCCTCTTCGAAAGCCGCGCCATTCTGGCTAAACTTCTTGTTGTAGGCGATGATGGGTGCGAAGTCGTCCGCTTCGCGATTGTTTTTCTTGAGGAAGAACCAACGATAGTTCTCGCGGCTGTCGCCGAGGTTGCTGACGTTGACGCCCACGACCCCATCCGGCTCGGGAACCTTGAAGCCGTTGGCGTCGGCGTTGTTTGGGGTGTAGAGCAGTTCATACTCGTAAAGGTTGCCGTCGGAGCCGTTTTCGAACTGGGAGTCGAGGAACACGTTGTCGTAGCGCGCCATCTGCAGGACCGCCGACCGGGTGTGCCGGTCCTGCGGCGTGATTACTTTGACGAAGTCGTAGTAGCGCGAGACGATCCCGCCGGAGTTGGCGATCATGAAGTCGAACAGGATCTCAAGCTGTCCCTGGCCGACTCCCTCCGAGCGGTCGATGGCGAGAGATTTGTGGATGCCCCGGTAGAGCTGGTCGGAGCCGAAGCGCATATTGAATCCGACCCGGTTGGTCTGGTTGCGGGCGCGCTGGCTCCCTTTGAGACGAAGTTTGACGTCGTAGTAGATGTCGTTCTCGCGGTCGATGATGGTCGCCCCGATGCGGTCGTTGCTCATCACCTGGATCGGTTCGTGAATGAAGTCGCGCTCGGCGTTGGTGACGACGATGCGGAAGTTGTGCTGGCCGTTGGTGGCAGCGAGGCCGTCATCAACCTTGAAGAGTGCCCGGGATTCCGGGCCTGTCGCCGGGAAGCTCGCACTGGCCCCGAGGCTGTCGCTGCCCTGGAGGTAGAACTGCACCACAGCGGATGCAGCCTGACCGGGGATGGTGCCCTCGTAGAGTCCGCCCGAACCGATACCCATGGTGGTATTCTGGAACGTTCCACCGTTTACCGAGTAGAACAAGCGTATCGTGCCGAGGCCGTCCGGATCTGCCGGGCGAGTCGTGATTTTAACGGCTTCGCTCACTGCCGGGACAGCGGGGGAGTGGAGTGTCCCGGTGAAGGTCGGTCCAATGTTAGACTCGGAGCGTGAATTTGGAGTCGAGGGCGTCCCAACGTGCTGCGGGCGATCGACCACGGTCACGTGGGGCATGCGGTTGAAGTAGAGCCGCGTGTGCAGTTGGTTGGACCCGCCCACCCAGCGCGCGCGAAAGGAGATGTCGTAGGTTCGGCCATTGACCGCAGCATTCAGCAGCGTGGTCTCAATCTGATTCGACATGTGGCCGGTGCCACCGGTGGCGACGAGGCGCAAAACTTTGTTGCCGGGTGCCTCGGGATCGTCGATCACTTCGCTGCGCCGGTGCGTGCCGCGGAATCTCCACCCGGTGCCGCCGCTGCTGAAATCGGTATTGCTGAGTTTTTGCGTCGAGCCGTTTTCGATCACGCTGATGTCGTCGATCAGGAGTTCGCCCTCGTCGAGCAGGCCGATGTTGAATTCGCTCCACTTGGTGTCCGGACCACGGCTTCCGGCGAGAACCCCGCTGTGGGTGTAAGTTTTCCATCCGGTTTGGTCGGTCTCGTCACTGGCAGCCCATGAGGCGCCGTTGCTGGGATCGGCGTAAAGGTCGCGAAGTTCCAAGCTGGCGCCTCCGCCGTCCGGGACGTCCGGCCAACGCCCACCGTCAAAGTAGCGCATCTCGCAGGCAGGGTTGGTGTTGGCGTCGCGTAGCAGGAGATGTTCGCCAGAGCGAGAGAGGGTGCCGTCGAATTCACCCAGCAAGCGTGCCCCTGGGAATGCGGCGGAAAAATCGACCGCGTTGCGTGCGATGCAGGCATGTTCCCCGGCAGCCAGGCTGGTTCCAAATGGAAATACGAAGCTGATACCGTCGCCGAAATTCCAGCCGCCCAGATCGACAGGGGCTCCGCTGCGGTTGGCGATCTCCAGCCACTGGTTGTCAGAATTTCGGAAGGGCGCACCGGGGATGAATGGGGTAATGGCAAAGCGCGCATCCAGTTTCACACCAAAAACCAGATCGCTCGAGCCGGTCGATGACTGGTGAACCTCCACCGAGATGCGGTTGCTTCCTGCGACCAGGGCGTCCGCTGAGATTGCGAGAGTCTGTATCGTTGCGTTGCCTACGCTGGGATTGGCCTGGGTCTCAGGGCCGGCTCCACTTGGTAGGTTGAAGGTGCCGACTTCGACGCCGTTGAGGTAAAAGATGGCACCGTCGTCGATCTGATGCGTGATCTCCATCGAGTCGGCACCGGCAAGTTGCTGGACTGTCAGATCGAACTCTCTTTCAAAATAGTAGGTGACCGTCGACGAGTCGTAAGTCGCAATCAAGTCGGTGACGAGGGGTTGGTCGAGTATTCCGGATTCGCGCCCGATCGGGGCGGCAGCGGACTTCCAGTTGCCGCCGACTGCGTGTGCCGTGCCCGCCCAGTCCGACGCGAGATTTTCGTCGCCATCGTTGTAGCGCCAATCATTGTTGAACCCGAAGAGTTCGACACTTTCGAAGGTCGCAGGGGTATCCGGGATTGCCGAGAGGGCAGGAGGATTGTAGGCGATCTCACTGATGACAATCTCATCGCGGAAGGCAAATACGTTCGGGGCACCGGGTGTGGCGCTCCCGGGATAGAGCCAGTCACCGTCTTTCTCGGAAGCACGACCTCGCAAGCGACCGGTCTGCTGTTGCCCATCGAGGACGATGCCCTTGGTGGAATCATAGAGGAAAATATTCTCTGTATCTGCGGGACGGAATCCCAGTGTGGCCTCGTCGAGCAGCAGCAGCCCGCTGGCCGCGAGCGATTGCGCAGGGAGCGAATACTCGCGCGCTGGATCTCCGCCGACCGAGAGAGTCATGCCACCGATTTCGATTTCCATGCCGCCGGTGTTGACCAGCTCGATCCAAAAGTCTGCTTCCGTCGCGGGTGGGATCTCGTTGATCGCGACCTGGGGCGCGGTGCCGGGAAGAGCGTCTTCGATCACCATCTTTAGCTCCGCGCCAAAGACGACATCGCTACTGTTGCCGCTGGTTTGGTGGACTTCGACCGAAAGGCGGTTCGTCCCCGCAACGGCAGCACCCGGTGGCAGTGGGATTGGACTTGAGAGCACGGCCTCGACATTGTCGGTGGCACGTGTTGCCGCGGTGATGACACCTCCGGGAAGATTGGTGCGCAAGACCTCGGTTCCGTTCAGGTAGAAAACGGCCCCGTCATCGATCAGGTGTCGGATAGGCAGGGACTGCAATGCGCCCGCCTGCGCCGCGCTTAGTTCAAAATCCTTTTCGAAATAGTAGGTGACGCGGTAGGGGAAATTAAAACCGGGGAAATCGAGGGTCGTGTTGATCGGCTGTGCAAGGCCGTTTTCACTTGCCAGGACGGCCTGGCCCGATTCCCAATTGCCGCCGATCGGGTGGGCGTTCGCGGCCCAGCCCACCCCGAGATCATCGCCAGCCTCGTTGTAGCGCCAGGTCGTATCGAGGTCGAAAAGTGGAATGGTCGTGGTCGCTGGTGGCGCATTTTCATCGGGAAAATTCAAGGTACCGGGTGTGCCGCCCACCTGCTCGGAGTAGCGCCAGTTCTCGTTCGGCTTGTTTGCGAAATACGGATTGCGCTTGGCCAGGGTCGCGCCGGACCCGTCGGCCTCGACCGGCCAGCGACCCGAGTCGTTGTAATTGAGTTCGTCCATCAATCGATCTCCCTGGTTGATCAACTCGAGCCGTTCGCCGGCGTTGTTGAGGCTGCCGGTGAATGGTCCGAGTTGTCCGTCTCTTGGATTCTTTGCAACCACGACGTAGCTGCCGGGGTCAACGACCGTCCCCGGCGGGAAGGTGTAGTCGATACCCTTAATCCGCCAACCGGAGAGGTCGGTCTTGATCCCCATCTGATTGAACAGCTCGACCCACTCGCCATCTTCCGCCGCACCCGCCGGATTGTATTGGATCTCGTTGAAAACGACGATTGCGTCAGGCGATCCGGCGAGGCCGATGCGGCACGCGGCGAGTGAGATGAGAAGGCAGAGAAGTAGTCGATGGGACATACAAGATAAGGAGGTTGAGACTGCAGGACATCCTAAAGCCGACTCGGTGTGATTGGCAAGGGTTACCGGGGGCATCCGGTTTTCGCTCACGCGGTAGGAGATCCGCAGGCCGGCTTTCACTGACGAACAAATCGTCTCAAAAACCGGAATGATCGTGCGGACCATCGAGCGAACCTCAACATTGCTACCCAACGCATTCGCGGGAATGGCCAGTGTCCAGTCTGCAGATGATTTAACCGCATGCGATTCTTAACTTCTCTAACCAGGCTGCTCGTCGTCCACCTGCTGATCAGCATTGCCCGATGCGAGGACTGGCCCCGGGCAGCCGGTCCCCGGGGCGATTTTGTTGTCGAGGGCAATGCTCCTCCGAGCTTCCCAAGGGAGGCCACTTCAGTCTAAACGGGTGTTGGTGCGATGGTTTAAACAGCCGACTGTGACGAGTTCAGCAAGTCCCTTTAGGAGTGCCGTTTCGAAGATCCGTGGAACCTCTGAGGTGGTGCAGGTCGATTGGTGCTGATAGCCGATGCCGAAGACAGAGAGGATACCGAAAGTTTTAAAGTATGATGTCAGGCGAAGGGAATCCCACCCTGACAAGCGAGAACCTTTGGCAAGGGGAGGCCAGTCTCACAATGGTTCGCCTGGGAAATAGGGTGGGTGGGAATATCACGTTCTTCAGACTGCCCCCTTTTCCCGCGCACTTTCGTTGAGCGCGGCTGAAGATCAATCCAGCGGCATGCCGCTGGCGCGGAGAAGGGTTTCCTGCACCGCGATGTCGTGAGCGGCATCCCAGGCGAAGGCTTTCTCACCACGGACAACTTTGGCCAGATCACGAAAGTCACCATGATAGCGTCCCTCTGACTTGGGGAGATCGACCTCATGGATTCCTTTGGAGAAAGAGCCATGGGGTTTGGTGAGAGAAAGACGAAGCCCGGCCGGTTCGAGAGGGCGAATCTCAATCGAGCCTTCGGTGCCAATGACCGCGAATTGCCTTCGCGGGCCGCCAAAGGGATCGATGTGATTGCTTCCAATCGTTGCGAGAGCATTTGCATAGCGGAAGGTCGCGATCTGGTTGTCCTTGAAGCCATCGTCCTGGGAAGTGAGCGCGATGGACGTTACTTCCACCGGTTTCCCTAACACCGTGACGAGGACATCGATCAAATGACACGCCAGCTCGAAGAGACCACCCCCTGGATAGGCGGCGAGTTCTTCACGTAGAGACGCCGAGGCCCGCTTCCCCATGTGCCCGTGAACTTCAGTGATCTCGCCCAGCCAACCCGCTTTAACCGCCTTAAAAAGGAATTCAAAAGCGGGATTGTAGCGCAGCATGTATCCCATCTGGATCGTCAGTCCGCGCTTCTTCGCTTCGGCATGTAAGGCACGGCAGGGTGCCAGGGTCTGCCCGGCCGGCTTATCGAGATGAATGTGCTTGCCCGCTTGAAGGCAACGCAAGGCGGTGGGGACGAGTTCATCGATCCCGGTCTCGATCGCAATGACTTGAATCCCGGGATCTGAAAGAAGAGCGTCTTCAGAGACCCAGGTGCACCCTTGATAGGGCTTGCGTTGAGCCACTTTCGCTCGCTGCTGCTCATCAACTTCAGCGACCCCGACCACTTCATAAATGTCACTCAGGTCGAGCATCGTTGCGAGTTTGCCCGCAGCGTGCGCATGCTTTGTTCCAATCTGACCCGCCTTGACGGGAGTCTTTGGTGGATCTTGCGCAAATGTCAGATTGGATGATAGCAGAGCGAAGCTTGAGCCTTGGAGAAACTGGCGGCGGGGCGTGATCGGCATGGTCCAAATTGTAGAGAGCACCTTGAATCATGGGAATGCGAAACTTCAGGACAAGGCCGGGAAGTGGCACTTGGCACAAGGCAAAGATCGACGGTGAAACCGTGGTGGTCTGGCACGACGACTTGAAGCCCCGCCCCCCCCGGCAAGTCCGCTTCCACCCTGCGGCATGCCGGGCATACATATCACTTTTGCCATTCAGGAAATGAGAACAAAACCGGGTGGTTTTGAATTGCTCTTCACGGCCCCGATTGATGCGAAAACTCTGAGCGACGCGGCCATCGCGCTGAGCAGTGACACCTGCCAATACTCCTCCGCCTACGGAAGTGCCGAAATCCTGACGAAACAACATGGTGTGAGCGACCTTGTCGTGGCTGATGATGGCAAGACGGTCCGCTTCCGTGTCGAAGACATGCGCGCTCTTTTTGTTCATGAGCTTCGGACGTCCGGTATTCAGCCTGCCTCCGGCGCTAAGCTGGAATTTCCAAACGCCTACTACACCTTGAATCGCAATCCAAAATGAGTGGCACCGCTTTCTCTTCTTCGCCTTCGACCAAGTCGATGGCACCGGCGGCGAGCGATCATTGCGCGAGCAACGAGAGGAGCATCTCGAAATGTGAATGCTGGTCGTCGATCCAGCGACGCGGCTGTTCGATTCTTTGACAAACTTTAGCAAAAATTTCTCTCTTTCAGGCACCCGCAAAAGCAGGTGGAAATGATTCCCCATCACCGCATAAGTCAGCACTTTGACCCCTGAAAATCTCTCAATCTTGCGCACTAGGCGCGGATGAGTGACTGGAATTTGGCTTCCTTTTCGATCTCCCCCCAAAAGCAAATCGCGACCCGCGACATCGTATGGTAGAAACGATTCCGGTCAGAAAACACAAACCGCCGACGCTTCCCGATCCCGCGCCCCGGAATCTTCAGCGCGATTTCGCCTATCATTTTCCCGGTCAAACAATCCGCTTTCTCCAAGTCAATCAGCTCTCGTTTTTCCCGTTGTTCCTTTATTTGCGCGATTTTTTACCAACGGCTGCTATCGGTGTAAAAACTGATTGCCTGGCATTTTATTTGCGGCACTTTATTTGGTGCCTTAGTTTTTTTGTGGGTAAGGTCTTACTCCACACTCGCGAATTGCACCACCGCTCCAGAACGCCCAGACTTCCCGCGTGACCAATCAACCCGCCTCCAGCCACCCGAACAGCAGCAGCCTCTCACGGGCGTTCATCTCCCTAACCGTGATCTTCCTCGCCCTCGGCGCTACCGCTGCCGAACCGAAGCAAGGTGCCGACCTGCTCAAGACCGACATCATAGCGGTATTCGCCCATCCCGATGACGAGATCGGATTGGCTACCGTGCTGGCCCGTTACGCCCTCGGTGAAAACAAGGTCGTCGTCAACGTCTACACCACCCGCGGCGAAGGCGGCGGCAACATGGTTGGGACCCACTGGGGCGAGGCGCTCGGCATCCTCCGCGAAACCGAACTTCGCCAGTGCCTCGATATTCTCGGGGTTCACTCTTGCTATTTCCTCGACCGACTCGACTGGGCCTACACCGAGAGCGCCGATGCCACGATGCAGAAGTGGGACAGGGAAGAAACCCTGGAGCGGCTCGTGCGCCTGGTGCGGGCCTTGCGCCCTGATGTGATCGTGACCATGGGACCCGCCCCCAGGCCGGGCAGCCACGGGCATCATCAGGCGGTGGGCATCCTTGCCATCGAAGCCTTCGCCGCTGCGGCCGATCCTGATCGGTTCCCGTTGCAACTGACCAAGGAAGGATTGATGACCTGGCAGACACGCCGGCTTTACTTCGGAGGAAGCGACGCCGAAGTGATCAGCACTATTGCAGTGGATAAGCCTTTGCCTGACGGACAGACCCCGGCGGAGGTGGCCGGGGCAGCCCTCGTCAATCATCGTTCCCAAGCCTTCGGCAACTTCTCCAACTCCCCCTGGATGCAGCGACCGCGAGAGTTCACCTTGGTCTCGGCATTTGTCCCCAACCCAGGGAGTGAAACGGACCTGCTGGCGGGCCGCCCCGTCCCTGATTCAAGCCTGGCTCCCGTTGACTTTCCCAAACCAGTCTCGGCCGCATTTCAACTCGATTTCGTTCCCCGCCCTGCCGTCGCCAACTACAATCGATGGATCAAGGAACAGGGCATCGAACATATCGCCGAACAATTCCCGGCCGACCTCCCGGTTGTCAACGGCGAACCAAACGACCTCCAACTCCAACTCCAGAACACTGGGGAAAAAGTCATGGTCGGTGAACTCACGCTGAAAGCCCCGGCCGGATGGTCGATCGTGGAGGCCCAACGCCTTGTCCGGGTCCGGCCCGGCTCCAGCACTACCGTCACCGTCCGCGTCATCCCGCCGATCCACAACCTGAACGACGCCGACCTCACCGCCACGGTTTTGGCGGATGGACACACATTCCAGGCTGAAGCCAAACTTCATCCGCTTCCACAAGCCCGCGCACCACGCCTCGACACCGCCCCCGTCCTCGACGGCACCGGCCGCGGATGGGAGGAAATCCCCGCCCTGACCATCGGCCCCGCCAACCGGGTTCAGGGCAATATCGCCGACGCCTCCGACAGCAGCGCCAGGTTCCGGGTTGCTCAGGCGTAGGCAGCAGGTCGTAAAGCCGTGTGATTGAGCCTCGAAATGCTTATTGATGGGGGAGCCTTCGTTTTAGGAATAGCGGGGGCAACACTGAAGCGCCGAAATGGTCTGGCGCGGAAGTCCGCC
>Ga0209491_10010141_pt1 | contig 11376 bp, 11 predicted proteins | sample BON02_FD_187213 | JGI IMG/M metagenome (GOLD analysis project Ga0209491, IMG submission 187213) | Freshwater microbial communities from Lake Bonney liftoff mats and glacier meltwater in Antarctica - BON-02 (SPAdes) (version 2) | ecosystem: Environmental > Aquatic > Freshwater > Ice > Glacier...
TCAAAATCCTATCCGTTTCCTTCACTTGATCAAAAATTCCAATGGGAATACCGGGCGAATCTATATCGAAGTACCGTGCCTGGATTGGATCTGCGAGCATCGATCATTCTTCGACATTTTCTATGAGCACGTCAACTATTTTCGCTTGTCAGATTTCACGCGCATGTTTCGTTCGGTGCACTATGCCGGTCACACCTTTGGCGGACAGTATCTTTCGGTAATCGCGGATCTAGACTCCCTGAGGTCCCCGGACTTTAATGAGCCTCAGTTCACTTTTCCAAAGGACTTCCACTCATACCTTAACACAATTGTCGAAAGTCGATGTAGCAACGAGCATCGCTGTGATAGACCAATAGTGATTTGGGGTGCAGCCTCCAAAGGGGTAATATTTGCTTTGCTCTTGCAGCGAGCAGGAGTTGGCGTCGATGCGATTGTTGATATCAATCCGGCAAAGCAAGGACGCTACATACCAGCGACTGGCCTTCTTGTTCAATCGCCAGAAGCGGTTATGGATATGCTGGGTAACAATGCCGACGTGTATGTGATGAACAGTAACTATCTCTCGGAAATCCGAGTTTTAACTCAAGATAAATTTAACTACGTGGTGCCTGATGAAGTCCGAATTTGAGTTGCAGCGTGATCAACGAATCACCGGAAACGGGCTTGACCCGCAGTTGCAGGAATATAGCACCAAGTTCACATCGGCAACTATTGCAGCCCAGTACTCCTACAACTTCGATTGGCTCGGCAGACCCATAATTCAATACCCGCAGGATATGGTCGCGATGCAGGAATTGATCTGGCGAATAAAGCCGGATCTGATCATCGAAACAGGAATTGCCCATGGTGGCTCGCTGATTCTGAGTGCCTCAATGTTGGCGATGCTGGATCTCTGCGACGCGATCAATAGTGGAGAGACACTAGACCCAAAAATCTCCCGTCGCAAGGTGCTCGGGATTGATATCGATATACGGCCTCACAATCGAGCAGCCATCGAATCACACCCGATGGCGTCTCGCATCCAAATGATTCAAGGATCAAGCATCGCTCCCGACATTATTCAGCAAGTTCATTCAATCGCCAGTGATTACAAATGCGTGTTGGTCTGTCTGGACAGCAATCACACGCACGACCACGTCCTTGCCGAGCTTCAGGCCTATGCCCCGCTGACCACGGTCGGTAGCTATTGCGTCGTGTTTGATACCATCATTGAAGACCTACCAGCCGAGATGTTTCCTGATCGATCTTGGGGCCCTGGAAACAATCCAAAAACAGCGGTACACGAATACCTCAAATCGCACCCAGAATTCGAAATCGATAAACAAATCGACCACAAGCTGCTAATAAGTGTTGCTCCGGATGGATATCTGAAACGCGTGTAGTCGCTGCAAAAACTGGTAAACACAAGTACTCCTAACAACGACCTTCGGCGCCGTTTGATTTGCGGTTGGTGACACTTAAAAAAATTTAGATGTCTGATTTCGAACCTCTCTTTACAATTGGTATTCCCACGTTTAATCGTGTGAGCTTTCTGCGTATTTCTTTGGCGGCCGCCTTCGCACAGCAATGTGAATCCTTAGAAATAATTGTCTCTGACAATGGATCGGACGATGGGACCGAGGAATTCTGTCGAGGAATTAACGACCCGAGATTTCGTTACGTCCGCAGTGAAGTGAATCACGGGCCATCCTGGAACTTCGGAAGATGTCTGGAGTTGGCTCGTGGTCGATTTTTCTCCTGGCTGCAGGATGACGACTTAATCTTTCCCGATTTCGCCAGACGCGCCGCAAAATCGTTGGAGAGCACACACAGCGATTGTTATTTGGCCACTGCGATTTATACAGCGGCCCCGTCGTTCGTGTACGGGGATGGCCTATATTCGCCACCACTGACGCTCGACTGGGGTAGTGAGGATGTTGTCGAAGTTCCATTTTCATTGATGGCGCCATTGTCGCTCTGCGTCTCTGTGGCTATCCCGCCAGTTGTTGCATTCCGCACAAACTTCCTGCGTGCAATCAGTTCATGGTTCCTTGAAAAAAATACCGTTCTTTATGCTGAACGCCTGCTGTTGGTCGCTGCCGCCCAATCGGGTCGCGTCGTTGCTGCTCCGCATGTTGCAGGGATGTTTCGGCAACATCCAGGTCAGTTCAGTGCTACCACGATGAGTGATAGAGCGGAAACAGAAGACCAATGGAACAAATTCACTGAACATCTTCAGGCGATGGTTGGATGCTGCGATTTGGATTTTTCTACGTTTCAAAACTACGCTGGTACATTGCCGGACAACCACCTCAGAATATTCATCAGCTCGCTAAACGGAGGTGGAGTCCCTCGACAGTTTAGTGACAGCGTGTTAGGGGTTTTGACAAGCGAAGCATCATCTAGATGGCCGAACAATACAGACGAAACAGCGTCAGCAAATGTTTCTAAAACCGTAGCGAATCTCGTTAAGCATGCAATTATTCAGATAATGCCACCAATTGCATTGGCTGCACTAAGGTCTGCCAAGCGTCGATGGTTCACCACAACACGTTAAGAACCTCATCAACACGCCTCCCCCATTTTCTGATAATCGCTGGTCGCTGCGGAGGTCTTCATCCCATGGTGCTTTGGTTAATATCAGTTCTGTAAAGGAAACGAACGGTGCAGTCCGTTTTGCTGGAAGGCCATATCTTCGGTGCTATCAAAGGTGGAGGGATCTGCCGGATGTACGAGGAACTCGTTCCTCGTTTATGTTCACTTGGATGGCAGTTCACGGTCCATTTGCCGGTGGCGTGTGCAGGAGGAATCCCGGCGAATGATGCCGTAAAGCTCTGGAGAGAGCCGGCCAGTCGCTGGAAGAAACGGATCCGAACGGCTGTGGTTCGCCGTTCAGCTCCGAAGATCTTTCATGCAACCTACTATGAATCCGCTCCATTTTCGGGCATGAAGACTGTAGTCACAGTCTATGACTTCGTCGATGCCACCTTTCCGGTACTCGGACCAAACGGACATGCGTTTGTTGCTAATCAGCGCAAGTCAATTGAGGCGGCTGATTGTCTGGTGGCGATTTCAGAAGCCACAAAAAGCGATATTCTGAAGTTTACAGATGCTCGGGAAGAGCGAATCTTTGTTGTACCGCTTGCGGCAAGTAGTTCTTTTATCCGAATTCCGCATTCAGAATGTGGCGAAAAAAAGGCTCTGACAAACGGTCGCCCCTATTGGTTGTATGTGGGCAGCCGGCTTGCATACAAGAATTTTCCGTGTATGCTCGAAGCCTTCTTCCGAGTTGCTGATGACACGGAAGAATGCCTGTTAGTAGTTGGCGGGAGCCCTCAACTGGAGCCAGCTCTGCTGCACGAGATCGTCAAGCGACGGCTTGAGCAACGTGTTTTTGTCTATCCCAAGGTCTCGGACGCAGTGTTATGTGAAGCCTACAATCAGGCGTCGGCGTTCGTATTTCCGTCTTTGGCTGAAGGTTTCGGTATTCCGGTTCTGGAATCCATGCAATGCGGCGCCCCTACGATTCTTTCACACATCCCAGTGTTTCACGAAGTCGGCGGTGAGGCGGCGTTATATTTTGACCCTCATGATCCCGAAATGTTGGCAAACCGTCTATTGGAGTGCAAAGCGGAAAAGTATGTGCTTTCAGAGCGTTCGTTAAGACACGCTATAGGATACTCGTGGGATCGCTCAGCATTAGCATTACAAAAAGCGTATCAATTCATTGACGCATAAGTTGTTTGGCTGGTGATTCTTGGTTTGTCACATAATTCGGTGACTTGCCTGACCTTATAAAATATCCTGAATACGAGGCTCTCGTAATTAAGGTGAGCCATTGAACGTCTTTTCAACTCGTGGCCTGCAGAACGGCTGTTTCATGCCAGTCGCGTGGGCAGCAGAAGAGGCCTTTGCAAATGCCACAGGGGCAAAGATCGTTACGGACTGGACTCCCGGACCGTCACAAAACGGGAGATTCCACGCGTTAGTCCGTCGACTGCAACGTGTTGTTGGAGTTTCAACGTCGCAGCATGGATCGACGACTCGGGCATCCGGGGACGTTATTTTATTCCTGATGGGACTTTCAAAAGACGTATTACCAGTCCTGCAGGATGTTTCATGGCGGAAATGGCTTTATCTGTTTGATACCTGGGAACCTGGATGGCAGTTGACTGAGGATATTCTGCAAAAAGCAATGTCTGTCCAGTGCGTCTACATGTCCAGTTCGCAATCGGTCGAGCATTTCCGAGGCCGTTTGCAGTGCGATGTGCAGTGGCTCCCTCAGGCAGCCATCAGCACGGAGTTTTCCCCTAAGGCACTGGACTGGGGGAAAAAACGGAAAACCATCCTTAACATTGGCCGCACCAATCGCGTACTGGACGATTTCTTCGTTGGCTTTAGCCAGAAACACGGTTTCAAATATTTGCGAGACGAGTATCCGGGGCAAATGTTATTCAAAACGCGTGCTGCGTTTCTGAGTGCCCTATATGAAGCGCAGATCGTAGTCGTCCATCCACGAAACTTCGAATATCCCGAATTGACCGGGCGAGTTTCGATGTTGACCGCACGAAATTTTGAAGCCTACCAGTCGGGAGGAGTCGTCTGCGGATTTAAGCCCGACTCTGGAGAATTCGAACGTGTGCTCGATGGATTCCCGTTTGTCGAGTTTGGCTGCGCCGAGCAATTTGAAGTCGAGCTTTTGTCGGCGGTTCGTGATTCATCCTGCTGGCGCACTGCGACTGAGGAATGCATGAGGCGACACACTTGGGAGTGTCGAGTATCAAAAATGGCTCATTCCATTCAGCAGAAAATTGCCAATCTCGGCGGGATCTGAATCGAAGAGGTCGCTTGGAGGAATTGAGCACAGGCAATGCAATACATACGAAATTCTGTTCATCGACTCGTGCGATCCTTAGGTTGGGAAGTGCAGCGTGTTTCTACGCAAGCAAAGTGGCGGCAGATAGATGCTGAACAGAAACAGTTGGAACAATGGTGTTTCATTACAAGATATTGTCCAAACACGGTTCTTGACATTGGTGCTAATGAGGGGCAATTTGCTACATTGACTCGCAAGCTCCTGCCAGGAGTGCAGATCCACTCATTCGAGCCTTTAAAGTGTTGTTTGGACGTGCTGCACAATGCTGCAGGCTCACTTCAGCCGATTGATATTCATCCTTTTGCACTTGGAAGCAAGTCTGGATCCACGATCATTCATCGCAACGGGTTCTCGCCAAGTTCGTCATTGCTAGCCATGGAGGAACTTCATTTCTCTGAACTGCCTCATACGGCACAAACAACAGTGGAACAAATTGAGGTGCGACGGCTGGATGATTTGAAACTTCAATTGAAAGGACCACTTTTCATCAAGATCGATGTGCAAGGGTTTGAGATGGAGGTTTTAAACGGGGCATTGCGAACGATTAAGGAAGCTGCTGCAATTGTTCTCGAGATTAGTCTATTCCCTTTGTATTCGGGGGCACCATCTTTTGACGAACTCTATCGTTTCCTCACCAGTGAGTGCGGATTGGTTTATCGCGGAAACATTGATCAATGGGTCAGCCCTCGCGATCGTCGAATTCTGCAGATTGACTGCCTGTTTGAGAAGCCTTGATTGATCGCCGCTGGATTTGTGGAATCACTGACTGTAAATGCCTTCGAAAACGAACATGAATGCCATCTCGCTTGTTGCGTGTTCGATGCCAGGAAGCCGACACGTTGGCGAGATACTCATCGCCGATTCACTCCGGGCCCTGCATGATTTCCGGGTGCAGACAATTGCAATCACAAGCAACCCTGCGACCGTGGGCACCTTGGATTCGACATGGAATTCTTCGTGGCTGGAACCGCCACTTGAATCAGCGGCAACTGCTAAACCGAATTGGCTCGTGGGGGTGAAAAACGGAGTCAGACGGATTTTGTCTTATGAGCGATTTGCCCGGCAGAAAGCGGATGAAGTTCATGCCAGAGTGATCGCGGCTGGTGGTTCCCGACTATGGGCGATACTGGATTCGATCGCTGTCATAGATGTGGTTTACTTCCTGGTAAAAAAATTTTCTGTTCCTTTGTTCGTTCAGGTTTGGGACGATCCACAGCATCTGATTTTTCTGCGGAATCTGGATTCTCTCTCGGCCAGACGGACTCTTGGCAGGTTCCGATTTCTGATTCGCCATGCGGAAAAAGTGGCCGTTATTTCCGAACAGATGCAGACGGCTTACGAGCCAGACACTCAAGAGAAGCCAATTATCATCCGCCATGGAATGGGTTCAACGTCCGCAATTCCATGCCGAATAACGGATCCAAGTCAATTTCGAATTGGTTTTTGTGGTTCGATGTATGCCACAACGGCGTGGAAGGCATTCCAGCAAGCCTTGTATTTGAAGCGTTGGAAGCTGGGCGGAAAAAAAGTTCAGATGTTGATCGCAAGCCCCGTTATTGAGTTGGATTCCGGCACGCCAGCGGATGTGCGGTTCTATGGCTGGCAATCCCCGCATGATACGGTGCAACTGATGGCGGCTTGCGATCTGCTATACCTTCCGCAAGGTTTTGAACCAGGGCAACGTCCTATCACTGAACTTTCGTTTCCGACAAAACTTTCGACTTACGCTCAGACGGGGAAGCCCGTCTTCGTCCATTCACCCGCTTATGGGTCTCTTACGGAATTCTGTAAGCAACAACAATTCGGATGTCTTTGCAACGACCTTAACGCTATGAACATTGCGGAGATGCTCGAGTCTCTGGCTTCCGATTCTGCCAGTTTGGATCGCATGGCTCTGAGTACACGGCGAATCGGCCAGGGGGTCCTCAGCCGGGAGCATTTTCAGGCTCAGGTGCGAGAATTTCTACTGCCTGATCAAAAAGCGTTCATCGGTTAAATGCATGACTCGCTTCACCAACACCCCAAAAGAACTCGTTGCTATTCGCCCTGCCAATTACCTTCATGGATTTTTGTTGTTTCAATGTTTCAGACACCGATCGTCGACAGAGATCGTCAATAACGTCCCATGAAAATGCTTGATTGTGCAAGATCGGCGAAATGGAAGATCGCTCAGTCTGTGATTTCAGCGATGCCGTTTTCAGTGGTCAAAAAGGTCACTCGTGGAAGACTCGTCTCATTCTACTATCATGTGATCGCCGATGAGCTGCCGCCTCATTTGTCCCGATTGTACTCGAACGTCCATTCTGTACAGTCATTTGGCGAAGAACTTGATTTCCTTCAGGAATGGTTCAATCCCATTACTGCGGCAAGGCTGCTTTCACATCTTCAGGATGGAGAACCGCTTCCAAAGAATCCATGTCTCATTACCTTCGATGATGGATATAGGGAAGTCTATGAGCACGCGTTCCCGCAACTCGCTCAACGGCAGATGTCGTTCGTGTTTTTTCTGACACGAAACTTCGTCGACAACCACTCACTTTTTGTGGAAAACACGGTCAGCCTGATTCTTAACCTTTGCGAGAAGGACCCGGATGCAGAGTTTGCTGTCAAGCATTTGCTTACGGAGCATGGAGTTTTAGTCAACGGGCCAATTGAACGTTACCTGCAACGAGTTCCGTACAAACAAAGATTTCTGGTGGAATTGGCGGCGCAGGTGTGTGGTATTAGTAGTTCGCAGTATGCACAACAGCATCGGCCTTATGTGACTGTGCATCAGGTGCATGAAATGCTGGCTTCCGGGTTGGTCGAGGTCGGTGGTCATAGTGTAGACCATCCTCGAAACGAAGAACTGACCGACGATGAACAAGTCACTCAGGTTGCGGATTCGATGAACAGTATTGAGGAACTGTTCAGCCCGCCGAGTCGTCTGTATGCGTTCCCTTATTCTGATGCATCGATTAGTATCCAGACGTACCAAAGACTGTTCCGCGACCTGAAGATTGATTTGGCATTTGGTACTGAGCAATTACGTTCATCAAGGAATCCTCAGATTGTGCAGCGGTGCTGGATGGATGCTCGCGATCCTGGCGGTCCTGCTTCCAAAGTATCAAAGCTGTTTCAGGCCGAAATTTTGAGTCAATGGAAGGATCATCCCATTGCTGCCCGCGGCTAATCGTGTTCAGCAGTGTTCGGGCGCATTGTCCGGGAACTGGGAAGATGTTTCGAATCTCTATGCACAGCAGTCCGAGGATAGCAAAACTCCATTTAACTACCCGGCTTGGCTGCGTCTCTGTGCCGAGGTTCGCGGTGGAACGCTTTTCAAGGTGTACCGCGGCGAAGAACTCATAGGATTGCTGGGCTTCCGCTCATCCGCCTTTCGGGCTGGTGGTCAGAAACTGGAAGGGTTAGTTCCACTTCCGTTTCCTTGTGCTGACTTCGTGTGTCCTGTTGTGCAACAGGCAGAACGGTTGGCTTTCTGGACTATTCTGATCGATTTCTTCGGGAAGGAAATGGCTGGCACTCCGGTCCTGCTGGAGCACTTGCGGCGGGAAGATGCGGAGATCGTTTCCATGATTTGCGGTCCGCCAATAAAGTCGATCGCAAATCCAGTCCGTGAAAACAACGTGCTTCCGTTTGCCGAGGTACTGAAGAAGAAGAGTCTGAAACGGCATAAGAATGCGTTCCTCCGAGCCGGAATACTGTCTGTCTCCCATGACTTTACAGGGCCAGGCGACCATGTACAGGTGCTTGCTGCAATGCATAGAGAGCGTTGGGGATTCGAAGGGCAGCCTTCAATTCTTGCTGAGGAACAGACTTTTCAGTTGTACAGCAGGTCGTTTTCTGAGGCAAGTTGTGATGGTGGTGGCAGCCCTGCTGTGGTTCTAACCACGGTCCGATGGAATAATGAAACCGTTGCCATGCACTTTGGCTATGTCTGGCACAAGACCTTTCTTTACCATTTGCCCGCCATCAACATTAAGTACATCAACCAGTGGCCAGGAGAAGTGTTGATGTACGAGTTGTTTTCGTTCGCTGTTGATCAACAACTTGAAGTGTTCGATTTTGGCGTTGGTGACGAATCCTACAAGAGCCGTTATGCATCAACTGTGGAACACTATCATTCTTTTCTGCTCAACAATTCCCGCCAGTTCGCTTTCATGGCGAACGCAGCACGACTCGCCGACAGAGTACGACGACTGGTTTCGCCTCGCGCCATCGTTCGCCGTCTGATCAGCCGAAAGGACGATCACGCAAAAGATGTCGTTCGCTTTTACCACAGTCCTGCATTTCAAGTTTCGCCGGAACATGATTTAATAGAATTCACCTACGCAGAATATGTGAATTATGCTCGAGTTATTGGCCGACGTCCGTACGGATTGTCTCGCGGAACGTATGAGCGATTTCAGCAGGGCTGGCGTCTATTTGCTTTGCGAGTTCAAGATAGCCCGGTTGCATTTGGCTGGGTCTTTGCAGGAAATAGCGTGTACCTGTCCGAGTTGGAAAAATCTGTTCAGGTTTCCTCTGGTGCTATATGGCTTCTTGATTTTTATACTTTTGAGGCCGATCGAGGCAAGGGATATTATGGTTCGTTACTGAAGCACCTTGCGTCGCAGTTTTGTAAAGATAATCCGGTGATTGTTTACGCTCGTGAATCTAACTCGCCGTCGATCAGGGGTATCGAGAAGGCTGGTTTTGAGTATTTCGCCAATTGTCGACCGAGAGAAGGCCTTGTAGAAGTCAATTCCTCCGGCAGTTCCCCGAGCCTGAGCTGACCTTGGTCTTGTATTTCTTCCAATGATCATTTCTGGTGAGTCGTCCTGAGTGCCTCGGCTTCTGATTATTTCCCGATCTCATAATCCTCTAGGCGGTGCCGATCGGATCATTGCGGATTTGTGTCGCGATCTGCCGGCACGGGGCTGGGAGACGGTGCTGGGGTTGACCCGAGGGGCGCGGTTCGATGATCCGGATGCTTACCGAGAAGTACACGCGAATCTGCCGACGGTCGAAATTGACGGGACGATGGGAACCCGCGGAGCTCGATTAAAGGCTTTGCGTTCAACGATCAGGAGTGTGGCCCCGGATGTTGTGCTGTCCATGCGAGTGTTTGATGCGTACGAGGCGGTTGCTCGATTGAAGACTGTGAATCCAGCGAAAGCACCGCGTCTGATGGTGGGGGTCAGAGCCTTCGAAGCTCCCTACATCAGCGATGTGCGTCGCTGTCGAGACAATATCGATTTTTGTGTGACGTCCGGAAATCTGATCGCGGCGGCCTGTACAGAAATTGCCGGATTGGATGGCGCTCGAGTGCAAAGCATTGGAGGCGGCGTTCACCCGCCATGCGTCACACAGCCGAAGTCTGCGACAGGTGGGCCATTTCGGCTTCTGTACGCGGGACGGCTGGAACAGTCTCAAAAGCGTGCTCTGGATCTCATCCCGTTTGTGAACGCACTGTCGGATCAGGGAGTCGCATTTCGGCTGGAAATCTGTGGAGCCGGGCCGGAAGAAGATCGACTTCGCCGTGAATTGAGCGACTACATCACCGCGGGGAAAGTGGTCATGTGCGGCTGGGTGGATCAGGACGCCCTTTACTCGCGGCACTATCCTGACAGTGACTGCTTTATTCATTTTTCGGCGTGGGAAGGAATTACAATCTCGCCCCGCGAGGCCATGGCCCATGGTGTTGTGCCGGTGATTTCTGAGTTCACCGGGTTGAAGGCGGAAGGACAGTTCCTCAACGACGTCAATAGTTTGACTTTTCCAGTAGGGAGGCCGGAGGTTGCCGCCATGCACGTGGCCCGACTGGCTCGGTCTCCCGAGCGACTGGCGGAACTGTCTCAAGCGGCGATGAAATCACAGACAGGGCGCTATTCGTTTGCCGGTTCGCTGGATGCGTGGCGAGATGCTCTGAATCAATGTATGGAACTTCCAGCTGTGTCCGGGCCGTTCCCCCGAATTCCGGAAAAGCTGGACGGTCGTCTTACGGAACTCGGGGTCCCGTCGTCGCTTCAATTGAGGATTCGACACCTGATCGGCAAGCCGGTTCTGCATTCGGAGCCTGGCAGTGAATGGCCGACCGCTAGCGGACTGATGACGCCTGAAGAAAATGCGGAAATCGTCGCTTTCGGGCGTCGCTTTGAATGACAAGGATCAGCAGTGCAGTGATTGTGACCACGGATATCACGGAGTTCACTGATGAGTCGCATTGGCCAGAATGGATCCGTGTCCTCTGTGAAATCAGTGGTTAAAAACTGCGATTTGACTTATGAACAGTGCAGTGATTTGACCACGGATATCACGGAATTCACTGATGAGTCGCATTGGCCAGAATGGATCCGTGTCCTCTGTGTGATCAGTGGTTAAAAACTGCGATTTGACTTATGAACAGTGCAGTGATTTTGACCACGGATATCACGGAATTCACTGATGAGTCGCATTGGCCAGAATGGATCCGTGTCCTCTGTGTGATCAGTGGTTAAAAACTGCGATTTGACTTATGAACAGTGCAGTGATTTTGACCACGG